>Ga0163217_1020450_pt1 | contig 10997 bp, 8 predicted proteins | sample SynspAceP_FD_185933 | JGI IMG/M metagenome (GOLD analysis project Ga0163217, IMG submission 185933) | Saline lake microbial communities from Ace Lake in Antarctica - Synechococcus sp. Ace-P (PacBio error correction) | ecosystem: Environmental > Aquatic > Non-marine Saline and Alkaline > Saline ...
GGAGAGATTACAAATGCTAACAATTTCAGAAGCTTAAGGTTTAAAACTCCGTTTGAAAGAAGCTTGTTTTTTTTAAGAACTACCCCTTAACCCACAGTTATTCCAAGAAAAAAGGTAAATTGAAAACTATCAAATAATTAAAGCTACCTGCTGAAGAAAACCTCAGGAGGCCTATGCAAAAAAATTATCAACCAAGAGCAAGACGAAGGGAGGCTTTTAAAAGGCGAACTTTTAAAAACTGAAGAACAATACGAAAGCCCTTTACAGAAGCTTTCAAAAAAATCGTTTTTTAAAAACAAGAAAAAAAAAGGAAGAAAAAAACATAAAACCAAAGATTAATTACTAACTACGTATGAGAAAACCTATTTCCTGTTTATTTTAAATTTTTTAATAACCTCCATCAACTTCGCCACAACAAAACATAATAGCCAACTTTAAAAATATCAGGGAACTATTCTAAACCAAGAAAACGGGTCAACCGCTAGATATGCCAACACTTGTTTTTTACAAAACGCTGATGATCCTTCAAAAATTAACGGAGGAAAATTACTGATGCCATGGGGAAAATATGCAGGTTGAATCTTTGCCGGCACCTACAATATCAGTCTTGAATATATAGGTTTTTTAAAACGTATAAACTTGCCACCAAAAACGCTCTCACTAATCTTACTACAACCTAGGCTACATTAAATTAGCTTCCGATGGTTTTCAAGCAGCTAGAAGGGTTATACGAATTGGTGGGAGAAAAAACAAAACGTTGAGATTTCGTTTAGACAGAAGAAGTATATAACATTGGTAAGATTTAACCAATAGCGGCGGCCCAATGTAAGCGACGCCCTAATAATGTACCGTCTGTTACCGTAGACGTTTTGATGTGCTATTAGTATTAAGGGGTAACGAAGAATGTGAGAATCGCTATCAATGGAAAACCTTCAGCTTTTTAAGCAGGGTTTGGCTTCTACCGAGCCTTAAGGTCCATTACTGCAGATGCTATCGAAAGCGTAGAGGTTTATTACGAGCCCTCTGCTCGTTACGATGCAAAGGAACCTGGTAATTGTTATAATATCATCCTTAAACAAGAAAAACTTAGTTCAATGGACCAAGTGAACACCACATTGGATACCCAACAGCTAGCCAAAAAATAGTAAATTTAAATTTAAGAAACAGATAATTTTTTAATATCTTTTAATACGCTTGGGTATCTCCTTACCGGAGAATCACAGGGAATGGTTTATTTTTGACAATACCTATTTTCCAGTGGGTGATTTTGTAAGACATAATAGAAAGATAGCAGAATTGAACGTGAAGATCAGGGGATTTAATGGCAATTTAGGTCTTAGTATCTTATTACGAAAATCATCTATAACCGCTAGTGTATTTGGGCGCTACTCTGATGGGTTCTGATCTCACAGACAAATGACAGTACCGCTTTACCGCCTTACTATTGCGAATCAACCTTTTAGAACTAAATCAGGAGGAGAAGATAAAGTTTTCAGTTCTTAAATATACGAATAACTTAAATGACGAAGGGTGCAAAACTGACTCAGCGATTTTTTTTCCAATACTCTACGCCCAGTGGAAATACCCTCACTAAATATCAATGAAAGTAATGTTGTTCCGAATAACGACTTTATTGCTAGAGAGAATATTTTGAAGACGACAAACAAAAGAGTATTTATTTCAATTAGACTAACGTTCTCCTATGGGAGAGGCCAATTTGAAGCGGCTATAGAGGGGATTTTGAGCAAAGCATTAATGATTTCGTTAGATACTTTAAATCAAGATTCAGTATTTTTGAAACTAATTTAGATTTTGGGACGAAATAAATTTACCTATGACGAAAATGGTAAATGCATTTTTACTCACAATACGGTCTAATTTGGTAAGTTTTTTCATTTTTAATTGGGATTGCGTTTAGAAAATACTCAGTTTAAAGGGAAAGTAGAAATCTGCATGACTTTGGCAGCCTCTTCAGAGCTTTTGGGGATGAAATTGAACCTAAATTTAATAAAAATTATTTAGGCTTGTTTCAACGATGAATATGACTTAGAAATTGAACGAAATCGGACAAGTTTCAGCCTTAGGATAAACCACAGACGTATCAATAAGACGCTAGAGGTTATTTTAATAAATCCTTTTCCGTCTAGATCGAGTAGACAATGTTTTTCAAGCGGAATCCGATTTGGATCCAGCTTATGCAAATGCTTTTTGATTTAGGGTAATTTAAAAAGATGGAAAAATTCAACCTTAACACTCATCGTGTAACTATCAAAAAGATAACAAACTCCTTTTTGAGCGAATTCAAGAGGAAACGGGAGAAGTTACATCGGGATGGGATCAAGATTAATTCGCTCTAATCTATTTAATCTCTCTAACAATCAACGTATTAGGACCGAAGCTGGTGTTTTATACAATCTACAAAATTTGGTTGCGTTTAAATGGTAGTTTTAACTTTTTTCAATTTGAAACAAAGGTACTTTTAATGAATGCTTACGTGCAAAAAACACCAGTTGGTTTTCGCGTTTTAGTTCAACGGGGGGTTTTTTTTTTTTAACCCCCCCTTTTCCCCCTTTCTAAAATAGATTGGCAGACCAATATTATTTTTACAGAGACCTTCCGAAAATGCCCAGACATAAAACTGAAGCCTTAACTTTTTGTTAGCCCTCGCCTTTCAGTAAAGATGTTTTTTTATCAGATAATGGACGATTAACCTTCAATGTTAAGATGTCTTTATATCTGCCATAAGAGTCGTTTACCCGAGACCGATTTTTTTTACTTGGGACAGTGAATTCCATGGAGAGTAACGTCATCACTTTAGGATTTGTATACGCCGATTCAAACGCAACCAAAAAGGTAAAAAACCAAGAAATCTGCCTAGCAAATAATATGGATGACGGAGAATGGTGAGTTTAATGCGCTCTAAAAAGTTAGTATTAAAAAAAACGCCTCATATAAATTTAGGCGTTTTTTTTTTATTTTTTAAATCCTATAGAAATTTCCGTGCTAATCATCCTAAAACTATTGATCAAAAGTAGGTCAAACAATTTTGGAATAAAAAGTGACTAGCCTTCTACACTAGCCTCTTTTTAACCCACTCTCAATAATCATATTTTAAAGCGCTATGTGTAACATAATTTCATGGTGCCGGTTTTTCAATGTATCTAATTGAATTTTGCAAGGTAAGACTCGTACGCATAACCAATCTTACATTCTTTGGAAATATTAAAAAATAGCTTAGACCATACATGTTCATCTAACTCGTATGCCGCTCACAAAATCAAAACTCTGTTAAACTCTATTGTCTCCGGTTATATCAACAGATAATGGAGAAGCATCCCATAGCGTAACAAAACGCTGGGTTTTAGAATGGTGTTTTTCGCTTAATGGAATATGGTACCCCCTGCGCAATAAATATGCTTGGTCAGATTCTGAAGCCCTGTTCTGCAATACCATCATCCTGCCGCTAATCGAATCATTGCGTTAAATTTTTTGGTAAAATCGAAAGCGATACAAAATAATCCCTCATGTTTAAATAAGCCACCAAGCAACAAAGTTTGGATTAAACTACCGTTAGATTCATTAAAATTTCTTGGATCTTGTTGAATTCATAAGTAATAAGACCGTCATGTATTCCGGCATATACGAATTAAATCCTGCTTTTAAATCCAAGAAACAATTCTAAACCTCCCTGAATTATTGCAAGCGATATGAAAAATCTGCCTGCTACTGAAGTCTGTTTCTTTCAATAAAGGTTTTTATCGCTAATGGAGGATACTCCTACTCTGTATTATTACCTACAGGTGTGCAAAAATAAAACTTTGGGTTTCAGGAGCAGCCTTTTACATTAGACATTGGCTTTCTAATGTTTAGCCCCAACATTTGTAGTTTCCATTGCACTGCATAAGCAGGGTTTACTTAAATTCATGTTGAAGCACATCATAAGTATAGATTAGGATCTTGTTGCGCTTGCTTACTTACAAAGCGCATAACATGAATAGCACTATTATTTTTGATATAATTTTGCATTTGTTTGTTTTGTTTTAATTAATAATTGATAAAGCTCCAACCTCGTAATGGTGCTGTACCATTGCCTAAGTCTATGACATATAAAATAGGAACCAGCTGCTTAAGCATATCAACTGTTCCGTTTTTTCACGACTGTCCCAGTCGTTTGGTACTTACTGCCATAATACCTCATGTCCCATCGTTTGTAAACACTCACTCTGTTATTCGGATAATTCGTATGCTGGTAATCATCCAAGTATCATTAATACCATCGCCCTTAGAGTAAAGGCTTGTGGCAAGGAACAGTATAGCTTCTAACCGGTTCAGAGACCTTTTCTTCTTCATCAGCTTGTTGGAAAAACTTGTAGGGTCCTAATGGACTCTGTGTTGTTGTATTTCTGTTTCATCCGAATCTCCATCATTGTCAAATCATCTCATCTAAATTATTTCCAATACCATCACCCATCGGTATCCGTTATCTTCGGTAGATCATAATGGAAGGTCATCCTAGCATCCAAAGTTTACCATCATTATCATCATCGGTATCTGCATTATCGCCAGTACCATCATGTGTCGTATCTGTGTCTTGTTCTGTAGGATCTAACGGGAAGGCAATCTTCAATAATCTGGAGAACCATCGGTTTATCATCATCAAGGTCCACAATATCTCCTCTCCATCGCTGTCCCGTATCCATTGCATCTGTATATGGCTTGTTTGGACACTTATCAATATCATTGTTCACTCCATCATTATCAAATATCTGGGTTTAATTTACTGTAACCGTTTGAAAGTAAGCGGTGTTTACATTTCCATTTATCTATATCGTGACCGTAAGGGTTACCATATTGGTCGCCTGTATCTGCTACGTAAAATCTACTTTGTCAAAACAATTGATCAATACCGCAATTATCCGTAGATCCATTATCAATAGCTGTCGCAAGGATAGATGCTTGCCCATTTTATCCAGATAATCGGTAAATATTTTTGGTTTTTAACAATGACAGGGTCAACGGTATCGTACAACTCGTAAATAATTTTTGTGAACACTATAGTTTCATTAACCTGCTGTCCTGTGGCGGTCCATTCAATAGTATGTCTTCCCACCAATATTCAATGTTTCTTCTCCAACCAAAGAGTTCCCACTACCATTGGCATATTCTTCAAAGTGTTTCATGTGCACCAAGGCTTACTTGAATATCATCCCATGAAACAGCACTGTCCCTGAAAACAACTGAATCCTATTAGAACCTGGTTGTAATGGGTGGTGTTATGGAATAGTGTGGCACTTCGTTTTACTGAAATTGGTCATCGTATCACCTATTGAAGCCCCATCATCTATAATTTCAAATCGTACTGGGTTTCATAAAAGGCGTTACAGGCCTGGGTTTGGTAATCAATACCCAGGACGAGATATTGTTTGTCCGTCCCATTAAATTGTGAATCCTAAATAAGTCCTTGCGGTTCTGCGTTAAATTACCGGCTGGTGCTCACCTGTACTACCGTGTCAAGAAGGCCCAGAACTTCTTGGGTTCGAAAATGATAAAAGTGGCCGTTACATATAATGGATTACCAAACTGTAGTACAAATTCTGCAAACAGTTTCTTAAGGTGCCACGACTATTTATCACTTTGTACGCGCCATTTTACAACAGAACCCCGTAATTGGTACTAATTCAAGTTAGTTGCATCCCAACTTTCTGGTATTTAAAGTCCTCTTCTAACTAGATTGGGGTTCGGTGTCCTTTTCTGAAGCGAATAGGTCGTGAAGCCAGAACTACACTAATTTGTCAGTCAATGTCGTAGGAATTTAACTCCGTGCCTTTGTATGGTATAAAACAGTTTGATCGGTGTCGTACTTATAGTTTGGTTTCCTGTTCCAACACTAAGACAGGTTGCTAACCTCATCAATATTGGTGACCTTTAATACTTAGATTTAGTCCTGGAGAGCCACCATTAATCATCGGTAGCAACAATGTTTTATAATTATACGTATTATTGACCCAATATCTAAAGGTGTCCAAAATCTGGCGCTGCTAAAAAGGTTAATTCACCCGTTTGCAGTATCTATGGCAAATAATCGTTGTCTCCACCACTTAACCAAGCTATGGTAATACCCGTAAATCTGAGTTACCACCGTCAAACCATCATTAGCATCAAACATTGTAAAGCTATAGCTGTACTATTTTCTGGAAATTCTAAAGACTGATTCCTATTGTGTATTTCATAACTCTACTTTAATCCGTAATAAAAAATAAACACTTTAATCGATGCTTACTAAAAATGATATCTGTTGGTGTGTTATACAACAGCCAAAAACTTTCGCGTTATTGGGACAGCGATTGTTGCCGTGCTTACGTCCGTACGGCGGAGTGCTTAAAGACGGTATTTTAAACTACACGCGAAGTGTCACTATAAGTGGTCCCTATGAACATTCTGTGTCCCCGTTACTAAAAAAGGGTTTATACCATAAACGCTGCTCCCAAAACGAGATGAAATGTCCTTTGGAGCCCATAATAACTAGCGTTGCAAATTCAAGGGTATTAAAACTAAATGTTTCAATGGAAGATGAATTGGTTTCTAGTAAAACAATTGGTAAGATACATTCTTGTACCGTCCTGGATTAAAAATCTACCCCTGGCCAGCCAATGACGGTGTTAGGAGGATATGTCAAAAAGAATTCTGTTCCGATTACTGCTGTTGAAAGGTCGTATGGTATTGTAGGTTAATAAGCATAAATCACTCTTAGTACCTTGCCCTAATATAAACATTTTTGCTACCATCAGCACTGAATGCCAAACCTCTTGGATATTGCCATTCGCAGTTACACTTAATTCATAGTACGTATGCCGTGGTAACAGAGTAGGGTATAGATAGGTATATTCTATATTAAATCGTCATCACCAAACCAATAGAATACATTTTTGGAACCGTCCTTTGAAATTCCAGACCTAATCTTCTCAGTCCGTTGTAGAACTTCGTCAATATATACTCGTTTAATATGTGGTGCTTGAAAATCCTGAAGACCAACTGGGTTGGTAATTACACTCAGTATTAAATTATCACCATCATCTGTTAAGTAATTGGTAAACCTCTGATTGACCAATGCATCAAAGCATCATCGCTGAATAAAGGCGTCATTAACGGCCCAAATGGGTGATATTAGCCCGAGTCATTTCCGTTTGTGTTGTCATCTACTCTGTTGACCGTAATGCTTTGGGGTGTATTCCAAATTTCCATTGTAAAGGTTACTGGGTGGAAGACACTGTGGCCTCGTTCGTATTATCACTGCTGATATCAAATACCACGTCGTTGGTAGGTTGTGTAGCGAGTAACTACGCTAAAGGTTTCAGTACCCCCCATTCTCATTTAGGATTAATTTGTTTCGCTACCGTAAAAGCAGCGGTGGTCCGTCATCTGTCAAAATAATCGCTAACCACTCTGATTGGGCAAAAACATCAAAGTATCGTCTGAGCTGTATCGTTCACCAAATAATATGGTTTACGGTGGCGGTAATCGTTCCTGTCTATGTAAATCATCAAGCGCCTGTTACCGTAATGGTCTGTGGGAGTATTCCAATTGGCAGAAGTGAAGGTGAAGTTGGAGCAGAGACGCGTAGCCTCATTTTGTGTTGTTTACTGAGATACTCAGGACACATCGCTAGTGGGTTGTACCGCGAGTACTACGTAAAGGTTTCTGCACCTCCGTTTTCGGATAAGGACAATTCGGTTTCCACTTGTGGTGAAAAAAAGGTGTAGGAAAAAACCTGGTGTGACCGCTAAATCGCTCCATTAACTCCAGCATTTACTAGAGGCCCTAATGGCCACAACACTCCCGTCTGCACTTAGCTTACCGACTGTCCGAATAAATCACCTGCGGTCTCTCCGTTAAATATCGTTTCCACGCTGTTGACCAATCACTGCCGTAAAATTAATACTCGACGTGGCCAACTGTCAGAAACATTTCCTCATTTTTGTCGGCTCGCAATGACTACAATAGTACCATCTTCCAATTCAAGCTTACCTGAAAAACCGGACTGATCACAGCAGCTTCGCCCATCAAAATGTCCACGTCCCTAATTGTGACCAATCATTACTCGCTCCAAAACCAAATACTTCTAACATGTCCACTGTTAAGACCATTAGCATCATTAATTGACTAGCTCCTAATAGCTAAAACTCCGCCATCATCAACTTAAGCTTATAGCTTCTCCCAATAAGTCACTTTTGCAGTTTCTCCAATAAATCTGTACCAAACTGAAGCCAATTGTTAGACCCATCTAAACGGTACGTCTTAACTTGTTCCATTTCCTGTTATTAGGAGCACCTATTTGCAAGGCGTGCTAACGTCATTACTTAGGCCTTAGGTACCTACCTATACGCGGGATAATTTAAAGTCCACACCTAGCTGTCGACCAAACTAAGTTCCATCAAAACTTATAGACAACCTACGGTTGAAGCTGTTTGGAGCACCCCAAGCAACAATATTACCAATCCGAGCTAAGATTATGGTATGCCCAAACAATGAAATATATGGCCCTTCCCGTTAAATCCTTGTACCAGTTGCGACCATAAGGCACTCCATTAAAACGTATACCCGACATGCCCACTGTTTTCGCCGTTACTGTCGTTTGTGGAATGCGCATGGCAACAGTAGTACCATCTGCACTTAGGCTTTACCGAGAAGCCGAGGAATCCAATTCGGCTCCCGTCAATGTCCGTTACCCACTGAGACCAGTTGTTACCATTCCTTTTTGGTAAACTCTCTTACATGTCCAGCTTAAATTACCGTTACCATGCGTTTGCTTTGTGGTCGCCTTATGGCCACTCCTTGTACATCCGCAACTCAAGCTCACTGAATTTCCCGATTTGCACTGCTTCTGCTCTCCATCAATATCAGTAGCCTAACTGTGTTTGCGCACTTAGGCGCAAATAGGCCCTAAAAAGGAAGAATAATAAAAGGGTGAAAATTCCTTTTACAATTTTTTCGGTGCTCCACTATTTTCTTAGGACTTTTTAAGCCAATTTGAAAACTTTGGGTTTAAAAAGAAAAAAGAGATAAAAAACGAATTAAAAATTAAAGCGCATGCTGGTTCAGGGTACTTAGATTCATTTTGGTTAGTATGATTTAAATGGTATACTTATATCTGTGCGAAAGGTTTGTTTTTTCTTTGGGTAAGATTAATTCTTATTTTAATGTTGTAAAACACCACTTTTTATATGTGAGTATATTCGATAAAGTTGTTTTTATTACCGCCAACCAGCAAACATTTGTAGTCCTGTTTTTGAGATTTTTGCATAGCCGCTGGTCTCTTCTTTTTAAAATAGCTCAAAGGATTTTTGATCTGAAATTTTTATACCCTAAAAAAAAAGAAATGTGGCCAACTTCTGGCTTAGGCTAAAGACCAGCTTGGTTTGGTTTTTTTTCAAGGATGATAAATTGAAGAAAGAAGGGACGATATTATCTAGCTAGGAAACGTTTTTAAAATAGGTAATTCATTACCTCAGGCTATACGAAAAAGAGCATTGTTTTTATTCGTTTTAATACCTTCAACATTTTTTTAGGAGAAATATATTTCAAAATACGCGTTTTTGTAATTTGAAAGTTTTCATCAAAGAACAAGGGCAGGGAGTGAAATGGAATTCCTCTCTTGAAGCTAGTTAAAAGCGGATTCGTGCAACAGGGTTTCTTTTTTTACCGTAAGCTTAATTTCTATAGACCTGCCCATCGAAAATAATAGTAAATCTCTGGTTTCGGCATTCATTTTTTTACGGCGTAATACCTCAGAATCAAGATTTATGACCTTCGACATCTTATACGCTTGGCTTCATCCATTTTTTTACAATCAAAACACCAATCGCGTAAAAGTCGATAAACACCTTTTTTAGGCTTAAGCTGCAAAGAATCTTCCCTTGGCTCAAAACAGGCAACCATTTTATTTCGCGCTGTTGCGCAAAAGTAGCTGGGCTTAATAAAAAGACCCTAAAAATGATTAAAGTAACTTCATTTTTCTGAGGTTTCATTGCTTTTGACTATTAATGCAACTTTCCAAACTTAATCAAAAGAAAATGTTCTTGGCGCTAAGAGACCCTAGACATAATCGGAATCTCTCGTTTGCACCTAAATCAAATCATCTTTGATAGTTGTTAAAAATATTTTTGACTCCTGCGGAAAAGGTCATCATAAAGTTTTCATTAAAATCGATATGCCGATTCGACTTCAAATTTAAATCATAAAACGGATGTACATCATTTACCTGTAAAAAACCAGTGTCACTTATGACTTTTAGGTACCATCATTGCGGCCGGTATAGGTTCCTGTAATATCCACATTAAAAAGTTCACTCGGAAATCCATGCCGTAATTCTACATAGCCGTAGAGCTTAGGTGTTCTCACAAATTCATCCACAACAACATCTGATTCCACCTAAACGTAACGCGTCAGTCTCAAATAAAATCTTGGGACTCATGATACTTTGCTTTTTGTAATGGTACCGCCCAATTGAAAACTGCCACTTGGGATTGGGCGATAAGCCAAATTCAAACTTGGCAGCCGTATACCTTGCTCTTCTCCATTACGAACTTTCTTCTAAAAAATAGAACCATTTTTCTAAAACGCTCCGTACTGACTGAAGTAAACGGATTTTTGTAAGCTTGTATACAAACTTCTACTAAAAATCGAGTTGTAAAAGTCCTACAGATTTAGCGTAATTTTAAGCCAGTATAGGCAATTTTGGAATATTCGGTATTTAAATCAAATTAGACATATTACGAATTGCGGCTCTCCTTCCTAACACTCGAAATTGCAATCTTCATTAAATGCTTGTGGTTGCTCTAACCCCCTGGCGAACGCCACCTCTAAACTTTAATCTTCGAAGATTCTCTTAGGATATGGTTCATCGCGGAGAAAAAAGCTGTTGCTCGAATATCAACACCTCTTTCAATACCACTATGGTATACACTCCTAAAACGAAACCTTGATCTAACCTGCCGCCA
>Ga0163217_1057766_pt1 | contig 10997 bp, 17 predicted proteins | sample SynspAceP_FD_185933 | JGI IMG/M metagenome (GOLD analysis project Ga0163217, IMG submission 185933) | Saline lake microbial communities from Ace Lake in Antarctica - Synechococcus sp. Ace-P (PacBio error correction) | ecosystem: Environmental > Aquatic > Non-marine Saline and Alkaline > Saline ...
AGGAGGAGAGATGCGCTGACGGGAGATACACCAGTCCGGCGACCCGGCCCCAATTTTCCAAAAAAAAAATTGTTTTTTTTTTTAAAAGGCCCCCCCCCAAGCCCGGCTCTGGTTTTGGGCCCCCCAAAAACGGCGGGGAAACGAATTTCCGGTTTTTTCTCAATCGCTTTTGCAGCCGGCAACGGCCTTGACGCAGTGGGCAAAGCCTTCCCCGTGGGGCTGGGTGTCAATGCCGATAAACCATTGGCAGTGGGACGGTAGAATCACCGGCGTCCCCCTTGTGGCGCCAGCAATGCCAATAATAGCTGTGGCTTTGGAACCTGGTTCCGTGCGCCAGCAAGGCACCGACCTCCTCCAGCTTTGGCCAACCACGTTGGGGTTGGCCTTCCAGAAATAAAAACTGACCGCCATAAAACTCCAGCGGAGTCGGAAGTAAACGCCATTTACCCTTGCAACTGGCACTCAAGATGTCGTCCCCATTGAACCCAATGGCCGTAACGCTTTTGCAGGTATGAAAGTCATCTCCGCGTAAGCCGGGGCCGAAATGACGATGCCGGTGCCCCGCCCCCAGTTCAACGGTAGTCAGCCAGATAAACCAGGCGACAAAACGATCATAGGAAACGGGGTGACGGAAGTTTGAATACAGCTCCAGGCGGTCGCCGGTGGGGGTGCGGGCAATGATTTTCGCCGCTGCGGCCATAGGCGCGCAAGAACAGCTCCTCAACCAGCTCTTCGGCCAGCACCAGCAAACGATCGCCCCCGACATCTACCAGGGGGCGTAATTGAATTCAGGGTGGACCGTTCAGCGCCTGGTTTGGCCGGGATGGTCCCAAGGCGTGGGTGGTTCCAAGAATAACATCCTGAGCTGGCTTGGGCAGCCTCGGTCAAATCGAAATGCCTGCCGCGAAACTTTTCGGCTCCGCACAGGGGAATGCCACGTCGATGGTCGGCGATTTGCTTTGTCGGCGTATTCCACTTCGGCTTCAGCCAGCGCCGAGCCACAAAGTCAAAGCAACCAGTTGACCGCTTCAGGCCCTTGAAACAAAACCCTTTCTCGATCAGCTTGCGAGCACAACGAATCTCCGCCCGCCTTTCCGTTGGCAAAATCCATGGTCTTGTAAAGGGGTTGTCCCACTCACCAAGCACACCCAGTCGATAAAGTCCGCTTCTGCCTTCAATCTGCTTGGTCGCATAAGCGCGGCTGAGCTCTCCGGGTCTTGGCGGGCTCCAGGTGCCTTGCCATGGGTCACTTCAATCTTGTTGTTCGAATCGGCAGACCGGTGGCAAGTTTCCCAGCCCCGGCAACCATAGGGGCGTCCCGAAACCAGACACCGTCTTGGAGCGGGTGATCATGTCCTTGAGGTCTTGTTCACCGCGTTGGCCGAATGTGGATTATCGGCCGTGTGGCGGTAAGGCGGGCCATCATGCAGCACAAAGCTTCGGGCGGCCCCGGCTGATCTCGCGAATTTTCTGGTAGAGGTTTGATGCCTGTCGCAGGCGCTTAAGAGTGTTTCCGGCTCACGAGTGGGCAGACGCGGCCTTCATCGGGAAGGCGGTGTCCCGGCAGGTTCAGCTGTCGCTTGTAATTAGTCATCTTCTTTTTCCAGGCTCATTTGATTGGAGTCACAGGCCCCATTGGGCTCGGCGGCAGCGAAATCTGCCTTGATTGCCGCCTCAGGGCGTCCAGCGAAACGAATCGCTGTTCATCGCAAGCTTTTCGTGAATACCACGGTTTATTCGCCGACATAAAGACGCCGTCCAAAATCCAGCATTGCACTTCCAGGTGCGGCTTTGACCATACCTGGAACGGTAGGGCGCCGAGCAATATTGGCCACAAATCCTTTTGCGTCACGTCCATCCAGTTCGACGCTCCGGCGAAAACACACCTCTGCAAGGGCGCACGCACGCCGGCTTGGCTCCACGTTGGCAAGTAGGCGGCACCCAACTGCCGCCGCAAGCTTCTGACCATGCATTACACGCCCGCCTGATACTGAACGCCGGCCCAGCAGTCGCTCGGCAAAGGCTGAAGTCGCCTTCGGCCAGCACCTGACGCAAGCGTGTGCTGCTGATGCGCTCAGCGCTGCTTTCAGCTACCGTGTTTGGCCGCCTCCCCGGTAAAGCATGGCGCTCGCCACTGGCCCTGCAGAAAGGCAAAATCGCCGGAAAACGGTTCCGCAACCGAAACGGAAATCGTCGCCGACTTCCAGAATGCTTCACGCCCAGCTGAAATCAGGTTACTGCACAAACTGTTCGGCGCTCATCTCACGCAACCGGGATTGAGGCCAAAGACTAGAGCACGCGGTCAACGCCCTGCTCTTCAGCAGCGCCAGCTTGTCCACGCAACGCGTCAGAACCGCGGACGGCGCGTCACCCGGCGCGAATATTCGCGCGACTGGGGTTTCGAATATGACGCACACAGCTGGCAAAGAATTCATGCGCGCAAGAATGAGCGCGCAGGCGTTTGAGAATCGCCTGATTGCTCTCGGCTGTACGCCATCAAGTTACCTAAATTGTCGCCCACAAGCCCCGATGCCGGGGCCGCAGATTCTGTAATCCCGCGGCCAGTTCCATAATGCTCGATGCTTTGGCTTAAAGGGTCGAAACGCGAACGTAATACAGGGTTAGCCAGCCACTGCGGTCATGCGCAGGCCAGCCGGGTTGGCACAAGGTACTAGAGCCGAAGGCAGACGCCATCCTACCAGCGCAACCCTGCCGACAGCCTGTGGTTAAGGAGCGGGCCGCCCTGGCCGCTGGAAGCCCTGCGCATCAACCCTGGCGCAAATGCCCGCATAGCGCATACCGGTAAGCACCAGGGTAGCGCGAAAACCACCGATACCTGCCACTACGCAGCAGTGTCATCTCCCACACCTTGTTCTGCCAGCCCCAGCAAACCACTGCTTGCGTGTCCGGCACCAATCCAGATCACCACGAGCGGACAATCGCCAACATCAGGCCGCTATCAAACCTGAAAGCGGACAATCGGCCAACTGGCTGAGCCTGGTAAAACACCCATTTTCTTCAGCCCCCACCACAGCAGACCCGCATTCAATACGCAGCCATTGAAAAAGTCGCCCCGCGCCCAAGCCAATATGTCGCCAGCGGCCCAGATAAATGATCAGGTTGAGGACCATATTGACGATCCATACAGATGACGCGATCCTTGACCGGCGTCTTTGATTGTCCTGACGGGCGAAAGTAACCGGCCGAGTACCTTGATCAGCAATAAAGATCATGACGCCGACCGAATACGCGCGCAGCGCCGCCGCCGCTTGCACCACATTCGCGCTCTGGTCCATCGCGCCATAGTGGAACAGGGTGGCGAATCAAGGGTTCGCTAGCAAATAGCAAGCGGCTAGCGCCGCCGCACCCCACCAAAACATGACCATGCGAATAGCCCAGTCCAGAGTTGCGGCCGAATGCCTTGGGGTCTTCGCAGCCGTGCTGGCGAGACAGCGCCGGGCAGAATCACGGTAACCGATGGCGATACAAGGCGCCCAACGGCAGCTCGGATATATCTGTCGGCGTAAGTAAAGCCAGGAGAATACTGCCGGTCTCCATGGAACGGCACACGGATCCAGCAGCAAGTTGAATCTGGCTGACCGACACACCAAAGAGCGCCGGCAGCATCAGAGTCATGATGCGGCTGAACGCTTCGTGCTTACGGTCCGGGGCCGCGGTATCGGCAACAGCTTTGAATCTGAGCCAGAAACGGCAAACTTGAAACAGCAATTGCAAAACGGCCCGCGAAAGACCCCCAGGCCAGCGCCAATGATCGGTCTGGGTCAAAATACGGGTCATCAGCACCGTGGCGCCAATCAATGCAACACAGGTTCATAGCACCGGGGTGAATGCCGGTACTGCAAAGCGGCCGTAGCTGTTTGAGGAATGGAGCCGCAGAGCGCTGTCAGTGAAATCAGCAGCATGATAAGGAAGGTGATGCGCACGCATAATCGGTTTCCAGCGCCAGTTTTTTTCTGTCTCCGCCATGAAAGCCGGGCGCAAACAACGTGCATCAAGACTGGCGCTACCCAGCCCACACCTAGCGCGTAATGTCCCACCAACATGTCAGCCCAGTGTGCCGGTGACCGGTCCCTACCAGTTGCTTTGCTCCGCGAGCCCGTACCTGGCCCGGTACTCCGACAGCACCGGCACAATGCCTGGGGCAAAAAGCGGCCCTCGGCGAACAGCCGGCGCAGAAAATTGGGAATCTTTGAAGGCGATAAAAGAAGGCGTCCGCCTCGGACTGGGAGCCAAAATACGCCAGCCACCACCTACATCGCGCACCATGCCCAGCACCCGCGACAAGCATGGTCCATGATGCCTGACCACCAATGCCCGAAACGCAGCAAGCGGTGGGGGCCTTTTGGGTTCGGGTGCTACGGGGGGTGTTGATCGCACCTCATGCATCAGGCCGCCGGGTAAACCGCGATGATAGCTCCGCTGACCTACTGCGTTGGCGAGGGTCACGCGCAGCATAAGACTTGTAGTAATCAAGGCCTAAAAGCCTCAAGCTTCCGGCCTTCAGGCTGTGCCCTACGGACCTCCTTCCATCCTGCTTGCCCGGACCTGTTACTCACCCTTTGACATTAGGGTATCTCGGCGGCATAGTACGCGCCTTATTTGTACCTTATTCATTTAACGACGACTTTTCTGAGGAGCCGACGGTGGCCACTCAGCCTCAGCCAAGAAACGCGCCAAGCAGGCCGAGAAAGCGCCGCAATGCACAATGCCAAGCCTGCACTCCATGGTTCGGCGTACCTATAATCAAGAAACGTATGTAAGGCTATCGAAGCCAAAGACCTCGAGAAAGCACAGTCCGCCTACACTGCACAAGTGCGGTCATCGACCGCAATGGCTGGACAAGGGCATCATCCCCAAGAACAGGCTGCTCGTCAATAAAGAGCCGCCTGAATGGCACACATCATAGGCACTGGCTTACGCCGCCTGATCGCAATTCTCTTGTGGTAGAAAAACCGGCTTACGAGCCGGTTTTTTTGTGCTGGTAATTTTGGGGGTGGGCAAGACAAGGAGTGCCGTGATCCGAGGATTGCCAATACCATGAAAGGTATCGAGAGAGAAAATGGATCCCCGCGTTCGCGAGGATGACGAGAGGGGGGCTAGGGTGACAAGAATGGGCTAGAGCTGGGGCTGGACTGCCTTTAGGCTTGGCATTAATACGGAAACGCTTCTGCGAGTCAGAATGGATTCCCCGCCTTCGCGGGAATGACGAGCGGGGCCTGGAATGCGGGCGAGGAGGTATAACGGGTAGAGGCGGGGCATACGAGTGAGATGGAAACGGCAAGGATGACCCGGGAGTTGGCCGAGCGGGACGCGGATCATGAGAGGGGCGTGGATGACGTGCGGAGGCGGGGGAATGAGAGCAAGGAAATGGAAGGCGGATGAAGAGCCGTCATTCCCGCGAAGGCGGGAATCCAAGCGGCCTTCGAACTTGCCACTAAACCATTCAACCCATATCACGCTAACTCAACATCAAACCTCAAGCCTCAGCCTCAAGCTCCGAGCGCCCACCCTACCGCCCGTCATCCTCGCGAACGCGGGGAATCCATTTTGACTTGGTATTATCGCGCACACGGGCTAGCCACAACACACCGGCGTGTCGATCAATCAGCACCAGAATTATCCCGATGCACCATCTCCGGCTCGTCCAGGTAGCCGAGAAATCTTCGCCACCGCATCCGTCCCGGCCTGCCAAGAATGCGCCAGCGTCCTGGCAATGTATTAACCACTCCCGCGCCACCTCCCGCCCATCCGGCCACACACACGTGACCATCTCAACGATGGGGGCGGCGGAAACTGCCTTCAACCGCCTTGATGCCCCCTGGCAAACAGACTCCGCCGCCAGAGCGAGCGCTTCACCGCGCCTCGTCAATAGCAGTCGGCCCACGCGTCTGCAAATGCCCGCCACCAACTGCTTACCGCAGCCAGCATGCCTTTTTCAAGGCAGAATAACGTACCCAGCTCCTTCGCCCGCCTGCAGCCGCTCTATGACGCGCTCATCCCGGCCACAGACAATCACAGTAACCCGCACCCGAACGTGCCTGCCAGGCGCGTGCACGCACGCTTGGTGAGCATGCCGCCACGCCCAAAGAGCGCCCTGACTGCCGCCGGCCATGGCACCAGGATGAAATCATCCGCCATGGCCTGCTTGACAGCTCAGCATCCGGGTTGTTACGCGGGTCAGCGGTATTACAGGCCATCACGGTCGGTCAGAATAACCAGCAGATCGCCCTGACCAGATTGGTCCAACGCAGCGCGCCCAGGGTGCGTTGTCGCCAAAGCGGTCTTCGTCGGTCACCACGGTATCGTTCTCGTTGATCACCGGATCACGCCCAGATCAACTGCAGTTGCCCGCAGCGTCTACGCGCGTTCAGATAGCGTTTGCGGTCCAGAGAGATCATCGTTGGGTTGAGCAGCAACTTGGGCAGTGAGACCAGGCCAGCGCTGAAAGCTGACTCCCATGCCTGCACAGCCCCATCTGAAACCGATGGCAGCAGCGGCCTGCATCTGATGGATAGTCCTTGGGGCCGCTCGGTCCAGCCCAGGCGGCTCATACCCGCCGCTACCAGCGCCGGAGGATACCAGTACCAGCTCGGCATGCCGCTTTGCGAGCGCGACCAGCTGCTCGACCCAACAGCCATGGCGTCCTTGTCGAGGCCGCGACCTAACCCCCAGTAGCAGCGCACTCCCAATCTTTGACTACCCAAACGACGGGCAATTGGTTACCACTTGTCACGCATATTCGCAATCCAGAAGCAAAGTGTCAGTGAAATGCTGCAATTCTATCCTGAATCGAGGCATGGGCAAATGAGCTTGGCGGGAAGTGATTGGTGCCGGGAGGTGAAACTTCCAAAGTTTCCTGGAAGGCTCTCGCGGCGACAGGCCGCCGCTCCCCCAGGGGAAAAACCGCTCCCACCCCACAACCGCGCAAGACGCCCAGAAAGCGGGAGCGGCGCCTCGCCGCACCCTACCTTACATATTGAGCTACAAACGCCGAGGCCGGCCCGCTCCTACCGGGACGAGTGGTAGGTACGGAGCCGCGGCCTCGGCGCGAATGGAATCAAACAACACATCACTGCACGTAGAAGATCTCTGGACCGTCTTCGTCATCATTCGTCGTCCATCGTCCTCATCTTCGTCGTCATCAGCAGCCTGCCTTGCGCAGTGCTTGGCCGGTCGTCAGCTTCTGGATGTGCGCGCGAGCCTCTTCCCTCAATACGCTGATCCAGTTCGTAAACTTCCGCTGCGTACGCTTCGTCATCCTAGCATCCGCTGCTTGCGCTCGTCCAGCCCAGTCATGACCTGCTTTTGCCAGCTCTTTCGGTGCCTGGAGCTCGGAAGCGGAAATCAACGAATACCGGACCTTCCCATCCAGACGCTCGAACACAATCATCCAAGCATCCGCTGCTGCTCCATCTCCAGCAATGGGTCGCACTTGTTTCACGCACCAAACCAGCGCTCGCGCAGGGTCAGGGGCACGCGGGCCTGAATTTACGCCAGTCTTCGTGGATAAATGGTTTCCGATCGCCTCAACCGGGTCACTGCTGTCCGGTGGCACCATATCGACAGGTGCAGCAAACAGCCGCGTGCGCCGACAAGTGCTTGAGAAACCGCGTACCCAAGGCCAGCGCCTTCGCAGGCGCCGGCGATCACACCGGGGATGTCGGCGATGACAAAGCTGCGCAACTGAACCTCATACGTCCACCACACCAGTTTGCAACCACTGGTAAAGTGAACGGTAGTCAGCCACTTTCGGCTTGGCTGCAGAAGACAGCGCGAATGAAGGTGCGCTCTTGCCGGCATTCGCGGCAGCCCAGCAAACCCCATCGGCCAGTACTTCAGCCTCCAGCTTCAGATCACCGCTGCTCACCAGACCTGCCATTGGACTCTGGCGCGGTGGCGTCGGTTGACACTGGACTTGTAACGGTATTACCCAGGCCATGGAAAGCCGCCCTGTGCCACCTAGTAGGACGCTGGCCCGGGCTCGGGTCAGGTCGCCCAATGATTTGCCTGGGTACCCGCATCGATCACCCGTGGTACCTATGGGTACGGCAGAATCAGATTCCTCGCCCCTTGCTGCCGTGCAATCCTTGCCGCTGCGTTTCACCGCGCTTGGCATTGAACCGGCGGGTGTAAGCGATAAATCCACCAGGGTGGTTGTAGTTGTCGGCCACCATCAGGGTAGATCGGAACACACCATCACCAAACCATCACCACCTGTCAGGCCCGCCTTTTGGGAATGAATTTTTCCCGGCGGAAAGCTCATGGCAGCCATTGCCACCATCGCCGGCCTTTGACCGTAAATGGGAATACTTCCATCAACGAATTTCATCTAGCTCCCTCCCGCTACGGGATGGATTGAGGTTGCTACAAAAAGGACAAACAAAAAAGCCCCGTCCCCCCCGGGGTCAGACAGGGCTTTTTTTCGAACAGGGATAGTATCAGGCTTCTACGAACATTCACGGGTAGCGACGACCGAAACTTTGCCTTCCTCCACTCGAACTTGACTTACACCGGCCGCCCTTGGCGTAACAGGGTGTGGATCCTTGCCCATAGCCGACGTTTTTGCCGGATGGAATTTCCAGTACCACGCTTGAAGACAATGATGTTGCCCGGAAATGAAATGTCTGACGCCGTTATACATTTTTACACGCCAAGGCGTTTGGGATTTCTGAATCGCGGACCGTTGCGCCGTAACCGCCTGCTTTTTTGTGTGCCGCATGGGTTTTTATTCTCCTGCAATGGGTTAGCAGAGATGGCCGTAATCTTGATTTCGGTGTCCACTGGAACGGTGGCCCTGACGCTTCAATGTGGTGCTTACGCACGACTGGAAATTTGATGATCCGGAATCTTGGTCCGCCCACGACCCCATGAGCGCTGATTTCAGCAGTCAAACCTTGGCGCCTTCAACGATTCGGCGCGCCGATCTGATGTCGTCGCCCCATTGCCTTAATCAGCAAGAACGCGTTGAAATCGATGCTTGGCACCGGTTTTTTCCACGTCAGCTTCTCTACTCTCAGGTATTCACCTTCGGTGACCCTTGTACTGGCTTACCACCGGTAACCAATCACTGCGTACATGATGCTTTCTGCCGTAATCCTGCTCACCCGGCGCTTAGGTATAATGGTTAGTGGCCGGCATGGCTCAAGTGGACCCGCCTAATCGGCCCTACTCTTGCAATGTCCCAAACAGGGAATGCTGTAAATCTGTTTATACGTAAATACGTACACACCGTAAATACGGATTCAGGGGCGGAAAATTCTAGCAAAGATTCAAGCTCACGCAAGCTTTAACCGGCATCTGATCAATACCGAACAATTACCGGCCAAAAGGCACTGCAAGCGCCTGAAACGGCCGTTTTCTTGACAGCGCGGCCCGCCACATAGCATGCCGGCAATCTTTTTAGGAATCTGCAGTTAATTGTCCAGCCTGCCTTTTTTATGACGCTGTCACCCGGGACTTCGATGAAGTGAATGCGCTGATCATGCGCCCGCTTCACTCCGCGTGCCCCCTCTGGTCGAAAAGATCGGCCACTATATTATCAGTGCAGGCGGCAAGCGCCTACGCCGACTGGTAGTGCTGCTGAGGCGCCCGCGCCTGCGGCCTGGCAGATCCGACGCCCAAGCAACAGCCTGGCGGCGATAATCGAGTTTCCTGCAAACACCGCTACTTTGCTGCAACGATGATGTGGTCGATATTTTTCCGAACCAGCGTCGTGCCGCAGCACCGCACTCCCTGTGGGGGCAATGGCTTCCTAGCGTGCTGGTTTGGCGACTTTCTTTATTCCGCGCATTCGAAATGACTGGTCGAGATGGCATATCAGATCATGCAGGTGCTGGCCAACGCGACTAATGTGAATCGCCGAGGGCGAGGTACTGCCAACTGTCCAAGGTGCGCGCGCGCCAGCACCGACGAAGCGACCTATATGGAAGTGATCCGCAGCAACGGCGATGCTGTTTGAAGCCTCGGACCATAGCGCAAAGGATTGCCTGGCCAAAGCCGACCCAACCAGACCCGAAGCCCTGCGCGGTACGGCAACGCGCTGGGCAATAGCCTTCCAAACTGTCGATGACGTACTGGATTACACCGGCGATGCCCAAGTGCGATGGGCAAAAACGTGGGCGATGATCTGGCTTGAGGGCAAACCCACGCTTGCCGCTGATCTTCACCCATGCGCGAAGGCAATGCCGAGCAGGCGACGACTGTGCGCAAGGCGATTCAAAAAGGCGGGATCGACGATATAGAAGCTATCTCAGCCCAGGCAGTGCGTGATTGCGGCGGCCTGGAATACACTCAAGGCTGGCTCGAGAGCAGTCCGAAGAAGCCCATACGGCATTGAAAGCCTGCCACCGTCCATTTACCGGGCCTCTGGAGCAAGCTGGCGCGCTTTTGCGGTAGAGCGGGCTCACTGATCCTTGCCTTCACGCGAACCCTTCGCGGCGAGGCCCGCCGCCTCCCTACTGAAGCTAAAAAGGCATAGCCCATAGTGGTAGGGAGCGGCGGGCCCTCGCCGCGAAAAAAGTTTTATAGCACCTTCAACAACTCATCATCAACAACCAGCGTGCTGTGCGGCGGAATGCTGCCGGCCGCGCGTCGCCGTAAGCCAGCTCGAAGGAATATACACAACGCCACTTCGCGCCTTCTTCATCATCTGCAAGTGCTCAGTCAAACCGCCGATTAAACGCCACCGACCGGAACTCAGCAGGCGGCCGCGCTTGTATGGGAACTTGGTTCCGAAAACTTCACCTGTGATCAAGGTCCTTCGTAGTGAGTTCTGCACCGTGGAGCCTGGCCCTGCGGCGGTCGCACCAGTGCCTTCGTTTGAACGACTTCGTACTGCAGACCTGATGCCAGGTAACGACACCACGCGGCTGAGCGCATCTTGGTCAGAAACTCGAACACCCGCCTGACCCGCTCACGCGCAGAGGCCTCGCGGCCGCCTGCATCTTTGCCTGCAAACCGGCGAAGGCTTGCTGCAA
>Ga0163217_1058372_pt1 | contig 10997 bp, 17 predicted proteins | sample SynspAceP_FD_185933 | JGI IMG/M metagenome (GOLD analysis project Ga0163217, IMG submission 185933) | Saline lake microbial communities from Ace Lake in Antarctica - Synechococcus sp. Ace-P (PacBio error correction) | ecosystem: Environmental > Aquatic > Non-marine Saline and Alkaline > Saline ...
GGCCTTGGGGCTTTGCTGGGGGGTGGTTGCTGTTTTGTGCAGAAGCGGCGCCAGTGGCCGTCTCGACCTGCTCCTGACGCGCCGTCTTCCAATCCGCTTGGGTGTGGATCAGTGGCGGGCTGCTGCCTGGCGCTGGCCTGTGCTCGAAATGGTGCAGCGGTCAGGAGGCGCCCGCTACCACGGCGCCAAGCGCCTGGGCTTTTCTGGTCCGGCTGCCTGGCGGCGTTGGCGGTGTTGCTGCTGCCGCCGGTGCCACTCCCTTTTCCCGCCCCCCCCCCCCGGGAAACCCCCTTGACTGGCCCCGCCCAAACCGCAGCCAGGACTTTCAACCGGGCCCCGCGGGTTAATTTCGTTGTGCCAACCGGGCATAACGTCAGCACTCAACCGAGTGGGTGCGCCTGCCTGCGCAGCGAACCGGACCCCAAGCTGCACCAGGGCCGGATCCGGTCACAGATAGCGGCTTCGTGCTACCCGTGCCCGGGTGATCGCCCCAGCTGGCAGCGCCTGCTGGTGCGCTGTTTGCCCTGGTCGATGCGGTGCCGTGGGGACCTGCCGTCTCTGGCCTGCGATCAAACCCACCACCCGAAAGCGATCTTGTGGTTGCGATTGAAGGGGTGGAATGGAGAACGAAACCGTGGCCAGCCAGAATCGCCAGTGTGGTCGGGTTGCGCCAGGTCCGCCCGATCCCGCCGCCCCAACGGCCGCTGGAACCATGAAGGCCTGCCGGGATGAAAGCTTTGGCCGGAACACGGTGGCTGTGATGTTGCTGGCAGGGGTCGGCGTGGCCGCTGGCCCAGCAGCACTTGTGGTGCGCATGGCGCCCGCTTGCAATCCCTGCGCAAGGGCGGCGGCCAGCTCAGGACCCGGCGCTGAGTCTTGAGTTCAGCCGGCTCGATGGAGCGCTCCTCGGTGGCAGCCGCAGCAGCCTGAACCCGCCGATCCCCTCAGCTGCAGGGCCAGTCCAACCCCTGTTTTGCTGTTGCCGCAGGCAGGCGAGCGGATCGATGGCCCTGGTGCTGGAAACTGACGGTCGCGATCGCCGCCGGGGCTCGCCCTCGCTGGTGGCCGCGGCGCTGGGATCCCCGCCCCCTGGCTTCGCGGTGTGCCGGTGAACGGCGGCGAACAGGTCAGGTGTCGCGCAGCACGATGGCGCCTTGGGGGGAACCCCCCGTCACCCCGGCTGGCCTCGATCCGGAGCTCGAACCCATGGCCGACGGTGGGCGGCCTTGGCCGCATGTCAGCCGCGATCTGGAGGCAAATCACCAGTCTGCGGCTGCCGATCAGCCAGGAAAAACCTTGGTGGCCGCTGCCTGGAAGCCTCCAGCCGGTGGGAGCCGGAACTTACAGCCTTCGGACGGGGCGCCCCTGCGCTTTGCCCGCTCAGCACAACCGCCTGGGGAACTGCCTGGTGCAGGCGCGCCGGCAGCCCGGCAAACGACCAGCTGGTGGCTGCTGGGAATGCGAGCGGCGGCCAGCTCCATTCTCGAAAATCGAAAAGCAGCGGGCCGGGTGGCCCTGCTCCCCCAGCGCGGCGAGCTGATCGTGCCGGAAGCAGGAAGGCCTGGCCCCTGGCGCAACCCTGCCGGCCCCGGCGATCCCAGCCGGCAGGTTGCCTGCCCAGGCAGCCGCGATCTAAGCAGTTTCTGTCCGGTGGCCGGCGCGCCTGTTGGTGCGCCCCCTGGCCGATTATTCCTTCCGGCGTTTCACTGGAACTGGTGAACCCGGCAGGCGCCCCGCTCGCTCTGGCTGGGCAAGCGAAGGCTGGTGGCTAGCGCCTGCCTCGCGCAGTGGCGAGGCGGGTCCTGGGCCGCTGTTGAATTGAAGGGGTCGGCCACCCAGGCTCACGCTGCTGGCCCTCAAACGCGCGCGGCCAAGGTGCTGCAGCGACGCCCCCTGGAGGGCTGGGAGCTGGAGCCGGGCACTCGGGCCTCGACTACGACCACCGGCGACGCCTGCCTGCTGGCCCCTGCGGCCCTGCTCCCCATCGGCGTTGCTGGCAGGAGCCGCAAGCTCCCCAGGCCAGGCGCCCTGATCGATGCACCAGCCTGGAGCTTCACCTTGCTCGGCAAGCCGGTGAGGCAGGTGCGCTGGCATGGTGCGGGCTGATCCCTAACCGATCGCCCCTGGCGCGGTGCCAGGTCCAGGGCACGCCAGGAAGCCCAGCAAACTGCACAATCACCACACGGGCCCGGCCGCAGGTTCAAGGCCCCCGAAGAGCAGCAGGCCGCAGCACCGCGCAGAGGGCCCGTTAGGCCCGAGCCAGCAGCACGTAGGATTCGAAGTGGCTGCTACACCAACCGGAGGCACAGCCGGGGATCACCAACAAACGCACTGATCCAGCAGCACCCACGGCCTTGATCGAGATCGCCACACCAGGGGCCAACAAAAGAATGAACAAGAGACGATGAAACGGGAACGGCCACCCCACGCGAGAGGGCGAGACGATCATACGATGTGAGCAGCGATCTTGTGATAAGCGGCGGTGAAGGGCCAGATAGGCCAGGGCCCGTGAGCAGCAGGGCCGAGATCAGGCCCAGATCCAGCCAGGACTACCGAGATGTCGCCGAATAGCAGGCTCTGGATGTGCGCTGGTAGGATGGCGCACGAAGCTGAGGGCGCACCACTCGCACCGAACAACGGCACGAAGGAATAGACGATGTTGAGCGGCATCGGTGGGCAGGAGGCGGCTGCGCTCCACCAAACCGACTCACAACAGGGCGAAAGATCACCGCAAAGGGGATCAACACCAGGGTGGGATTGAGCCCAGCAGGAATGCCGAATAGTGATGCCCAGCAACGACGAGTGGCCAGGGCATCGCTAAAGAAGGAGAGCTTGGCGCACCGGCAAAACTGCCCAGCAGGCCGGCCGAGGGCGACGGTTTGAGCAAGGCCAATCCGAGGAGGGCCCCGCTGCAGAAACGGCAACTGCAGCAGCTCCAGGAAGGGGGCGGCTTTCGCTCATCAGGAGCGATGGGTTGGCGTGGCGATGGTGTACGGAACGAACCCGGCCGTAGACACGCTCCAGCTGGGAGTGGGCTGAAGGGCGTGATCGGGCGCCCGGAGCAGCAAAGGCGGCGGTTGAAGGCAGAGCACGCCATCGCAGGTCCGGCGCACCATCCCAGTTCTGGGATACTGGCAGGACAAGTCCAGCCTCGCTGCGGCGCAGGTACGAACAGAATGCCATAGAACGTGCTCGGCATCTGGGCTGTCGAGGCCGGCCTGGGCCTCAAATCGAGCACCAACAGGGCGGCCGTGGGCGCACCACGCAAGAACGCGAGCAGCAACCCGTTTGGTCTGGCCGCCGGAGAAGCTCGCTGATCAGAGCGGATCGGCCAGGTCGCTGCAGTGGTTTTTGGGCCAGGGCCCGGCGAACGGACCGCTCGCCGGGCCTCGCCTCCAACCAGTTTGAACCGAATCCCGGCGGATCCAGCCCAGGCCCACGAATTCAGCCACGCTGGAGTGGGCAGCGGGTTGCGCACTACCGAAGCTCTGGGGCAGGTAGGCCACCTGGTCGCGCACAGCAAAGAGGGCAGCTGACCTTTTGCGCCGAGACCGACCGGCCAGCAAGCGCACCTCGCCGCTCCCTGTGGGAAGAATGCCAGCAGTGGCCTGCACCAGGTACTTTTGCCGGCACCGTTGGGAAACGATCAGGGCGTTCGCTTCTCGGCCGCCAATCAAAAGCTGACGTTCTCCACTGCCACGGCGCCCTTCCGGCAACCGTCAGCCCGCTGACTTCGAGAACCATTCCGCCATCAGCCTCGCCTACCCAAGTGTTCTGACTCCAGATCCCGGCGGAAGGCCGACCGCCCAGGGCCCTTGCCGTTGCGCGGCGCATGCTGGCTGAGGTAGTAGCCAGCTTGGCTCGGCCTCGCCGGGCGGTTTTCCAGCGGATCAAACACGCCGATCTTCACAGCACTAGATCGGCGGACGAGGGCATTGAAGGTTTGGCGCCCCCTGCGGGCTGCGCTGAGCAGGGTCTTGATAGCTCGGTCTGCTCGACCACTTGGCTTGACCAGCGCTGCAGGTCGGCCGGGGTGGGAATTCAGCTCGGAGACTCCACCACAAAGGCGACCTTGAGCTGGTAGCGCTCGCCGAAGTAGGGGGCGAAATCGTGATAGGCCACGAAGGTTTGGCCAGCCAAACGGTTTGCTGGCTGGCCAACTCGCATTGAGGGAGCGGAGTTCATCGACGAAGGCAGCGGCATTGGCGCTGAAACTGCTCGGCGCAGTCGGGCTCGCGCGATATCAGGCCATCGCGATAGGTGTCCACGCTGCTGGACGGCGCGGAGGGGGATCGAGCCAGAACGTGGGGATTGACGACCGTGACTCGTGGCCGTGATCGTGGCGCGGGCATGGTCGGGGTTTTGGTCTTTTCAGTTGTTCTCCTCAGGGTGGGAGCGGCGCTGGAGTGATCACCTGGAGGCCGCTGTTGTCGAGCGTGACGATCAAGCTTTGTTCGAAGGAAGGTTTCCAGGCCCAGCGTTTCTTGCCCGAGCCCGCGGCCTCTGCAGCCGCACCAGATCACCGTTTGGGTGGCCTGGAAATCGTGGGGGCTGAACCGTGGTTGGGCATCAGGGCCTCCACGTGGCGCAGGTGCGGCCACAGCTTTGGTGAATTCAGTGATCGGCAGGAGGTGGTGACCACATGGAGGGCGCAATGCGCTGGAGGGCGCAGGTCCAGACCGCATCGCTGCCACAGGCAAGCCAGCAGGACGGCGCCAGCAGGCGCCATCGGGGAGCGGTGCGTTCAAAGGAGTGACCAGAACAAACGATCGGAGCCGCAGGAATCGACAGCGCGATTGAGAATGGTACTCATTCAGGAAGCTAATGCAGGCCGGTTTGGCCAATCAGCCCTGGCCGAAGCGCGACAAGCGAAGCTCACTCCATAGGATGCGTGGTTGTTCTCAGGTGCCCCTTCGCCATGGCCAGCCCAGCGTCGCCGATCCAGCGGCTCCGCCAAGGTCAGCTCACCCCCAAAAGACCATCTTGGCTAGAGGGCAACATGCAACAGGCCAGCGAGGACTTCCACGGGCCAGGAGCTCCAATGCTCCGCCTGCGCGGACCCCCCACGGGCCAAATGGGTCTGGGCCACGTGTATCGCCACCTGCGCACCCTGCAGCAACGCGGCTGGTGCGCTGCGCATCTGCCGCAGCGGCGAAGCCCTGTTCGCTCCCACGAACGGAGATGAGCACCATCTCACCTGCGTCGATTGCGGCAAGCACGGGTGGGTCTGCAGAGGCATGCCCGAATGCAACGAGGCCACTGAAGTGCCAGCCAGCTGGGTGGCTTCCCAGCCTCCTGTTCACACTCGAATTCCTTCGGGCTCTGCGCGCGGCTGTCAGGACGCCAAAACTCGGCTAAGCCCAAGATCCGGCTGAAGCCCAAGACCTCGCCCTCAGCCCAGACGCAAGCAGCCAAACCAAGTTTCCTTGACGATGCCCGGCCCGCTTCATCGCCCCAGATCCAGCAGGTTGCTGTATGCTGCCGGCTGATCAAGGTCGAAGGCCTCCCCTTGCCCTGCTGGCTGAAACAGGGAGCCGACCGGGCTGTGTCGAGCTCAACAGAAGTTTTCCCGTTGCTCGGACGCTGCGGATGCGGCTCTGGATCCAGCCCACCGCAGCCAGCGATCGCCATCGCTCACGGCTCCACCCGGTGCAGCAGGGTGCTCGGTAGACGAATCAAAAATCGCCGGCAGGGAGCCGAAAGGGTCCTCCTGCACCATGGGGAAACTTCCAGCACCCAGTTCGCCGTCGCTATAGCATCAGGCTCCGATAGAAACAAGGTGAAGGAGAGAATGCCGGATTCGCCCCTCCGCCATGTAGGCGTATCCACGTGGCGCATAGCCCTCACCCGGGGCTGAGCGGCAAAAGCGCAAGCATTGTGGACCGCCGCCGGCAGGGCGGCCTGAGGCCAAGCAGGGGATGGCCCTGCAGGCCTGATTGCAACCAGCGGGCAGCAGGCTTTGATGCAAGGCCGGAACCGCGTCAAACTGGCGGGTTGTGCTTCACGGTTCGGGCATGCCAGCCGGCGCGTCTTGGCCCGGGGCCCGTCCCGGCCGTCGGGAGCGAGCAGACGACGGCACCAACCGGCGAGGCTTGGTCGGCTTGGCAGCAGCGAGTCCAATCTGGACAACTGCATCGGATGCAGAAAACAAAGGGATGGGGGCGCTGCAGCGGGCGGGCGGGGCTGGTGGGGTGGCTGGCGCGGGCCTCGTAAACAAAAAGCCACCCGGGCGGGTGACGCGTTCCACCAGCGCTTCACCCACCGCTTCTCTGCGACCCACGGCTGCTTGAGGGCAACATTCAGAATCTTCTCTCACACGATTCGGAATCGACCATGTGCACGACCACAGAATCAGCCCTCTTTCTTGCCGCCACACGGACTGAATCGCCGGCCATGCGGCTTGCGGCCAATGGTCCCCCTGGATTGAACGAGCAACGGAATGCCCCTGGGACAGGGCCATCGCGGCGCGATAACGACGACAGGGATACAAACGAAGACCAACAAAGGGAAGGCCCGTGAATGGGGCGAAGGACAGGAAGGCGGCGAGGGTGGCGAAGGAGGAGAGGGAGGCCGAAGAGCGGTGAAGGAGAGAGAAGGCGACGACGACTGACGAGCTCCAGCTCCCTTAGCCCGGCGCCCAACTGCTCGAAAGACAACAAACCAGGCCTTTGCCATCGCAAACGCGAACGATTATCATTCTTACCCAGATCCGGCTGGCTTCGCCACCCGGATGTTGCGCAAACCGTCCGTCCCGCCCACCAGGCCGCCCATGTTTCACCCGCCTGATCGCCCCTGCAGCCCTGGTTGCTCTCCCTTTGGCCCCCATCCACGCCCCGGCACGGCTGCTCCCGCCACAGTCCCGCAGCCACTCGTTCACGGCCACCCGCGATCAACCTCGCCGCAAATCGACACCTACGAGCCCCCCCGCCATCAGCGCGATCGAGGCCCTGGAGCTAGGTCACCAGCATCACCCAGTTCTCCGATGTGCAACCCACCCGAGTGGGCACCTATCAGGCACTCTCCAGCCTGGTGAGAGCGCTACGGCCTGCGTGGGCGGGTAATCCCCGATGGCATCCTTCCGTGGCAAGCGCTCGCTCAGCCAGCTGGGGAAAGCCGCCTGCCCTCTCACGCCTGCCTGGATCGGATCAACCGAGGTGACGCGATGAGCTGCCGGCAGGCTGATGAAGGAGTTTTGAAACCGAAACTGGCGCGTGCTCAAGGCCGGTCGATGGCCTGGAAGGCAAAGTCGGCGAGCTGGAGCCAGCCAAGTTTCTCCACCACCACCAAGCTCAGCGGCCTGGCCACCTTTTGTGGTGGGGCCAACGCCCTTCAAGCGGCAGCGCCAATGCCGCAGGTGGACTCGCCCGCGCCCAGGTGGGGGCCACCACTTCAGCTACGACCTGCAAGCTCAAGCCTTGACACCAGCTCACTCGCAAGGACTGCTGCGCTGATCTAGCGGGCCGGCAATTTCAGCCGATTCGGTCTCGGTGCGCACCGGACCACACCGGCGGCTATCGCCGGCTTGGAAGTGGCCTTCCAGGGAAGACCTCCGGCCCCAATTCCGTGGGCCATCGACAAAGCTCTACTAACCAGAACCACTCGGCGCCGGCTTCACCGCACGTTGGCGGCCGCGTTGGCCATGAAGACATGCTCGCCCTTTGCACAGCGGTCTAATCCATGCTGACACCCGTCTTGAACGTGCTCACCCTCAAGCGGGGCACCGGTGGCCTACAATCAAACCTCGGTGCCCGGTGCCGGCTCTCTGGTGGCAGTCCACGGCTCAGTGGTCAGCGGCCAACTACGTGGCGGCCACGGCAACCTCGGCAATGCCAGTGAGGGTGGCATCGGCAACAACGGCCTACCGCCGGCACCGGCACCGTTCAGATGGTTTACGGCGCGAGCAGTGGGGCCTCGCCGCGTCTATTCCTACTACAGGCCCGGCGTCGAATGTGCTCTGGGGCCACGCCTTTCACAACGCAGCAGCCTGTGGAGAAACCCCGCAGTCGCACAAATGCCGTTGGCCTCAGTGGTTACTGGCAAACTCCGCCAACTCGGCTTGGAATTCCCTCGATCAGCGCTGGCTGGGGGGATCAACACCCCTCACGACAGCGATCAGAGTGATGGTGCGTGACCACCAGTACAGTCGTGGATGGTGGGGCTAGCAGCTGGGAGCGATGCCTTCTTTAAGGGCAATGCCCGGCATGGCCGTGGCCACACCGGTGTTTGCCACCCGCCCTGCAGGGCGGCGAAGACCCCCAACGACGGCAATTTTCGCTTGGGAGTGGTGGTACAAGGTTCAAGTAACCGACAACATTATCGGTGACCCCAGCGCTCTTCTACCTCAGCCGCCTTTGGGTCAGGACACCACCTCGGTGAGAGCTTCCGCCAGCTTGGCGGGGCTCGTGAAAACCACTTCCAGTTTTTGATCGCCCGGTCTTAACTATGAAATTGTTCTGGCCCCAAACGATCGATTAAACCTTCGTGCCGTCCGTTCCACCAACCTCATAAATCAGATTCGAACGGATTTTCAGCGGGGAACAGCCGCTGAAGGCAACAGGGAAGTGCCGTTCGAAATGCGTGTCCCGCAACTGTGATTTGGCTTGTTTTCATAGTCGATAAGTCAGGATTCCTGCGTTTGCACAATCACCGTCTAACCTGCGAGGCACAGTGTTGACGACTTTTCAGGCCTAAGTCGGCCAGTCTTTTGGGCAATGGCAGCACTCGTGCCGCATTGTTTTGCTTTCTCGCAGACCTGCCAGGCGCTGCACATCGCCTGAAGGGTTTTTGCCTTTTTCTTGGCCGTCTTTCTGGTGGCTGGTGTCCATGCATATCTGCTGATAGGGGATGCGCTCGTATGGCTCGAAATCACCGTGAGCATCGCCGAATTGAAGCTGCTGCTGGCGCTGGCCGGCGCCTTCACATTCGTGCTCTCCCGCCCTGAAGCTGCCCTCGGTGACAGGCAGTTGCCTCCCCACCCCACGGAAAGGGCTGGGGGCGATCTTTGTCGGTCCCTGGGTGATGACCCGTGCTCGATCCGTCGTGCTGCTGTTATAAGGCGTTGTTGCTTGGCCCATGGCGGCCTTACCAACCACTGGGCGCCAACCATGTTTTTCGATGGCGATCGTTGGTCCGCTGGTGGCTTGGCTGGTGTTCCGCAGCCTCAAAATTCAACCGGCAACACACGCCTGGCGTCTTCGCAGCGGCGGCCACTGGCTTGATCTCGCCACTACTGTGGCAACGCCGCCAGCTGGCCCCTGGCCTTTCGCTGCCAGTGGTGGATTCAGGGCCTCATTCCTGAAGTTCGGCAGTATTTCGCGATCAACCCAGCTGCCCTTGCGATACCGAAAGGGGTCTCTCACAGTGCTGGTCCTGGAACTGGCTGCAGAACTACGGCCAACGCGAACTGACCACCCTCCAACAGCTCGCCCAGAAGGCTGAAACGCATGACAAACCCAAACCCCACAACGGCGCAGCAACAACTGGCTGCTGGTGGCACGGCGTGCTTGGCCCTGACGATCTTTCCTTTGCTGGTTCGTTCGCGGTGAGTAATGCCGGCTCTTGATGGCAGGGGTCAGGAGGCGATAGAAACGCTTCGCCCAACTATGAAAGCCTGGTTTGAGCCCCTCGTCGAGCTGCCCAGCTCGGAGATCGAGCCGCCTGCTCTTTTTTCGCACCAAGGCAAGCCTGAGCCCGGTTGATCGGCTAACGTGATCACGGTCTCTAATCGGGCCGCAGCGAAGGCGGAACCAGAATACGATATCGGTCCTCCCAAGTCCAACGTGCTCCAAGCCAAAGGATGAGCCTTCGGCTCTATGAGCCACGTCCTCGATGGCCCTGGCCCACGGCAATCGCCTCAGGGGGTTGCCACCGGGCCAGAGTTGGGCCTTTCTTCGGGGATCCTGACTCGCGCTGGCCTTTGGAGCTCCAGCCCCGATCCAGCTGCTGCTTCACGTTGTGGGTTGGCGTCTGGATCGTGGGCCATGCCGCCATTCCAGCGCGCCTCTAACGCTGCCGATCCTCTGCTGGCCACCTTGGTTTTGCCGTGGCCAGGCCTGCTCGGCCCTGCTGCTTGGCTGGTGGTAAGCCAGAACTTCGCCACGTCCAGGCCCGACGTCTGGCAAGGCCTGGCCATCCGCTGGGGGGCTGGACCTTGTATGTCAGCAAGGCTTGGAATCAACGCCAGGCCTCGTTGCCTGATGACCGCCGTTCGCTTGCGGCCCACCAGTTGGGCGATGCTCTTCTGCTGCTGACCACGCCGAATCACGAGCTGATCGGGGTACTGCGCAAGCCTGCGTTGGCCCGCGCCGCTGCTGGTGGAGTTGAATGGTTTATGTCTATGGCTTCATCTTCACGTTGGATGGCCATTGTTGAAGACATCCTACGTGGCCCAACAGGCCGTTTCGGGCTACATCAGCTTGGAAAAACGATCTCTACACAGCTATCCGCTCTGCTGATCGCTCAATTGCTCGAGCGTTCCCTTGAACTCCTATCAGCTCTTGTTCCCATAGGGCCTGGGCCGCCCGGGGCTCCCGCTCGCGAGCTTTGCGGCGTGATCAGCGGTTCAAAGGCTTTTCCGTCGCTTCACGGAGCCTGGAGCGGAGGCTGTTGCTGGAATCCCTAGCTGCTCAGTGGCCCTTCAGCTTGCGCTGCCAACCATGAGAGCAGCAGCCGTGGAGAGCGCCAGCATCGAGTGAAACTCCATTGCTGGAGTTTCGATGCCGTGGATTAATCGTATTCCTGTTCCCTCTGGCGGCCATCCCCTTCGGCAGTTTGAGCCTGCGCATTCCGAGGGGGCCGCGCTGTGGCTTGATTGGGAAAACGGCTTGCGGCAAAACCACCCTGTTTCCTGCTTGCCAATGGCCTTGCGTGCGGCCTCCAACGGCCGGATTCCGCTGGCGCGGCGAACCGATTGCCTATCAAGCGCCAGGCGCACCTCCCGCCCAGCTGAGGCAACGGGTGGGGCTTGGTGTTCCAAAACGACCCTTACCCGAGCACCA
>Ga0163217_1112133_pt1 | contig 10997 bp, 7 predicted proteins | sample SynspAceP_FD_185933 | JGI IMG/M metagenome (GOLD analysis project Ga0163217, IMG submission 185933) | Saline lake microbial communities from Ace Lake in Antarctica - Synechococcus sp. Ace-P (PacBio error correction) | ecosystem: Environmental > Aquatic > Non-marine Saline and Alkaline > Saline ...
GAGAAGTAGATCACCCGATAGATCTCGATTGATTTTCTGGGATTCCAAAACCCGAAAAAATCCCTTTTTTTTTTGGGGGTTTTTTTTTTAAAAAAAAAAAAAAAAAAAAAAAATAATTTAAAAAAAAAAAATCTAAAAAATTTGGGAAAAAAATTGAAAATGGGGTTTTTTTTCCCCCCCTCCCCTAAAAAATTTTTTGGGGTTCCCCTTGAAGAAAAAGTAGCCCATACTCTGTAATTGAAAATTTGCAAATTCCCCCCCCGTTTTTGAATACTAACTCCAATAAAGATTCCACCTTTAAAAGCAAAACCTCTATTAAACGGTCCCCCTTTTTTTTGGCTTACTTAGTTACAAAGCCTTAGATTTGGCAGTGAGAAATTTTGAGGTGTTATATTTTTTTCCGATTTTTTGTCCCCTAAGAACTTTGTTTTCAACGCCCCCCAGGTCCGCACGCTCCTAAACGTAATGCTAACTTCAGAATTCCGAAAAAACCTAAGCCGGCAAGGATTTTCCTGAGAATATTTCGACACATCACCACCCAGTGACCATGTGGGTGGGCCCACCTAATAGCCATAATCCTTGCAGACCCAGCCTGGTTTGTTTTTGAACTGAAACGGTAAGCATCTTCAAGTAACACCGCTTTGGGAAAAGCTTGAATTGTGGTTAAGAAAATAAAGGAAGAATAATAACAAAAAGGATGACGCTCATTTATAATTGTGTTTAGTTTTTTCTTCTAGATAACGAATAAAGAGATGGCAGGTAAAAAAAATTTAATAAAAAAAAAAGGGGAATTTTTTTAAGTTCCGCCTCTTCCTACTCTTCACAAGGAGTTTTGATTTTTTAAATTTATCAGATTAGTTTCTGCTCCGCCTTTGAATCCTCCGGAAACTAGCTCCACCTGTACTTCCGCTGCTTCCCTGGAATGCACCACCCTCCAGAACTCATTCCACTACTTTCCGCCCGCTGCTTTCTGCTTGGGCCTACTGTAAGAATGGGGTCTAGAGAAGTTGTCATTTGAATCTGCTTGGCGTGCTAATAAGTTCTTTGTGTTAGTTCTCCATTAGTATATCCACTGCGGCTAGGGCTAGTGCTTCTAATGTAAGAAGGACTTACACTCTACCGTTATTGTAATAAGAATTGAAGATCTATTGGTAATCGCTTCTAGACGGTCCCCTGAAATGAACGAGAATTTGAAGAATCGCAGATGGCCTAGCAGATGGCATTGCGCTAAACCTGAATCTGGTCCCGAACGATTCATCCGCCGGAAAGACGCTGATTCCAGTAAGATTGATTCATTGTATTTCTTGAATCTGGAATTCCGAATAATAAGTCCATTCTTGAGAAGTAACTAAAGTCTCGTGTAGATCACTCTGGCATTGTTTACCAGAATTATCACATTATTTCTTCCTCCAGATCTTGAGTTGAGTACGTCTTGTCCCTTGCTTGAGCCCTCTTGCTGTGCTAGGCTGGGATGGCAGCGTTTTGCAGGATTCCATGCCCGCGGTGACAAGGAAAGAACCTCTAGTTGGGTCCGAGCTCCTCTTCACCAACTCCTACGAATTCACCAATTATTCTCCCTCCAGGTAGTATATAAATTGGTCTGTCCCTCCATTAAATAGGATTACAAATCCTGGATATCCTCAAAGAGCCAAGCCTAAACTTTGGACCCCAAAATGGATTATAAGAAATTTCCAAAACCAAATCCCATTCGCGAAACTCATATTGAAACCAGGTCTGAATCCCCGAAGCCTCTATTGAAACCAATCCTGGATTCCAAGAAGAGGTTCATAAAATCTCCATTCATATGGATTCATCATCCCCATTACCCAAATGGACTCAATATGCCTCATTCCAAAAGGACTCATCATGCCCATTCAAAACGGACTCAATCATAAACCCATTCCCATTCTAGTCCCATATTAAAGGACATTGCTGATTGAACATGGAATTATTGCCTGAGCATGAAACTCTAAGTATTGTAAGCATCTATATTTCCAGTGGACTGTCCATTCTCATCTATTGCCTCATCAAAATAACACTCATCATATTTCCTTCGATTGATTTCAGTTTGATATCGGGGCTATGTAATCAAAGGATTTACAATTTCTAGAACCTGAAATTCTCATTGCTCATAAGCATTCGAATTAAAGGTTGAAAGGGTCTCAAATTCCGCTGGGTTATTATTTTTGTACGGCATTTGGAGTTGCAATTTTTGCATCTGAGCATAAAATAATAATTATCCCGGAGAGTCGCTAACTGCTAGTTGTTGTGCTACAGACACTAGAAGTTAACCCCAAGGACTAATTGCTTGATATTTTAATTGAGAAATTCTTCATAATTGAAGTTGAATTAGTTACTCTGTTATAACGATGAGATCAACTGTAGGGTTTATCGTTTTTGGTTATATTTGCACGCCAAAGTTAACAAACTTAAGAACATTCTGTATCTGAAATCAACAAATAAATGAGTAAAGGACTACCAAAGCGGAGTTGAAGATTATCCTCTGGATACAATGAATTAGTAAAAAGCAGCTGATTTGGCTGAAAAAACTCTTGCAGTCAGAGTTGTATGGTGACATCAAGCCTTTAATGGCTAATTCGATCTGGGAAAAAATGCAAGCAGAGCTAGATCGAATGTTAAAGAAACAGGTCATGTTGAATGCTTATTTCCCCGCTCTTTAATCCCAAAGTCTTACCTGAGTAAAGAACTAGCATATCCAAGTTTTGCAAAAGAATGTGCGGTGTCACTCACTACGTCTAAAAAATGCAGAAGATGGAAGTGGAATCTAGTTGATCCAGAAATGCTAAGCTTGAGGAAGATTAATCGTAAGACCAACTTCAGAAACTTTATTTGGAGTACCTACAAAAACTGGGTGCAATCGTATAGAGACCTTCATTGCGATTAATCAATGGGCAAATGTGGTTCGTTGGGAGATGAGGACAAACTCTTCCTTCGACATCCGAGTTTTTATGGCAAGAAGGTCCATACCGCACATGCGACCAATCAGAAGCAGAAGCTGAGAACTTTACAGATGATGGAAGTTTATGCCCAGTTTGCAGAAGAGTTTAATGGCCTTGCCGGTGTCCAGAGGAAGAAAGACAGCTTAAGTGAGCGATTTGCAGGAGCAGATGAATACTTTATGTATCGAGGCTATGAATGCAGACTGGGAAGCCAAACTTCAAAGCGGAACTTCCCACACTTTTAGGCCAAAAACTTTGCCCAAAGCGGTTCCGATGTTGAAATTTGCCCCCAAAGGGAAGGAGGTCTGGAATATGTTTGGGGGACAATCTGGGGTGTGAGGTACACGTTTGATGGGAGCATTGATCATGGCACATTCTGATGATAATGGACTTGTCCCTTCCAACCTAAGTTAGCCCATTCCCAGGTGTTATTAAATACCAATTTATTCGATCTGAAGAAGAGTTGAGGCAGTTTCAAAATAAAAGCTAAGGAGTTTGAATGAAGTCACTTCGAGGAGCTGGGAATCAGTAAAATTTTGGAATAATAAGACAACTCAAAAACCAGGAATGGAAATTTGCGGATATGAGTTAAAAGGTGTGGCCCGGTAAGGATAGCAATAGGCCCAAGAGATTTGGAAAATGGCCTAATCGAACTGCTCGAAGAGATCTTTGACTAAAGAACAGTTTGAGCTTGCTTCCATGCCTTTGAACTAAAATAGCAGCCCTTCTGAAGAAAATTCCAAACCAACATCTTTGAAAAGCGAGCTCTTTTTCAAGCAAGAAATGACCACCTGAAGTGAATTCTTGGGATGAGTTTAAGCAAGTTCTTAAAGAGAAGCTGGAATTCCCTTTCAGCGCATTGGGATGGAACTCCCAGACGCGAGGGAAAATCAAAGATTTGACTAAGCACATTCGAATGTATTGCACTCAACCCAACAAGAAGAGAAATGGAATTTGTGTTCTCAACAGGTAACCTCCTTCTAGTGGCGAGTCTTATTCGCCAAGTCATATTAATTTTTAAAGCCTGTTTTTTCAGGCTTTTTTAATTGGGAATGCGTAAGCATAGATAAATCTTGTAATTTAGTAAAAAACAGTATTTCTCCACACATGACCATCCTTGTCCTTTGTAGTCTCCTTGATTATAGGTTAATTTTATTATGGCCGAGATTTTATTTTATTCCTGGGACTATCAATAGTTGGTGCATTTGGGCTATTAGTAAGTATAGCTGGGATTATATACACTTTTTAAGTTAAAATGGATACCCCGCTGCTGGGTTGATACTGGAATTGCAGCAGTGCTTAATATTGGTGTAATTATTTATGGCTTTAAATTCGGGAGTCTGGGAATAAGTTTTCCACTGAAGACTTCGATTCAAGGAGGACTTTTGATGAAGAACTATGGGCTTTCAAGTTGGAATGCCGGTAAAGCCCTTATCAGATTTTGAGGGCCTTTTGGCAAGGTATATTTGGAGAGCAAATCGTAGAAATTAAATCGAAGGCGGATTTATTGCGTAGATTCCGCCATCACTATAATTAAATTGAAAACAATAAAATAATAGTAAAATACCAATGGATTTATCTTGATTCAACTTTCATTCTTTTGCAGCGATTGCAGGAATAGTCCTTTTATTTAATTTCTCTACTTCGTTCCGTTAACCTCTGGATCACGGCTCAGTTCTCTCCAATGTTAAGGTTGGGCTGCTCGAATTAGTTGAATGGCGGATCCGAAAAGTGCCGCAAGTATCATTGTGAATTCCTTGATTACTGCTACAAAGCAGGACTTGATTTGACCTACAATGACTTGGAAACACACTATTTAGCAGGAGGGAATGTCCCAATGTCATCCGGCTCTGATTTCGGCGGAACCAAGGCAAATATTACGCTAATGTTTTAAACATAGCTACTGCGATTTGATCTGGCGGGAAGAGATGTGTTTGAAGGCAGTTCAAATTCAAGTAATCCTAAAGTAATCACAATACTCCTAATGTGGCTGGCAGTGGCTGCTGATGATCGCAACTTATCGTAAGGCAAGGTTACAGTCGTGCAAAACATTGCTCCAAGGCTAGTTTGGTGGAGCCAGTGAGGAGACGATACTTGCCAGAGAGGGGAAGGCATTGTGACTTTCAATCGGCTCGGCAGCGAAATCATAAGAGTGTGTTAGAAAAATCCAGATAAAATCTCAAAGCTTGTTTTGCAAAAGAAGGAATTTGGATGCCAGGTAAACTGCTTTTGAAATTCTGTCATAGATATTGGCCGAATCGATGTAAGGGACAAACATAGGAGCAAAAACTTCAATTGATCCAAAGCTTCTGCGGAATCTTAAAGTGGCTTGAGGCAAAAGCTGAAGAGCGAAGAGCAATGGCTGTTTGCGTTAGAGCAAGAGATGAAAGCTAAAAATGGTGGAATGCGTGCGAAAGGTATCGAAGCTGAAGCTGAAGTCCAAGGAGCAATAGCGGAAGCTTTCCAAACAGGTAAACTTGGAGTGATGGATTAACTATCGAATGGAAAACATTAAATCAGATACTTCGATGCGAGATTCGATAGCCAATTCTGATACAGATTCGAAAGATTCCCCGGAAAAGGGAAATCGATAAGAAATTAAACAAAAGGGGCTTAGGCCCCTTTTCTTTTTCCTTCTCAGTAGTCCACAATTGGTCAAAATCACTGGTTCATAACAGGTTTTTCGTCACAGAATTTGATCATTTTGCCAGATCAATAAAACTTCTTCATAGGCTAAATAGGCAAAAGTAACTTCTCCTAGATCATTCACTACTGCCAGTTTTCCCTTCACGCTGCACGATTTCAGGTTTTCTATTTCCCGTACCAGAGTTTGGTATTCTAGCGGTACGAATCTCTTTCCTTGAGTGAAAAAAGACTATATTTCCTCCTTTCTACCAAAAAATTATGATCGCGTAGTTCTGGAAATATTCTCAAAACCCTTCACTTTGTTTAAAATTTGTCCTGACTTATTGATACCAAGTAATATTTTCCCTGATTCCCGACTACCCCAACCCCATTTTTTGAATGGCTTCACAGATCCCCAAGTGGAAGAAGGAAATCAATTTCTTCCAGCGGATTAATCAAATTCCAATTCCCACTATTTTGACAAGCTGCGATTTGAATCTGAGAACTCAAGCACTTCCTAAACAGGGCTGAATTCACCCAAATTTCCCGAAGGGTTCATAAGCAGTTTTGGCCCTTTTAATTGAAGCAGGGAATAGTTTTCTCGCCTCCAAACTTAATTGATCTGCCAAAACAGTAGCGTGTGACTAGCCAGCCTTTCTTACCTAAAAGACCAACCTTAATCCGCCTCTGAATTTCACATTGTAAATGTTTTTATCCATCAATTGGACTGACTCTAATACCACACGAATCAAGGAGAATTCCATCTTCTTCATGACTCTACGGAGTTTCCATAAGAATATATTCCAAAAGAATTCCATTTTCATAAAGTGATTTTTGGTGAAATGAATTATACGGATATTTTGATTTGATGTCATTCCTTGGATCAGCAATACTGGTTTTCATTATAGGCCATAGAAAAAATTCGCCCTGTCGTAATGTCAGTTTTTCATATCGGGTCAAGCCAACAATAATCTCCTCAAAGGTTTTGATTAGTCCATAATCCTGATCTTCCATTGCAAAAACATTATCTGCCATCGTTATCTGTCAATAAGCTGAAATGAACTTTTGCAGGGTTTTTTGGAAAAGTGGTAAATAATATGCAGGAACCAGACCGAGCAATGGAGCAATCCTAAGCTTTGTGAATTTTGCTTCATCGAATCCCAATCGAAGGTGATTCTATTTTTTCCCTCGCTCAAATACCCAGTATTCATTCCTTTTCTAGCAAGCCAATAAGTTGAGTAGGTGGAGATCTCATCATAGGCCTAGGGGCAATACCCCTTTTTGCCCATATTCCATGGTATGCTCCTATTCCTTCAGGCCTTTCCATTATAATCCAAGGGCCAAATACTGATAAACCTTTGCCGTCAGCTTTGAGGGAAGGGCCTAAAGATCTTGAGCTAATAAAAAAAGATCACCATCAATTGTCCTATTCGAACTGACTCTCCCAAAATTCTATTTGATCATAAATCAACCTGATTGAAGCGCAAATTTGGAATTATAATACTTCCCAAGTTTGAAGCCTGGGCAATGAGTTGAAACACGAGAAAATTAAAAAGGAATAAGCAACTTTTGATCTTCTTTTCATTGAGGGAAATTTTTAAAATAGGCCTAACAGATAAAATGACCAAAGAATATTATAATCCTTTGGTCATTTTTAATATGGTATGATTTATTAATGGTCAGCCTTTTAACCTTATCTAATCAAATAAATCAGATATAAATTCAATCATTTCCTAGCTTATCAAACGCTGGCAGGCAGCTCTCAGTTGGACGAACCGGTACTTTTAGATTTTTTGCATCATGCTTTTTGGTGATTTTATCAATCACCTCGAATTCTTTTTGAATCAGAATTTTTAGAACATCTTGCATTCTTTCTTCGCGAATCTGCTCTAGCGTAGATTCACTTATTTATAGTTGAGAGACAGCATTTCTTTTTTTCCAATTATAAAATCTTCAATACTCTCAGGCTTAATAATCGCCTCTACTTTTCGGAACGGCGGCAAGTCCGCTTTTCCAAGGTGCCGATGCTTACTTCTTTAATATCTAACGTTGTATAAAATCACTCCGGTACATCTTCAACGCTTGTTTCTACGCTTCTTGGCACGCGAAAGAATCCTAACAAAAAGCTTATAATTTTAATGTAAATTCATTGACAATGCTTTCGTGATAAAGAGGTTCTGACTTTGAATAGAGCAAACAATCCACATCTGCTTCTTTCATAGCTTCTAAGCAATTCTCGAATGGAGACAACTTCAAATTCCAATTCGAAGCCGATTTGGTTTTGGCTTTGGAAAGCGTACGAAATTCGTGATTTTGACCTGGCATAGGAAGGTGAAATCATATCTGGCTACATCTTTCTCCGATTTCTCCAACCTCCGATCCAAACAAAATCGCGAGCTGAAAAAGTGTTTGAAGTAAGGCTTTCGATTAATTCCAATCGTCGCATAAGACAAAGACGCCTGCCCATCTCTAAATGCAGTCTCTTGAACCACTCGTTTATTGGTGAAGAAACAGGCATGCTCATCGGTGAAGAAAGGCCCTGCCATATTCAAATCAAGGCGATGCTGAAAAGCTGCTTCACTTGGTTAGAATCTGAATATCTCCAATTACCTGAGCTTTCTTAGGCCATAGAGACTCTAAATAAATGGGTGATTGCTGGTCGGTCTAAAATTGAAAAATCTCAAATATTCGAGGTAATTGAATGATTTCTGGGAAGCCCCTTTCTCTAATCCGACTATGAGCTTGATAACCTCTTTGCCTAAATCTAATTCATGGCTGTAATAAACTTCTGTTCCGATGTGCAAGGTGGAGAGGAATTTAGGGCATCACCCAACTGAAAATCCTCGCTTTAGTAAATACTGTGTATACCTGCTCATTGGGAGGGATTCTCTGATTTTTACAGGTGGGCATTTCTATGAGAATACTTAATGATCACTTAATCTGCCAATTTATACTCAAGTGGATTTCCAAATTTTAACAGACAATGACTTGGGAGGGTTCAATTCCAAGCAGACATTTATCCAATTTGGAATCTGCTCTAAATAAATTTAATTTTTATTATTCTGCAATAATATCGGAAACTATTGAAATACAAAGCCCAATATCTTACTTATCCGTTATTGATAAAAGCTATCAAACATTTTTTAATGAAGAAAAAGACTTTTTTAATTGGCTTAGAAACAACAAGCCTTGGCTTCTCTAAAAAACAAGGAGTCGAAAAGGTCTCTATGCTCACTCCTTACTTTTGGATTGTGGCAGCATCGCCATATTAATTGATCTTTCGAAAAAAGAGAATAGAAATGATTTCCTTAAAAAAGTATCAATCTCACTGAAGTCTCGAATCACTTGATATCAAATTTAACAGCGTTCCCACAAATCCACTTTTTTAAATTCCGGCAGACAACAGCATCTAAACCTGCTTTCGCTAATAGAAAACAGAGAACCTTTAAAAAATGATTTGTGGAGGCAGATTCGGTGTTATTACAAATTGTGTCAGGAATTGGTGTTGGGCTGGGAGTCGAATAATCAATTCGTGAGCGGAAACTTGGGTGGTTTTCATTCCATACATCAACTCGCAAGAAATTCTACGGTCTAAAAAAGCTGAGACCATCGAGCGAGATTTGGAATTACTTTGATTTCCTCCCCTGCAAATCAACCAGGAGAAATTCCCATTAATAGTGGCAGAGATTGAAGAAAATCCAGCTCATCCATAATATTTCTTACAGCGAAGCTAGTATCTGATTGCCTACAGAAAGGCAGCATGGAAACTATTCCACAATTGGCTGGATTTGAAGAAAAATAAAAATTTAAGCCTGAGTGGATTTGATAAAATCGAGCACTTATTTAAGCTTCGATTGACTGTTTTTTTCAATCATCTTTGAGCATGGATTCCAATGAAGAACTAATCCTTACCTTGCCTTGAAAAAAAAAACCTTCCTTCTTTTGATCACGAATTTGATAAAAAAAGAGGGTAAATTTGGATTGTTGGATCAATCCGTAAAAAGAGCCTCGTCCCCTCAGACCTGAGAATGGGTAAGGCAGCAAATTGGATTAATTTTTTGATGCAATCATCGTAAAATACCAGAGGCTTAATTGCGTTGGAAAAGAGGAATGAAGTATAACCAGCCTTCAGAAACGCAGCAGATTTTGGTGACTTTGGATAGAGCAGGGAAACCTATCCTACTTATCGAATAGCAAAGCGGCCAGAGGTAGGATTTCCCAAAAAACAATGGAAACAATTAGTGTCTATCATCAAGAGATCAAGAGTTGAGTTTTTATTTTTTTGAGTAATGGCGCTAGAGCATGTTTTTCTTCAATATAAAACTGAAGAAAAACAATTGTTCAGCTTAAAAGACTGGCCCCAATGGCTCCACGTTAAATTTTCTTCTTTTTTAGTGAATTTTTCTATCAGTTTTACGTTATTTTGGAGTAATAGTTAAACCAGCTGTTGTAAACCATGGGAATAAAATTCCTTAATACCCCATGCGAAATTAAAATGCTCCAGTCGAAAAGCATTCTATGCTTTCTGAAGCTTTCAGAGATTCATATCTGCAATATTTCCCTGAAAACAAACTTGAATTTCGCACAAGAAGGGCCAAATACTTGTATTACGAAGGCACAAAGGAGGCCGCTTGGGATTTTTGTATCAACTCAGCGTGGTGAAAATGTCTTAAAATTGCTTCAAACGGAAAATGACAAGATCATCAATTTGAGGCTTAAAAGAGAAGGTGATTTTCCTTGGCTATTCTGTTCTCATTGTTAGGTGAAGAAAATTATACTCAATTCCCGGTCCTGAATCGTAGAAGATGTAAAATCTGTGTTTTATCCCAAAAGAGTCATTTTCTCTCCAGCTTCCTCGGGTTTCGGTAATACGCCGTTTTTCAGGATCGCCCAAAAGAGCTTAGTCATGAGATAGGAGTGATGGAATCTAAGCTTACAGATGCCGAATCAAAAGAGTATTCGAGAGCTGAACTTGCCTTACGGTTTTGCTCCAGTTAAGGGACTTCCTTTGGGAGTAGAAGGCGGGGGAAACGCACGAATCGATCTTGATCCTAAGTCGCGAAGAAATAAGCAGGAATGGTTGGTACCGCCAACCGGAGTCAGTAATCCCGATTGCTTTCCAGAATCTCAAAAAGGAATGGTTTGATAGTCTTCTCAAAGGTAAAAAATATTTAAAATCATTATTAAGGATTAGAAGAGGAATTATCCGAGGTTATCAGATTTCTATGCCTGTCTATCCGACTGAACTCAATTTCATTTGTGGAATGAGTTTATCTCATTCATATGGAGAAGTTCAGCCCCTATTTCCAATACTTTTGGAATTTTTTTTTTTTTTTGATATGCACAGTTTGTTTGTAGCTTTTTTGCCCACGGAATGTCAGGTCATCAATGCTGCAGATCTTTTGCTATTGA
>Ga0163217_1057221_pt1 | contig 10996 bp, 14 predicted proteins | sample SynspAceP_FD_185933 | JGI IMG/M metagenome (GOLD analysis project Ga0163217, IMG submission 185933) | Saline lake microbial communities from Ace Lake in Antarctica - Synechococcus sp. Ace-P (PacBio error correction) | ecosystem: Environmental > Aquatic > Non-marine Saline and Alkaline > Saline ...
ACCACCACCAAAAAACATAAAAGAAGGAGAGGGAGAAAGAGGAGAAAATTATAATCTCTCTTATAGGTCTCAACTCGAAAATCTCAATATCGGTCGCCGGCACTCGTCGGTGCTGTGTCCGCCGGTTGATCCACTCTGGGTACTCAGGAAATACGAGGATTTGACCGCGAGGAGTGGACTCGTTTTCTGACATATCTTCTCAGAGTTCTCTACCTCTATTCAGCCAGGGACGAAGCTAGCCGCGCTGTGGTGGTAATTCGGTGAGACCGGCTTTGGCTTTTCGACACCAGGGCGAAACCCACTGGGTGGAGGTTCAGGTTGAAGAGCCACGGGGGACCATATACGACGGGGTCCCGGAGCATCACGCACAGCCTGAACAGGTCTCTCTTCTATCATATTCGGAGCAATGGTGTTACGGGGGGTTTTTCCGCCCATTTTTTTCTTTTCGGGCCTGGCAACTTCAAGAGCCGGCAGTTAGGCGACTCATGAGGGGCTGTTTTCGTTTTGTCTGCTCCTACTTTCGGAGATCTAATGAGGTATTGGATTTTTGGTTCGTGGGCTTCCAGGATGTAGTGCATCGAAAGGCGCAACGCGGTCGGTTGATACGGGTTCAGATGACTCTTAGGGTAATTTCTCGGATTTATTTCTAAATGGCCGAATATTCTCGTCAGATTGGCCTCGCTGCGGCGGATGACGGCAGATGGTGCTTCCCCGGGTCGTGGGGATTCCGAGGGTACTCCATTTCCGGGGGTAGAAGCTCAAACGGGCCTTTGACACGTGTTGGGATGGGACTGGTTCTCGATCTGATATCGGGACTTTGGGTGGTTTCATGCTATGCCGTCCTCGGTTCTTCCACGATTTACTAGCTCGCGGGCACGACTATTTTTTGCCCTGGAGAAGCTAGATGTGTTCCGGAGGATAGCGTCGTGAGACCTCTTATGAGGTTGTTTATTTGTGTGTGTCTGCGGAGCCAGTAACCATTCATGGTTTTCTACTTGTTTGTCGGGGACTAGGGGCCTGACGCCCCTGCCTTTCTACCGCAACTCCATCGAAGCCAACTCGCCGAGGTGATAGAGCAAGACGCGGGCGCCCTACGACTGGCTTTCACCCGGACAAGACCCTCTCCCGGGCTTCCGGCGTCGAGAACAGGTCGGATATTCGGATGTGGATCGAGATGTTGCATTCCGGAGTTACGTGCCCGTAGCGCACGTGGCGGGAACAGAGGTGTCAACGGGGACCGGGTTTCGTAACGGATTTTCGGCATTCCTTTTAGCCGGGAGATCGGGCGGCACAGCGGTTTCTTCTGAATTGTAAACGCAATTTGCTTGGCCTCGCGATGAATGGGGGCGCCATTGCAGTATACGCTCGGGCTTCGGGCGGGAACGAACCTATGTTTGGGACGTTTGGCGCTTACTCGTGGGTAACTCGGCTTTGTTCGCAGGTCAGATCATATTAACGCGACGATTCGGATTCCGGGAATGGCTGCGATGGTTTTTTTTCGCTTGCTTTTGAGCAAGGGTTGTTGACGATAATAAGCGGATTGATATTGCGATAAATGGGCTCCACTCCTAGTTGGAGCAGAACTGTGGCGACGAAGCGGTGCTCGCGTCGTTTCACATAGAATAGCTCATACGTACGGCGACCGACAAGGACGGGGAGATGGCGGACGAGAGACTTTTGCAAGGCGTCATTCGACAGAGTTGGTACCACCCGTGTCACCCCGCAAATATCTCCATTGGGGTTTGGCCGACGGTTCTACTGTCGAACACGCACGAAGAACGGCGAGAATTCTACGCGCGATTTTGACTTACCTGTGGGCTGCACAACACGGTTGCCTTCAACAGTCCCGGCGTGGTGGTTTCAACGTCGGTTTTGCCACACCCAATAACGGCGTCTACCGGATCGAAGTTGCAATTGGGCACTGGGACGCCCGCATCGCAAACGCACCGCCACCCGACAACCCTTGAGTAACCACAGGGCTCGGCATGTTTTCATCCAAAAGCGTGGACTGTCAACATGGAAGACATCATGCGGCTCGCGTTGTAGCGAAGCGATGTTGTTCAAATCGCGGCAAGCGGCACGGGCCGGGGCCACGACTTTGGTCACGAATCGCAGGCCCGGGACAGCGAAAATTTGGAGGCTCCGGCCGGCTTGGAAGGCTGTCCCGGGTGTTCACTTGTCGTTCACTCGCAGTGGGCGGAGATGCCGAGCCTCGCAATTCGCACGGCGCCCATTCCGCTCACTCGCGGCAGCGCTTAGACCTCGCCGGGCTGCAAGATGCAATCGCTCAAAGTCATGGCCACGCCGACATCCTGCGAATTCATTCAATGCAACTGGGTTCCGAGAGAAAGGGAAGGCCCCACGCGGTTCGATCAGGGATCGGACCCTTGTACGATATTGGTTCAACTTGAATGCCGCAACTTGGACGGCGAAGCGGGTGCAGCCTGTGTGGGTGTTCCATATTACGCGGAGCCTGTCGGTGCGGTGCTTGTACGCGATGTTATTTTCGATTGGGAGGGACCGGCCGTCGTCAGGCGTGAAAGCAATGGCAAACCCGTGGTCTAGCGAGCTCGGACTTCCCGGTTTCTGGGCCCGGGTCCGGGCAGGCACTTCGGGGTCGCGCTGGCCGTTTTTGCTTTTTCGAACCACCCGCTTAACTTTGATCGGTTGCCAGTTGCAACCGATCCAATCAGCGTCTGCCGGGCGAAGCGATTTTTGGCGAGCGTAGGCCGAACCTCACGATCGGTCTCGCAGATCGGATGCAAACACAGCACCTCATTGAATGGTATCGCTCGATCGCTTTCGCGTCGGGCCATGCAAACAGGAGGCATGCGTTTACGCCACAACGAAGGACATAGACGATCGTTGTCCGCGAATCCAAATTCGACGATGAAGTTGAGAGGCGCTCTTCGGAGCCTCGGTGTCGTCGCCAGCCCACGGGCCGGGGCTTTTCGGAAGAGTTGAAGCTGATGCGCGGTTTTCGGCGCAGGAGCCCAACGTCTAAGACTACCAAGAGGTTAAACCCGAGATGAAGAGTGGGATGTTTCGTATTTGTCGATTGTGCGACATTGACGAGGAATGATATGTTGATAGTTCCGCCTGGATCCCTGATAAGTTTTCTTAGTTGATGCCTGTTTCAGATGAATTGCCAAAAGTGATGAGTTCTGCGGCGATACTGGCGTTATCACCCAAGCATGCCGAAAGGTACGTAGGCGTCTGCTGGTCGTGGCGGGTCCGGACATGATGAGCCTGCCGTTACCAGTGCCTGCAGGATGAGGTCGGTTTAAACGGCTTCATCGGTACGAGGTAGTTTAACTTGAGTTGCAAATTGTGACGAGGTAGCAGTTGCGTTGCGGAGGTGAATATGGGTTGTCACAATGGGGTCGGTTTGACAGGTGGACTGTTAGTTGAACCGATTGATTCGCGCTTGAGCGCGACCGTTACTCGTCGACCCGTGCGATTGGATTGCGAGTGGCCGTTTTGCCCGAATCGTCTGGTGGCTGTATGCTGGCTATAGATGTCGTTTGCGACCGGACGGGCGGCATGTTCTGAGGTGCTGGATCACCGATGGTTTCGTCTGTAGTTTTTGGCGGCGGCGAGGGCGCGCGTTCCCGACTCTCCGAGGAATGTTCCGTGACGTTTCGGTCGGTTGCGGTGAAGTTTGCGGTGTGGTCGTGCGGACATGACGTGATCCGGAAGCGGCGATGTTGACCACGTTTTGGGGTGGATGTCTTGTTGCAGTGTGACCATGACTCGAACGCTGTGGTATGTTGACGAGTGAGCGGCGGCGTATTGCAGGGATCGACCCAACGGCGGGTGATTGTATGATGCCGCCGATTCGTCGAATTCTTTGCCTGTGATGCAATTTTCACACGGCGTTCGTCGGGATACACCCGACAAAGGTACTGTGAGGATGGTGAACTTGTGCGTAGACCTTTGAGCTGTCGGCAACCGAGCGGTGGTTGTAAACGAATCCCTGAGTTGGTGAGACTTGGTGTTCGAGGCAGTGTGGGCTATCGTCTTGTTTCGGTGTTTAGCGGTTGCGCCTGCTTGCTGGTCGATGTTGATCGTTCAAGGAGTTTCCAGCAGAAGTAGGATGCGATTGTCTGAGCCGTGAATGGCGGCTGTGATGGTTTTCCGATCGCTGAGGAGGTTGAGCGCGCATTCGTGATGTGAAGCATGATGTGGACGCGTCTGCAGTTGAAAATGCCACAATGATCCGATAGTGTCCGTTTTTTGAGTGGAGCAACTGATGGTGTGTTTGTCGACATATTTGGTCGGTCATCGCGATGATGAACGAGCGTACTTCCATCCGGTTTGACGGTTTGTTGAAGATTTAGCATGCCCGGGAGTTTTGTTTGTAACTTTCAGCATGCGATGTGGGTTCGATTCGGTTGTTCGCACCCATTATGATGTCGTTCGGTCGGCTGGAGCCCGGTGGTTGGGCGTGCGGGAGCGTGTTTCTTGGCTGTCACTTGTCAATTTGGGCGAGCGTTTGAGTTCGGTGTCGTGTATGATTGTCGTCACAGACGGATCGCGTGACTTGCATGAACCGCGGGTGGTGGTGGGTTGTCTTGGTAAGTCGACGGTGAGAGCCCAGCGAGTTCCGCTCATTGGGGTTTGGCTGGTGCACGAGTAGCGATTCGCCAACGGGGCGCGTGCTATGTCGGAATCGCGGTCATCAAGACGGCCGGGTTGGAGTAGCCAAACGGCGGGCGGTATGTGGCTGTTCCGAGCTGGCTCGGTGAGATAATGGTATGAGAGGATTTCTTGTTGCGATCAGAGGCCGAGGGAGCGGGACGTCCATCGAAACTGCGTCTGCAGAATTCATAAGTTGGATCGAAGGTTTGCCGGTGTGTAGGAATGTATTGAGCTGGATTATCGATTGATGGCCCTGTTGAACGTGTGTATGGTTGATACGTGGTATGTATGGACGGGGTCGCCGCAGATGGCAGGCGCATCGGCCATTTTTTAGCAGATTCCTTTGGCTGGGTACGCGGGGCGGGGCGGTGGGTCGGTTTTTGTCCGGTGATTAGGTTTGCATTGCCCCTTGGGGGGCGTATGATATCGGTCAACGCCGAGGTGCGTCTGGCATTGTGTGTTTGCCGTTGAAGTTCGTCGTACCTTGGATACGGGTGGGCTTTTTCTGCATTTGCCCATGATGATTCGAGGTGTGAGGTAGATTTGAGCGTATTGCATTGGCAGCTCCGGGAGTTTGCGGTTTGACGCGCGGGATCGAGTGTAATGCATGACGATGGAGCGAGGTTCACGCGGAGAGTTTTTCGGTTGGGTGAGTGGGTGGTCGGTGCCCAGTGCCGCTGCCGAATTTGAACAATGTTCGCTCACCCGGCCGATATTTTCCATGTTTGTATCAGGCTTTGGATGAGACATGCCGAGTGTGGGATGTAGGTTGTCGGGGTGGGGTGTTTGGTGGGTAGTGAATTGTTGACGGTGCGCCGTATTGGGTGTTGAAGCGTTGAACACAAGGGATGTTGAGAGCGTGTTGGTGCAGGACCGGTTAAGTCAATGGTGAGTTTCGGTTTCGGGACGTGTGAAGTAAGTGGCCAAAAATGAGACGGTGCGTGTGAACGTGTGGCATTGTCGGACGTTGCGTTTGTGCTTGTGGTGGGTGCCGTAGAGCTTTGAAGAGAGTGGTGAATTGGTCACTTGATGGGTTTGAAATCGTTTTGTTCGAAAGACCTTGCGTTTGTTTGATCGGCGCGCGCAATCCCTGGTCGTCGGAACCGGCTTGCGCCGTCTCGGGGCCAATTGGTTTGATTTTCCAGACCGTGCGGCCTGCCTGTGGGGGGGTCGTTGCTTTTCGAGGGCGTATGATGCCGTGCTCGAGTGAATTTCCTGAGGGCAGGGTGTTGTGGGGTGAGGTGTCGAGGGCGCGGTGCTCTGCGATGTGTTGTGGAGTGGGGTGGGTGGAGGCGGGGCAGTCGCAATACGGTGGCTATGGTTATGGTGAAGAAGTTCTTGTCGAGATCTGGCCTCTTTAGGGAAGAGTTGCCGGGATTGGTGAGCGGGTGGTGAAAAGGGGAATAATAGCCGTCATGTAGCTATCTCCGAGAGATGGAGGGGGCATTGGTAGGCAGCGGAGATGCAATCGGGATAAGCTTGTATCACGGTAGTGGTTCTTGTTGAGACTATGTGGAGAGGAGGGATTGGGATTTGTGAGGATGTACGAAATTTTTTCATGGCTAATCGCCTGCAGGCGGATTAGGGGAGGTATGGGAGTCAGGTGGTTGGAATCGTGTGTGTAGTTTCGGCCGGTGGAGGGTTAGTAAAACGTGGTTGTTGGGATGGTGTGAAATGTAGAAACTGTTTTTCGGAATTCATTGAGACAGGTGAGAACGGACAACCGCGTGGGAGATTGTTGTTGGTGCTTTTTCAAAACAGGAGGATGAGGAAAGAGAGAGATTTTACCGAACATTCAGGGTGTGTTTATGGTTCGGAAGAGGATTGGAATGTTACTGACCATTTTCCACAGCTGCAATCAGGCGTTTTTCCCTATCCGGGCCGGACTTACGACGAGACCGGGGTAGAGACGCGTGACGCTCATTACGGTTTCCAAGTACTGTAGGCGGTTGGGGCTGAAAGATTTTCGTGATGTCCACATCTATATTCCGTCGTCGTCAATGGTATGCTGAAGGCCAGAAGGCACTGGTAGTGTAGCACTCCGGTTCATGCCGATTTTGGATCTCGTGCGGTATATGGCCCCGCGTCCGATTCTCGGGAGTGATGCTGATGGGACCGTGATTGATTCGGTTTTCCAACGACCGTTAAATCCGCGACTTTTTTCCGGAGAGAGGTGCAGGATGTCGCCAAGGATGATTCTTGAGCCGTACCAATTTGTCCGTTTTGCCGAATGCTGGTCGAACGCATCTGCACCATGGAGACGGGCCTCGAGCTCACACAGCTGGCTGAGAATTGACTGGAGATCGATGCCGTGCGAAATTTCAAGCGCCCGAGGCGAGACGGTTGAAAATGATGATTTTTGGCCGATGAGGGCGCAGCCGTTGCCACGACAGTGTGGATTGCGTTCGGCGGCGTCAGGCGAAAGCAAGGTTGTTGAAAAACGATTGGATCCATTCAGTTGGGAGCATTGGGACCACAGTCGTCCGTTTCAAGTCTTTCGGCGCCGAAAGAGGGAACGAGAACGCGCGTCGAAATTGGTCCTGTACCCGCCATTCGTTGGGGTTTGGCGAGGTTTACTTCGAACGCCCGAAGCGGCGAAATTTAGCATTGATTACGTGCTGCCAACAGGTGTTCAACGTCCGTTGGTTAAACGTCGGTTTGCCCCCATGGGTACGGAGAGTGATTTGGCAACTGGGAGCCGCATAGCAAACAGCACCGAAGTTGAGTCACAGGGTCGGCTGTTTTTCAAGCGTGGATGACAACAGGAGATATGGGTCGCGTGTAGCGACGGATGTTGTTCAATTCGGCGGCGGGACGACTGTACGATGGCAACGGAAACTCAGGCGGTGACTAGGTCATGTGTTTATGGAGTGTAGACTGATCGACGGGCGTGTAATCCGGCGCAAGTGGGGCTGGCAGATGCATCGTAATCTGGCGCGAATCTGATTCATCGATGAATGGGCCGGAGAAGAAGGCCCAGCGTTGTACGTGACGGTTAGATGAATCCCAAGGCGAGGTACTAGAGCGTTTGTTTAGCGCGAATGTGTGCGTTTGACGATGATTCATGGGGCGCAGGGTGATATCTCGGCATCGTGGATACCAGGGACCGAACGCGGCGGTAGATGAAAGAATGCTTATAATGGCCGAGTGAGTGGCGGGCGAACGGTTGTCCAGTAGTACCAGATCACCGATTGGAGTGTCGATACAGTGGGGCACAATGCGAGTAATCCTGTCGGATACATGTTCTGGACGAAGCGTGCACTGTCGGTATCAATTGATCGAAGTCGTGGGCAAGGAGGCAGTTTGATTGTGGAGCGTTTTTCCGCGTGCGTGGTGTTCTGATCGCCAAGATCTCGTCCGATCAGCGAGTTTCGACGAGCGATCGTCGGAAGCCTTACCGCGCTGTTGGGCTCTCCACCTCGGCAGCGTCGTGATGACGGGATTGTACGATCGTGAGCGACCGGGGTTGTGCGGATGTGATGCGTTTGTTGCATCGGCGAGCGACGAGAGTGCGGAACTCGCTGGCCGTAGTGTCCGTTGACGGTTACAAAAAGCGACGGATGCCCGCGTATGCAAATGCCGGATGCTTGAGACATAACGAGGGGAAGATCCAAGCGTGCCGCAAAATTTGTGGACGACGGTGAGAGGTCGCCAAGAACACGGCTTCGCAGCAGCACGTTGCTGGCCGACGGCACGATCAGTTTCAATGATGGATTGGACACCGGAATCGGCCCGACATGGGTGAGTTACAACTCGCCGGCGGGGATGCTGAAGATATGTCAACAACGTAAACTCGGATTGAGACTCGGTTAGATCAAGTGCGATGACGCGATCAAATTGTCGACGACAGACCATGAGGTGTCGGACTCAAAGACGAGATTATCGGTATTGTTGTGTTAACCGGACGGCGTTGTAGATGGATGGTGCCTCATAGATATGGGGGGTAAACCGTTCTCTCGGGAGGATTTCGAACGTAAACATTCGAGTGTCGCGAGAATGCCCCGGTGCCTATTTGGGCTGGAACTAGCCTTGAACGATGCAATTTGGAGGCGAGGCGTGCAATCGCACGCTGAACAGACATACGATGCAGGTGCGGTGCGAAGGCGCAAGGTCGTCAACAAACGGTGAGAGAATGTTTTCAACGAGGCGTGCGGTTGCACACGAAGTTGACGCCAGTTCACGTCGCGGTAGAGGGTTATTTGTGTCGGTTTGTATTCCGGGAGCCCGGGTGTTTTCATAGATGGGACGGAGGGTCGAGATGGGATCATGGGCGTTTCGGACCGCGTTGTGATGGGTTGCAATCGGCGTGCCGTGACGTGGCTGTCCAGTTCGCAAGCGTTTCGAGCGATGGTCGTGACAAGCATGGATGAAAAGCGTGGTCGTTTATGCCGCTGGGTGGCATCAGTTCATGTGGACAGAACACCGAACGTCAAACGGCGGAGCGAGTATCGGGACGAATTCTCGGGGAGTGCGGGTGTAACGGCGTGCCGTGGGCCTGGCGCAGGAAATGGGCAGACCGGACGTTGTGATGCAGGACTCAAGATACGAGTGCGGGGCGCTGTCGGGTCGGCGAACGAGCGATATTATGGAGCATAACACGGAGTCGCCAAAGGCCTCGCGAATGATGGCCACGGTTTCGAGAGTAAACGGGTGGCTTAGCGAGTCAGTGGTGGTCAGCGCAGTTCTCACGACTTTCACGACGCCGATTGTGACACTGCGGAGTATAAAGTCGCACGAGCTTATTTGTTACATTGTGGCAACCATGGGTTGTGTTAGTAACCTGGTAGGGATGTAAGTCGGTTTGCACCACCGAGTCTCCGGCGGAGTTCTTTTTTACGGGCTCCCGATAAGGGTGCGGAACCGCGCGAGGGCCATGTAGGTAGTTTGGTGAATTGCTTTTGTTGGTGTAACGGCTAGCTGCTGTCAGATTCAATGTCCTTTGGATTTCGATTTCTGAAAAGGTAAACGATGAAGTATATGGGGTGGTTCCATGGGGGAGAAACGATCGAAGCGGTGAGTCTGTTTTTTAGTGGGTCAGAAATGAGACAGCGGAGACGAGTGCAGTTGCGATTGGTGTTTTTTTTTGACTGCTCTTGGTTTGTCTGGTAGGGTTTGGTTGGGCGGTTGATTTGGAAGAGTCGCGCCGTATTGGGTTTGCTCAGCTTCTCGAAGGTCCGTGGCGGGTGGGGGCCTGGCGAGAAGAGGCCTCGAGGCGTCCTAATGTCAGGTGAATTTTGGGATTCGGGGGACACGCGTCGCTGCTTAGTGGAGCTAAGATTCCTTGGTTGTGGCGGAGGAAGGATTGCCCGGGCGGATAGATTGGGTGAGGTGCTGTGTTGCATCCTGATCTTTGAGCGATCGTGAGGTTCGTTTGTCCCGATCGTCCGGCGCGACCGTTGTGACGTTTGAATGGGACGTAAGTTATTTTGTTTTCGAATAAACGGCGGGGATTCTGAGGACGGGCGATACCCGATCCGTGTTCGTAGGAAAAAATCTCCCGTGACGATCGCCGCGTTGACGGGTCATTTTGGACTCGGTCGATCGACCGGTCGCGATGTCAAGTGAGTTGCCCCGATCTGTGAAGCGGGCGGGGGATGATGCTGGTGCCGCCATGGCTTGAGTCGTGGGGGGAGGTTTCCAAGGTTCCCGGCGGGAATGGGATTTCGGGTTTGATGTGAAAGTCGGATCTATCGCTTGTCTGTGAGCACGCGGGGCCGTATTTCTGAGCCGTTTCGATGAGGTATTGCCGAACGGACATTGACTTAGTCGATAGCGTGACGTCGAAAATGTGGCCGAGGATCGATTGAAATTCATGGCAGTCATCGTTGGAGATAGACAGTGCGATTTGCTTGAAAATCGAATCGGTTACGAACCCGGTCGTCTTCGCTGTGAGTTCAAGATAAGAAGGAGGTTACGTGAGGGAGGTTACCGAGATGGACTGATTACTGGCCACGGGGGTTTAATTTAGTGGCACCAACGGCCAGAACTGTCGACGATAAAGTCCGAGCGGAGTCGATCTGATGAACAGGACACCGACCATTCGGGATTATATGAACGATGCCGTGGTACGTGCGGTGGTCGATCTGAGGCACCGCTGCCGGGAGCCAAGGTGAGTATTTTGGCGGTTTAAACCAGGTCGACGTTCCCCGGCGGTTGAGCGGCAGTCCATCGTGCGATGGATCGCCGTAGTGTGGAGTTTGCAAATTTTCGACTTGTGATGAGAAGGTGGGTATGGGTGAGTACCGGTGAGCCACGTGGTTCGCTTCGAGAACTCCGCTATCCGGTGACGTGAACTACTGTTCTGGATCCGGTTCGGGAGGGTCTGTTTTGGGTTCTTGGAGGCGAAGTGGTGGAA
>Ga0163217_1060630_pt1 | contig 10996 bp, 9 predicted proteins | sample SynspAceP_FD_185933 | JGI IMG/M metagenome (GOLD analysis project Ga0163217, IMG submission 185933) | Saline lake microbial communities from Ace Lake in Antarctica - Synechococcus sp. Ace-P (PacBio error correction) | ecosystem: Environmental > Aquatic > Non-marine Saline and Alkaline > Saline ...
TCTGTTCATGGGCTGTGCTAGAGGGTTTGATTGGACGCCTTTCACGGATCATTATAGGCTTGGAGTATGGAATTAGAGCTATATTGAACGCGTATCACTCATCAGCTGGATAAGATTTAGGACATTGGGATAGAGACTATTCTTGCGCAACTTTGTGTAGTTCCTCGATGGCTTGGTATAGCTGAAGGATAGTCTATAAGAGAGTGCTGCATTCTGTGCATAGTATAATTTGAGAGATAGCTGCTGGCCTTAAGAGCTAAGACAATTATCGAGAGACTAACGCTATAGAGTGGACAATAGAGATCATCTGAGGACTGTATTACGAGACGAACATGCGCGAGTGACTTATTTATCTCAAAAGAGGATCTAATTCCATGGCTTTGCTATAGAGCAACGCATTTTTTTGTGAGAGCTGCAAACAGACTAAATATATATATAAGTATAAGTATATAGACATATAGAAAGACTATACAATGGTAACGTGGCCTAGACAAGTTAATTATAATCTCTATACTTCTCCAATTGAGCTGACGAGCAGCGCTCTGCGCTGTTAAATTCTGAGCCTGTGATAGATTACTTCACTCAAGACTCTGGTCCGCATAGAATATATGAGCTAATAGTAATTATGAAAAAAAATATCTTGATTTTGTACTACACGTGTCTGGTTTTCGTGTTTTCTTGGTTATGCGGGCCTGAAGAGTGAAGTGTCTCACGTCTGTGTCGTGGCTGTACCGCAAGAAATAGATACGTGGTCACAGTCACACAATATGTGACGATGTTCGCTCACAAACAGCTCACGCAGAGACACTCAGCGATTCATAATAGTGATCACACACGAGCATGCTTCGTCCTTGCGTACAATAACTCGTCGCGACAGCGACCGGGCATCACGAGTGAGCACACTCACGAGCTTCCAAGACAATTACATCATACGAGACACGAGGGGGAGACAAGAGAGAAGCTAAGGGATTGTCGGAATTGCGAAGTGAGTTATTATGAAATATCTTACATATTACTTCTCGATGAGAGCAACATAGTCGGAGCGTTTCTTTAGTAGATATATAGGTGCGCACCATTAGTGAGACTACACGCACGACATGGGGCGACAGTTCTCGTTCACTTGCCTTCGTCGGAACAATGCGGGCTCATATCCGCCGCACAAAGTACGGTTGGTGTGTTGAGATATAAAACGAGAGCCGGGCAGTATGTTCGGACAGCAGGTTCAAGTTTGGTATGGACGGACGTTGTCCATTCTCGAGGAGGAACGCAGACAATTAGAGGTGTCACTAGAATGACAACGGCACAGTCTACTACCAGACACGCGCGCGTAGGCCGTTTGACGTAATTGAACAGGTTTACGGCAGAATTCGCGAATGAACTGGAGATCGGTCAGGTCGTGCGTGAAAGTCGAAGCTGAACTACTCTTTGTGTGCATGTATTGCGAGAAGGCCTGGAGACGTTCACTTCAACACGCCACAGACCGACACCCCTCTTAAAAGGGCCGGGCCACAAGAGGAGCGCGGCCAGATCTAGCTATGGATCGCTATGAACCTATATCATGTGAGAGCAATAGGGCAGAGAGCCCGGGATATTATCTTCAGAGGGGGCTTTCGACACTATAGGACGTAGCCAGACAGCAGCACCTGGGTAAGTTCTTTATCGAAGACCCGGCAAAAAGAAGTTGCACGATCAGTGTTATATTTGCCTCAACTGTGTCTTCTCTCGGCAACTAGGGACGTCGGGGCAGTCCCGGTAGGGAGTTGCATTCGCTCCGCGGACCGCGGGATTTAAATTGCGCGCATGGAGCGTTTCGCAGAGGGTCTTGGAACAATAACAGGAGACCGGATATGCAGAACAGAGGGACGTAGACGCGCTTAGCAGAGCCATCCGTTTGCGCCTCTATCAATAGAGGGCTTGGTGCTCTGGCCGGATTGACCAGGTGACGCGGGTCAGGCGGTAAGGCAGAGCATTCGGTTGGCCACTGGAACACACGCACTCTGGAGTAGCAAGCTCAACCCTGGCCCCCCCGGCTGGCGAGCGCTTGGTCGTAGAGCTTGTCAGGGTCGCCGTCACAGCGACTTAGTCGCCAAGGGGGGATTCAGGTCGTCTCTTCGTATGGACCACAGCCGCCAATACCCCTTGGACTGGGTCGCTTGCCCAATACGCAGATTGATATCTCGTAAAAAGGATTGCCCACACGCTATGGGTCAGTCGACCTCTTTTTGCGAAATTTGGACGGGGAGGTGTTCCATAGGGCAGGGGTGTTACGGAGTGACGGTGTGTGTGTGGCCGGTCTTTGACTCTCGGTCGGGCGTGAGAGTTATTCGGGATCGGCCTCGGCCTTTTGGGTAAGAGCCGGTGTTTCCCCCGGCTGCTTTACTTCCAGGAACTCGGAATATGGTGAGCTAAGGGCGAGAGTGAAGACTCTTCTTGCGCCAGCCTGCGTGGTATATACGAGTGTGTAAGACGAGGGGCTTGGTGGCCACCGGAAGGCTGCCAATGATGGGTGTGTCAAGTGTTAATTGGGTAACACCATGACCTTGTACCCCTCTTCCGACACAATGTCTCGGGGAACGTCAGGGTAGCTGCGGCGGCTGGCAGGCTGCCTTATCCGTCCTGGCTGCGTGATGGGCGGGGCATGACCGCACAGGATTGCACTAGGCCCGACTAACGGCCGCGCACACGTTTTGGCGGGCCCTAGCGAAGCGCACCCTTTGGATGCGGGGCCGCCGTTTCACTCGGGTGCCAAGAGCAGACGATATATCCTATGAGCTTGCGCGCCCCCCCGCGCTCGCCCCCGATGGGCGCGGCCCCCCACATATCTCAGGCGGCGGGGTTCCGCCTCGCCCTCGCGCGCGTGTGCGAGCGTTTCACCGGGCGCCCCGGCGTTGCCGCTCGTCTTGCGGCGGCTCCGCCTTCCGGGCCCGCGACAACCCGCCCCCCCCCGACATCCGGCGCGGAGCCCGCGCACAGCGATCTACTATGACTGACGTATTAACCAGCAAATGCCGGCTATCGTGCAAGGGTTCACACCCGAGCGCGCCTGGCGCTCCCTAACAATGCGGTCCAAAAATATACCGCGATAAAGAGCACAGTTTCTATCACAAGCCCAACTCACATAACACTACGAACAGTAGTCATCAACGATAATCTCACATTTGTGTCGGCCCACGAACGGATTCTGTGACAAAGCAAAGGAGTCGTCGTGATATGAGTGGTGAATCTGGGAATACAGGGGGGCACTATTTTTAGGAGATAACGTGAACACTGCTTATCCCCTTATTGGAAAGAATAAATTCATTATTACACATTAAAGGAAACCATTAATGCACTTTTTAAGTAAGATGTTTTACCATACAGATTTTGAATGGGCAGGGGGACAATAGCCTGACACAAAACACGGTGAATTTAAGCCTACCGGTCGTCTGGTTTGTGCAAGTAGGTGGAGCAGGTGCTTTGGCAATTGGACGAGGAGTGTGAATATTCAGCCTGCTACGTATAGCACGCGCAGTTAGACGGACACTCACATATCCGCTCCATAAGGGGGTGCATTGGCTCGCAAAGGGAAGGCACCTAGTATCTACACACGAGCGGGCGGCTTTGAGACTGTGACCGAAAGAGTGTACAGACACGAGTTACGTGTAGTACAGAAGTAAGTAGCCTCGTTGCGGCCGCGCGCGGACAGGCGCCGCGGTCTCGGGGGCCACGCGGGCGGGCCTCGGGCGGGCCTTTGGCGCCGGTCTCACCCGCTTCGCCAGCCCGGGCGCCGAATGTCCTACGCGGCTTGTTCCCGAGAGGATGTATACGCGATGTCGTGCCACGCGCCCTACTCGCCGGAGGCTCCGACGATCGTTCCCTCGCCCGTCGCGGGATCCAGGCCTTGGTGCCGTCCCGTGCTTTGCGTGTCCCGCCCGGAGCCCCCCCGGGCCTCACAGACTGGCTCGGGGGACCGTTCCTTCTCCTCTCGGGGAGGGACGGTGGCTGGAATGGAGCCCAGACTGCGGCCGCGGGGCTCGATCCGAGCGATGCCCCCTGCCGCAGCCCTAGAGGCGGCTGATCTGGTGGCCTTCCTCGCCGGCGCGTCCCTCGGCGCCATATAGATAGCCTGGCTCGCATGGCTCCCGCTCGTCCGTTGGCTGCCGATACTGCCGTCGTGCATTCGGGGGTCGGCGCGGCGCGCGCACTCCACCTCCGCCGCGACGGCTTGTCGGGCTGCCCGCACTTTCGCCCTCCTTCCCCGTCGAGAGATTTCGCCTGGGTTTCGCGGTCCCCCATCGGGTTCACCCCGGTGGTTGCGCACCATCCCCAGGCCCGCCCACCAGATACTCTCGCCGTCTCGACATTGACTGGCGCCCCGCGGCCCGCGCCCGCGATCTGTCGCGGGTCTTTGGCCACGCCTGCGCCCACGACTCGTCGCGGCCGCAGCGCTTGCGCGCGCCGTACTTCGCCGCCTGACCCACCAATCCCTGCCCGCGGCCGCATCCACGAGCAGCTTCAGCCCCGCCTGCCAGCTGTTGGCCTTTCAGAGAGGAGACGGCGATCGTGTGATCGGTCCCGCAGCGTCTGCCCACCTGCGCGGCGCAGAGGGGGCGGAGCTAGCGTGCGACTATCCCTTCCGGCGGCGGAGGCAGCACGCGCGCTCTTCTAACTCGTCTCATTCGCGCACGTGACGCGGATTTTTCCGGTTGTTTCCGGCAGCGCTCGCTTGGCCGCGGCATCACCACGACATCTGCTTTGCGCTGCAGTCCCACAGCCCCCCAGGCGGTGCTGAGCTGCTCGGTGCTCTTGGCGCGGGCACTGGATGTTGTGTCCGGGGCGCATCGTCGCGCGCCCAGGCGGCCGGCTTCCGGGCGACGCGGCTCGTTTTCTCAGGCGTGGCAGACCCGCGACCGACGCCTGCGCTTGGCGCTGACGGGGGTCGCCCCAGTTTCCCTGTCGAAGCAGCGGCCGCGCTGGAGGTGCGTTGGGTGGCGGTGTCCTTGGGGATGGTCGCGCCCTCCCCGTGCGGGTGCCCGCCTGTGGGACGCGGCACCCCTGCGCACGCTCTCGCCGGTCAGACGGGCGCTCAAGTTTGGCGATCCGATCCCGCGCGTTCTGAGGTTTTCTGCCGCGCGCCGCCGCCTCCCCGGCTGACACGTCGTCGGCAACTGCACGTGCCTCTCGCCAGCACAATGACCGAGCTTGGCCTTCGCGCCGGCCTATCTCAGGTCGCGCTTTGCCGCGCCACGTTGCCGTAGTGCGGGCCCCAGCATCCGCTCGCCTCGCTCTGGCGGCGGCTTGGGCATTCCTATGCGCCGCTCACCGCAGGCCCCGCCTTTGCCGCCGGACTCACGGCCCTCTCCGCCCGTTGCGCTCTGGGCTGCGCGATCGAAGACTTGCCCGGGCCTCTGATCTCAGGCCATGCCGGCTATGGTCGCCGGCGTGTCTAACGTCCACGACGGGGACGGCTCCCCTTTCCTGCTCTCGCCGGGGCGATTGCCCGCCCTGCTCGCACGGCGCTGTCTGGCGGTGGCCGACTCACTTCCGGTTGCTGGCGGCGAAGGGGGCGTCGCACAGCGCTCTCTGACTCGTCGGCCGGTCTGCGACATCGGGTGCTACTTTTGCCAGCGCCGATGCCGCCGCGGTCGCCGGAGACTCGTCCGCCTTCCGCTCGGCGGGCCTCTGGCGCTGTGGCTGGCCGAGTGCCTACCCCCCGCGCCCCTGCTCCCGCCGTTCTGGTCCTGGCGCTCCATTCGTGTCTTCGGGGCGTCCCCCTTTGCCGACACTCCTTGCGCGACGCTCCATCCCGTCCTGGCTCTCGGGGCGGTGCTCCCCCGGACGGCGTGTGCCTGCGCCCAGGCCCTGATCCCGCGCCCCTGCGCGCGCGCCGCGTTGGTCGGCCTTGGGCTGGCCCGTTGGGGCTGGGGGTGACAGCGGCGCCCGGGTGGTTCTGGCCGCATGGGTGCTGCCAGGGGTGGGGCTTGACGCTCTGGCGTTTGGGTCGTAAGTTCAGGTGTTTCCTCTGGGGCATCTGTGCGGCCAGGCTTTGCCTCGCGTGCTCTGGGGTTGTGGCGTTTTCGCTGGCCTCTAGGCTGAGGCCGCGCAACGCCTTTGCTCTGGCCACGCCGGTGCCGGTGACACACGCTCGGCGCCCCGCTGGCGAATTGGCGGCTGCGGACCCCGCGCCAGCCGTGTGGCGGCCCAATCTGGGGCGTCTCGCGGTGCTGGCGGCTGCCCCACCCGTGCCCGATTGCCGTCGTCCGCGCCATTTGCGCTGCGCTTACCTGGTCGCGGCCGGGCGGTGCTGCTGCGCTGGTGTGGCACTTGCGGCGCCCGCGATGGCGGTCTTGGCGGCCTGCCCACAGCGCTCCGCTTGGGCCGCGTGGCCGGTTGGGCCCGCCCGCCTTCTCTCCCGGGCGTCCGCGCCTTTCTCTCACCGCGTTGCCGCTCGTCGCGTGCCGGACGGCAGCCGTTTGACCTTGCGCCTTATGGTTCGCCGGCCGCTGCCTGTCCCCCCACGTTCCGTGCACTCCGCGCCTGCGGGCCGCCCGCTCGGTTGCCGACCTTGCGCGTGCGCGATCGGGGCATCTGGGCAAACGCCGGGCCGGGCGGGCGCGACTTGGGCGATCACTGCTAGGCGGCGCCGCAGCCCGCTGCGGTCGTCCTCGCCGGCCGCTCAAGTCCGTGTTTGCGGCGGCGCGACTGCGCGCGTTCCACGCTGCGCGACCGCCGTTCTCGTGATCGGCGGGCAGCTCGGCTGACTTGCTTTGGCCGTATGTTGCCGCGCCGCTCCGGCCTGGCCGCCGCGCCCGCGCGGCCACTCCCCTTCGCTCCGCTGACCACCTGAACGGGGCTCGGTCTGCGTTCCCCGCGGTGCCTGGCGCCGCCTTCTCGCTGCTCCATGGGCGACACCTGCCCGTGCCGATCTCGCTCCGCGCCCGACTGCCTTGGCCGCTTGGCTCTCGTTGCCGTTCGAATCTGGTTTGCCGGGGCGGCGGCCTTCTTTCCACCGATTGCGTTGCGTCCCATCGACCGGCGCGCTCTTCTCTGGACCCGACCCCCGGCGCGCGCGTCGATCTGTCTGCCGCGCGACTCCCCCCCTTTGCCCGCCGCCACTTCACACACGAGCGGGCCGTCATCTGCTGCTGCCGCACTCCTGCAGCGTCTGCCCGGCGGCTGGACGCGGCGACTGTCGTGCGGCGCGTGCCGGGTGGCGACTTGCTCTGGGCTCCGCACTGCAGTTTGCGACAGGGCCCTGCCCGCGCCGCGGCGCCTGCGCCGCGCCGGCCAATGCTGCACCGCAGGGCTGCGGCGCGGTGCGGCGGGACGCGCTTTCCGAGTTGCTGCCGGATTGCGCGCGGCGCCTGGACGCTCGCATGCGCAAGCTGTGCGCGCCGCCGCGCGCCCGCGGCGCGCGCGGCTGGCCGACGGCCGCTCCGACCGCGGCCACCTGACCGCAGATCGTTGCGCCCCTGCTCGCCGCTCGCACGGTTTGATGCGCCAGGCCGACATGGCCGAGGCGCCCGCGCTGCTGCGATCCGGTCACTGCGATGCTGGCCCCCATGCCGGTCGCCGCGGGTGGCGCCGGCCCCCAGGTGCCCGCCGGGCGCGTCCAGCATGAGATCTGCCAGACACGCTTGGCGCGCCAGGCTTTTTGGGCGCGCTCGTTTTCGGTTTGCGCCCGGCCCGCGCCAGGCCGCAACAGGCGCGCCGGTCGGCTCCGGCCCGGGCAACGCCGGCCATGACGGCTCCGGCCTCTGGGCGGGGCGGTCCACACCACCCGGCCCGTTCCGCCGGGCCCGGCGCCCCCACCCGGACCCCGCGGCATCTCTCCCCACCCACCGGAGGAGGCGGCCCGAGCGCGTCGCTGGCTGTCCGGTTGGTCGCCTTGGCCCGGCTGCCCTTGGCCGGGTTGTTGCTGAGCCTCGCCGATTGGCTTGTTTGGCTCTTGCTTCTTGTCCGGTTGGCTTGCTGGCCCGGTTTTGCTGCCTTGCTCGACTGTTCTGTGGCCTTGCTTGCTGGCTTGCGCACCATCTGCCCCGACTCCGTCGGCCACTCTGTTTGCCTCGCGCCGCGTTTTTTGGCAGCTCTTCCTGGTTGCTCGCCGGTCCTGGTCAAACCTTGTTTGGCCTTCGCCACCCTCGCGAACCTGCATGTTTTCCATCCTCTCCAATGCGCTGCTCGCGCCCGTTGCGCTGTCCATCGGCTTGCTTGCATCCAACTCCTCGCTCTGGTGAGCATTTTGCTGGCCCTGCTCTTGGCTGGTTGCGCGTTCGGAACATCGGCTCGGCCAGCGGCTCGCGTTTCGCGCTGCTGCTCGGTCCGCTGGGCTGTACGTCGTCCGCGCCTCGCAGCACCTTCCTGCATCACTCGGAATCTCGTCCTCGGCCAGCACCGCGCCGCCTCGCCTCGTTCCGACCATTTCCGGGCGCGCGCCAGGCGCTTCGGCGGCGTGCGGCGACGTTTGCCTTTTCACTGCATGCGGCGTTTCCGCAGCAGTCGCCACCGTCGTACGCGTCGGCGAACCGGCTGCTTCGTCCAGCGCGCCTTGCGCCGCTGCATGGCGGTCGTCGCAGCCGCTACGCGTCTCGTTGGGTGCCAGGTGTTTTCGGCGCTTGGTGATCGCGCGGCCGGCTCTCTGCCGCGCGCGGCGTTGGTTGGTCGTCCAGCGCCGCTCGCGGCGCTGTTCGCTCTCGCACGCGCACATCGGTTGACCGCGCGCGCCCGCCGACCCTCTCGCCCGCCCGCAGAGCCCTCTGGCCCACGGTCCTCTTCGGCGCTGAGCGAGCTTGCACCGGGCCGGTTCGCCCTGGCTGCCGCGCGCAGTTTTCGGCCGCACTCGTGCCCTCCGCCGCTCCCGGTCAGCGGTCCAGCGGGACGGGCAGGTGTGTTCGCTGGGCTTGCGGGTTTCGGGCCCGGCGTCGCGGCGGTCACCCCCGGCCCTCCACGTTTCGCTCCTCGCTGTCCGCCGCTCACGGCAGTCGTCGCGCGCGGTGCCGGCAGGCGCCTCTCGCCGCCTCCCACCGACTGAGCGGGTCGTCGATGCACGCATCTCCGGGTGCTTTGCGTCCGCTCCCTCTGCCGGCGCGCGCCCGCCCGTGCCCGTCGCATTGCAGCACCGGCTCGGTCACCGCGCTTCTTGCCCGGCTCGGTGCTGCCGCCGGCGCGGTCTCCCGTGCACCGGGTTTGGGTGCCGTCCGGCTGTCTTCGGGCACTACAGAGGCGCCGGTCCGGCTGCCACTTCCGGCCGGCGACGAGGCGTTCCACCCTCGTTTGCGCTACCGGCTCGGACGCCGGATCGGACGGCGGTTCGGCACCCTTCCCGCGGGCCAGTGCTTACAGCTTGGGCCGGCCCGCCACCGAACACCGCCTCTCCGGTGGGCCTGCCCGTGCCGCCACCGCCGGCCAGCCGCGCCCGTTGCCGCGCTGGCGAGCGCACATGGCTCGCGCCGCCCGTTTCCCTCGGGTGCCCACGGGTTTGGCTTTGCGGCGCCGCCACGCGAATCCGCCCAGCTGGGCGCGGCCACCCGGGCTTGGGCGGCGGGGTCGCTCGCACGCCCGGGTCGCCGCCGCGTTTTTTCCCGGGCGCCCGGCGTTTGCCACGCATCAAGTCTTTGCGGCGGCCTCAGCCTTAGACGGGCCAGCGCCACGCCCACCCAGACTCCCGGGCGGCACGCCTGCCGCCCCGACGATGCCCCGCTGCCCCTGCCTTCCGGCCACGCCCAGCGCGTCCGCCCCCTGCGCTCCCCTGGGGCAGACCACCCGCGGTCGCGCGCTACCCCCTCCCCGAAGTGGTCCCAGCCACAGGGCGGCCGCCGGCGCGGCGGCTTGGGTGCTTCGGGCATCGGGCTGTCGGTCCTACCTCCGGTCCGGGTAGCACGCGCCCTCTAAGCTCGGGTCTGGTCTCTCGCGCACCACATGCTTTCGTCCCGGTTGCCGCGCCCGCATGACCCGCGCATTGCATGCCTGGCCAGACACTTGGGATCCGGGGCGCCGCGTGTTGTACTTCCGTCGCCCTCCCCGCGCCATCTGCGCCCGCCGAGCGGACGGCGCCGCGGGTCTCGGCGACACCGCGGCGGCTCGGGCGGCTTTGGCGGAAGGTTGCCGCTTCGCCGACGGGCGACGCTGTCCTGAAGCGCTTGTTTCGCGCCGCTCGCCACAGTCCGATGACTGTCGTGCCGCGCCACTCCATCGCCGGCCGGCTCCGGTCGTTCTGCGCCCGTCGCGGCTCAGGCATTGGTGCCGTCCCCGTCTTTGACCGTCGCTGCCGCGCCATGCATCCGCCTTGCTGCGCTCCGACGGCCGGTTCCATTCGATTCGTCGCAAGCCCGAATCGCCCGGTGCGCCTGGATGCGTGCGCGTCTTCGTCGGCCCCGGCGGGCTCGTTGGCGCGCGCACTAGGGAATGCCCGCCGCCGCCGATCTGCGGCGGGCTGACATCTGGTGGCCTCACCTCCGCACTGGCGCGTCCATCGGCGACCTGTTCCGCTACGGCGTGCTCGCACTGGTCAAGTCGGTCCGTTGGGCTGCGATCTGCAACGCGATGCGCCCGCTTCAGCGGGTACGGCGGCGGCGCTGCGCACATACACCTCCGCGCGCGCTGATCGGGCTTGCCGCACTTCTGCTTCTACCGCCGTCGCAGCTTTTTCCCTGGGTGCGCGGCGTCCATCGGGGTTCCCCCGCACGGTGATTGGGCGCGCCACTCCAGGCACCGCACCTCCGCCCCCTCCACTCTCCGGCTCGCTCTCGCCCTTGCTGCCGCACGCGCCGGTCCGCGCCCCGCGCTCTCGGTCGCGGGTTTGCGCCGCTCGCGTCCCACCGGTAGCTGCCGCCTTGGCGCGCGCGTCTTCGCCGCTGCCCACTCCTGGCCGCGCGCCGCTCCCGGCCGCTTTCGCCCGCCTTGGTTCTTGTTGGACTTCATGCAACGGCGCTTCGTGTGAACGGTTCTACGCGCTGAGCGCTTACCTGCCACCTGCCACTTGCCTGCGTCGCGTGCGGGCGGCCTCGGCCGTAGCCGC
>Ga0163217_1001111_pt1 | contig 10995 bp, 6 predicted proteins | sample SynspAceP_FD_185933 | JGI IMG/M metagenome (GOLD analysis project Ga0163217, IMG submission 185933) | Saline lake microbial communities from Ace Lake in Antarctica - Synechococcus sp. Ace-P (PacBio error correction) | ecosystem: Environmental > Aquatic > Non-marine Saline and Alkaline > Saline ...
GAGTTTTTCAGGGGAGATCGAGTTGCAATTTATTATACTTAGGTAGCGGACCGGTACCAGAGGTACTACGCCTGTATGGAACAAGAATAGATAGAGCAGACTTTGGACTCCGTTATAACGCGCAAAATCCTAGTGAGAACTGTTGGAAAAGTTATTAAAAAAGGAGATATAGTTATTTATGAAATCTACGCGTTTAACCTGGAGTAACCGAAAGATGAAATTTTGTGTTTCCCGTACTAGAAAAAATTTGAAGCGGGATTATAAAATTTCAATGTTTAGATTTCTATGCCGGTTATTCGACCTGCAGAAGCCGTTATTAATCGCAGGAGACAAGAAAGAACATAGATAGCCGTTGAAAACTGTGACAGGACAGTATTCGCGAGAGATACACACGATTGTTAGGCCTCCGAACGCCTGGAAAGTGGGTAATATTTGGTAAATGATTTTAAAATATGCTCGTGGTTATAAACTGCAGGCACACACTTGGGCAGCCATCCATAAAAGTAGCTGAAGCATCCAACAGGGTAAATTGGAAAAATTCAGCGATATAACTCGCAGATAATTCAAAAAAAATTGCTTTTTTGTAAATGATTGGGTGCCCAAAATAGTTTAATTTATGAACAATAGATCACCGCATGGCTAGGTAAACTTGAGGCTGCTGGGACGCATAAGTGGAAACTTTTTTTACCCTTCAACCTGGTTTGGTAGGGGCGGCCAATTGCATGGGTTGACCCTTATTATTTAGCCAAAAAGCACAGGAATATGGTTACCATACCTGAAATAATGCTTTGCAGGACAGGAGATGAAAGCGATTAGTATGGGGAGGTTATGTTTGGCTGTCTGAAATTATTAAACTTATGGTTCAAAACGATCTTAAGGTTAAGGGAGGAAAACATTTGGTCCTAGGCATTACTTTTTAAGGAAAAATTGCCTGACGTTAGGAAATCCAAAGCCGGTAGACTGTCATTAGAAATCTGGAGAATTACGGTACTAATGTTTGTCCATCCATGACCCTTGGGCCAGCCCAGAAGAGGTTTCTCATGAATATGGCTTTTAACCACTTCTAAAATTCTTCAAAAACAAACCTTTGATGCAATTGTATTAACTGTGTCACATAAAGCCTTTTTAGATTTGGATTATGATTCTTTTATTAAAACCAAGAATGGAGTTTTTATACATGTTCAAGGATCTAAAAAATTGATCATGTCAATGGACGACTATAATAAAAGTAGTAGTGATTTTAAAGTTATACATCCTTTAGTATAGTTATTATTAATTCCCGTTTAATAATGTTGAGAAACTATTTGAAAACAGATGGTATCGATAGTATGCTGAGTCAAGACTATTCAAATTTTGGAAATACTGTTGGTTAAATGACGGGTTCCACGGATGGTAAGCGATAAATTAGTGAACAGTTGGCTATTCAAGACAAAAGAATAAAACGTTATCACACAATTAAAATTCCCGGGGGTCCGTGATTGGCTAGAAATAAAGGTCTAGAAAGTGGCGCAGGGGAGAATACATTTGTTTCGTAAGATAGTGATGATTTGGATTTGAGTTGAACATGATCTGAAATTATGTTGACTAGTGCCCTGAAACTGGCTTTCTAAAGTTGATTGAGAATGTAGTTGTATCGAATCGAAATCAAACAGAGAGCTAAAGTAGTTTCGACCTAATGTTGCCATTGAAACCAGAGAAGTAAGGCCTTGAACGTATTATTAAAAATTATTAATTTGCAGTATGGAGAAGAATTTATCACAAGAGGCCTAATTAAGGATAATTTCTTATCCCAACAAAATCCATCAAGTGTTTTTTATAACTATAGATATAGATTAAATAATATCGAACCAATCAGGTTTAATAGATTAATCCCTTTCTATAATACACATGTGAAAAAATTTAAACAGTGTTTTGGGGAAAATATACCCTGCAAAATTGAAAATTGAATCGATTGATGCTGGCCTTTAATGTGGGTTGAGCAAACCAAAAACCCATATAACAACAAATATCGGGAATCTTATGCCGCAGGGATGTATCTAGAGACATTCCTGACCCTCCATTAGATGACCACTTTTCGCTTAATAACAATTTTCCTCTGATGAAGGATTATGCACATAGAAAAAAATAAACACTTGTCTCTGAAAACCTTAAAAGCGATAATTATACTTTTACGGCTTACTTAGTAAAAGTATTGCCCTTTATATTTTATGGTGTCTTCTCTCTGAAAATAAATACATTTCGCTTTAAATTTTACAAAGACAAATTCTTAAACTAAGACAAATGTTCCAGGGTTAGTAAGGCTATAAAAAATGTAAAGTTTAAGTCTATTTTTCGAGATATTCTGTACATTGTAGAGTAGTCCAGTTTTTTGCTAGAAAAAATATTTCTCGAAGGTCTGGGTGATTCATTTATAGTTGCCACAGCTAACAATTACAAAAGTTTTCTTGGGTTTCTCAAATTGTGGCCGAATTAGGAATTGGCCTGCAGTATTGGTTTCCTACTTTATAGCAACCGCTTGTTCAAAAAAAACTATGAAGAATTAAACATATTATTGGCCTATTTGGTTATTTGTATAGAAGATTGGACAACTCTTATATCTTCGGGATTATTTATCTTTTATTTTTTTCCATTTTAATTTTTGAGAGCGTAACAATTTTCCTTAACGAGTAATATACTATGTTTCTTTCATTTTTAATAAGGCTTCCTTACTTGGCTACTTTTACACAACTATATCATTTTATTTCTACGTGGAAGCAACAAAATCCTTGTTGGTTAGCTTCCTATTTCCGAGTCTTTAATTTTATAAAAATAAATCATCTCACAATGTGTTCTAGTTTTCTATACCAAAGCTTTATCGCTTGGATAAGCATTACGAATTAGTTTTCTCATATTATAATGTTTTTTTTTAAGGAAAAGAATTATAAAGGAATATCCCTGGCTTTGGTTAAACAATAAATCAGGAAAGAAGCATGATTAAAAAATATCCTGACTACTTATTCTGAAGTGTAAAAACAAAATTAGCGGCCCATAAATTCGGCATTTTTGTTACTAACAAATACCTGATCAAATTTTTAATTTTTATTTTTTAATAAGTATTGAAAGTGTGGCGCTTTTTTTGGTAAATTATATTAATATTTAGCAATTAATCATTACTTAACCATACGGCCATTTGCGGGACCGTGGGGCAGGCATTTGGTAACTTAGTTGCCGAAACAATAAACTCCCCCCTCCTCGATCAAAAAGGTAATTTTTGGGAGATGATGGCCTTCGTTTTTTTTAATTGCCGGAATAAATGTGGCATTATCACTCTTTTACGTAGTAGAACCATTTATTGGAATCTGGCTAGGTGAAAAGTATATTCTAGAACAAAAAAGGTTTTCTTCGCTTTCTTGTTTAAATTTATTTATCCTTCAGCATAAGGAGTGCCCGTAGACTCATTTCAAAGATGCATATGGTCTAATTTGCTGATACCTGGGCCGCCTAGTTGCTCCAAGTCTTATTACTTAGCGATTTCACTTATTTTGTTCGCACAGCGTTGGGCCATCTGGCAGGAATTCTTTATCTAAGGGCACCCTGGTCAGGATTTCTCACTTAATAAATACTTATGCTCGTGGTAGGCATATTATTTGTTCAGCAAAGCACGGGGTTATCGAAAAAAAGTATTAGCTGAGAGAGTTAGTTGGAAAGAATTAGTCAAAACTTATATTCGCCCCTTGTTATAGGTGCGGTAATTAGCAGGAATATTAATAATAGAGGGCATGTTTTTTTGTATCGTGAATCGGGTATTTGGGGACTTCTCCTTTTTGGTTTTTGAGGCCAATCAGTCGCTTAATAGCTTTGTAAGTACCGGGCTCTTTTTATATTAAGTGGCGCTGGGTTTAGGAGATATAGTAATCGAGTATTTGGAAAATAATTTAATCTTAAAAAATGGAAAATTTAAATTTTATTCAAGTTCATTAGTCGGCGTGGGGCAGAACGAGTAATCTTGGTAAATCTCGCCAATCACTTATGGTTTTACTATACAGGGCATGAGGTAATCCATTATTACTTTAATCACTGGAGATGATTAATGAAAAATCTGCAAAAGACATTTTGAGAGTAGCGTTTACATGAAGGAAAATTAATAATGCATAGAGCTAAGGAGTGCCAATAATCTAATAAACATTACAGAAGAAAAAAATAATAGACCTGAACATAGTAAATACTCATTTAATCAACGAAACCAACGATTTAATATCAATTCGCCGTATATGCCGATGTTTATTCGTTGAAAATAATTTTTGCTCGGAGGCTACTATAAGCGATATTACAAAAGGTAACTATGTCACAAATTTACAAGAAATTTTCTTATCGTTTTGGCCAATGCAATAACTGTACTTACACGTCGCGTTCGACAAATCCCTTTTATGAAAATAAAGGAATGTAAGTGAGGTTGGTTATGACCTATCCCTTGCACATATCCACGTGCCCCACAGCTAATTAACGATAGTGTAAACCGCGAAAAGGTATTTTATCCATAGGCAATCTAAACGATATATCACAAAGGTTTTGACCCAATTTAAAATTAAGCATCTCCGCTCCTATTATTTAAAAAACATAAAGATTGGGGTATTTCAAAGATAATAGGAGGTGGGGATAATGGAAAGGAAATACTCGCTAAATTAGTAAGTGGATGCATGATATAGAAAGACAGGCTAAGTATTTAGCAGGATTTCAGAAATGACATCAATAAGGTCCATGCAAGAATCAATCCATATTTATCTCGCCTTCTAGATTTGAACGGTTGCTCCATGGTTTTGGTTTGAAGGCAATGTTCTTCGCAAAGGTATGGCATGTATCGCGATATGATTGCAAGACTGGTCCCCCGCTGATATTATTGACCATCGAAGAAATGGGCTTCTAATAAAAGACCAAGATATGCCAGAAATGCAGGAATGGTTTTTTAACCCTTACTCCTACGCGACGAGGAATTAAGAAGAAATCTTGTCAAAAAGCATTAAGAAGTTTTGAGTAAATTACTATCTGTTGAAAATGTGGTAGATTATGGGAAGATTTGATTTAAATCATCTTATATCTCTTTAAAATGAAAAGATTTAGGAGAATTATGTTTTTTTATAGCTTTTTGTTGTTAGTTCGCACTAAATAATTATCAAACATTTGTAAGCAATGTTTTGTTTTTCAGGGACGCAATGGGGACAAGCCATACTTTATATAAATTTTTGGGCTCGTAATTATATGGGCTATTTATTTTCTTTCTTTAAAAAAATCCAATACCCTTTACCTTTTCAATAAAATTTGGATTTGGGTTTTTTCTGTCTATATTCTCACTTTTGGTCTTTCTGGCAAATGCAATCTACGATAAACCCAGTTTCCAAATATTAAAAACTACAATTCCTTCAATTTATTTTTTTTGGGTTTTCAGTGATTTTCTGAGGCATCCCAGAATATCACAGAAAAAAACAAGTACTGGAATTACTATCGCGTGTTTCTGGTGTCCTTGTAATTTCTTTAATTACTCACTTCAGGCGATCCAATTTCTCTTCGGATCATGAAGGGGTAATATAAATTTGACTTGGAACGGCCGATGGAGTATATTGCGGATGCAATAAATGCCGTGCCTATAGTATGTTTACTTACATTTATATTCGGTACAGAATATATTTTAAACCGAAAAATAATTTTTCAAAAGATATTAAAATCGCTTTGGCACTGCAATTGCTATGTATGCTTTAATTTTTAAACTTCTCAGAAAAACTGGATTTATTGTTTATTATTAATATTGGGCCTAACCTATCATAACTCGTTTAATCGCTAAAAGAAATTTGTTAATTTTCTCTAATTTTTATTTTACCCATTGCATTATTCGCTATCTAATCAGTGATCGTTTCGTAGTTCTACATCCCTTTCGCTTATTCAAAAAGGGTAGGATTGGAGAAATATATTTAATTTATTATCCTAAAAACCGTAAAGTGGAATATTCTGGAGAAGGTCGGTTATTCCGAGGGCCTAGATGAACTCTATTTAACGAGCATCCTATCCTCGGGAATGGAATTGATCTTCTGTAGAAAATAAGAGGTCAGCAATTACTATTTTGGAGTTTTTGGTGCAGCATGCTGGAATTAATATGTTTTCTATTCTTTTGTTTGTTTTTGTTGTTTAATTCTACTTATTTGAGATCTTATATAGCTGCCTGTTCAATATACGTTTACTTCTCTTTTTATCCATCCTTCTTTGTTTTATGCATATTTAGTTGAGTTTTTGCAGACCGTTATCAATCAACCGCTTATTTAATGAGTAATATTGGTTTGGCTTGGGGTACTTTATTGGCTTCTGAAAATATAAATGCTAATAGGTTATAATATATTTTAATATGAATATCGATTTTATAATAGGCAGATGAAGTCATGGAGGCGCTGAAAGAAGTTGGTCAGTTTTTTGGCCAAGTCAATCTAGCCAGAAAAAGGCGATTCTGTAAGGATAATTACCTTTTAGGGTGGTGATGACTATGTATTCGCACCCATCAAATTGAAAGAATACGAATTTCATAGAAAAATTTCATAATTAATTATTCCATAGTCAAAGGTTTTTTCCTACTATTAAAATTTTATTACCAAAAAAAAAAATAGACGCAGACGTAATTGAGCTCCTCATATGCGCTTAATGGGTTATTTCAAACCATTAATACTTCTAAATTATACTGGTATTAAAATTGTTGTTTCCGGAACATTTTATCCCTTTAATCAAAAAGTTTCATTCCCAAAATGGTTTATTTTTATGGAACTTTATGGGTATCGTCTTTCCTAATGGCCATAACTATTTTACGCAAATTTGGATTTATCTCCTTTTTCAAGATAAAAATAATAATCGTGGTCGTTATGCCCAAACCCTTGTTCAATTTTAACTCCTATAAATAACAATAAGGCTACTAGAGAAAAAGTGATTTTAGCAGTTGGTAATCCCTTGGATCGTTTTTCCATCATAAAGGAAATTTGAACAATTTAATGAACATTGTTTTTCAGACACGCCTGAAAAATAATGCTGATTGGGAAGTTAAAAAACTTGTAGTGATGGTAAAAGTAGGAAAGAATCTACTACAAAATGAAGCCATACGAATTAGGTATAGAAACGCAAGTAATATTCACGGGAATTTAGATCTGACGTTATAAAGAAATTAATGGCCGGGATTCGGAAATTTTTATTTTAACTTCGGGCATGAAAGGATTACTATGGTACTAATTGAAGCCGTTTTCACAGGTATGGCTTGTATATCATATGACTGTATTTCTGGACCCTCCGATATTTAAATTGAGAATCAATGTAAACGGGTATTTCTGGTTACAGATCCAAATACAGAACGAAATGACAGTTAAAATTAACATTTGAATTGGTCTTAGACAAATCTAAGAGAATCCTGAGATTAAAAACTACAGGGTCTTTAGATAAATTTTCAATGGAAAAATGTTGGGCGAAAAATGGAACAAACCTTTTCAGAGCTTTTTCATTAAAAAAATAAATTATTCAATACCAATGTGTGGAATTTACGGAACACAATAGGCTATAAGTACAAGGAAGTAGAACTAAATAAATAGATTTCTTTTCGTGGTCCCCGATAAAATGGGAAATTAATCAATTAAAATCAAGAGCAAAACCTATTACTTTAGTCAATAATAGATTGGCAATTATGATTTAGATCCACGTTCTAACCACCTTTTCGACTACGCTGGACAGCTGTCCATATTGGCATTTAACGGAGAAAATATATAACTATTAGATATAAAAAAATCCGCTTAGCAGTAGGGGTATTCTTTTAATCAACAAGTGATACGAGGTTATTTGTGCCGCTTATATGGAGTACGGAGTTTAGGATTGTGTCACTCTTTTAACGGAATGTTTGCCTTCGTATTTTATGACGCAAGTAACATACTATTATTTGGAAGCGAACGGAGACAAAATGGGAAAAAAACATTTTACTATTATATTAAAATGGTATGGATTTTGAATTTTTTCATAGTCAAGTTTGGCTTCCAGTTATTTAACAAAAATCTTTCCATTTCTCAAAAATCAATAATAATTATCTTAGTTGCGGTAGCTATTCTGATCCAGATACAATTTTCAATGAGGTTAAAAAATTAAAAGGAACAGGAACACTCCGGTCTTTTTATTTACGATATAAATTCAGGCTCATTCAAGAAAAACCATATTGGGATTTTAGTATTATAATGGCAGCCAAATGCTTTATAAGGGAACTTATGGAGAATGCAAAGATAGAAGCTCGAATCCATATTGTCCGACGCTGTTTAAATTAGATTATTCGCAGATGTCCCCAGTAGGGATCTTTTTATCCCGGAGGTGTAGATTCATCCCTTGTAGCAGCATTGGCACCAAGGCACCAAATGAGAAGGTAAAGACCTTTCCGTTAAATTTTATACCAAAGGGTTGATGAAGTATCTACGCGACGGCTAACAGGTTGCCGGACATTTAACAAACAGATCATCATGTAATTGAATGTAATTAATAATGAGGGGATCGACTTAAATTTCAAACCTAAAGTGAAATATTATGATGAGCCATCTGCCCGATTCTTCCGCAGTTCCTTCCTGTTACTTTCCAAGCAAAACTAAAAACACCGTTACAGTTGCCTTGTCTGGAGATGGGGGCGATGAGAGCTTTTTTGGTTATCATAGATTATTGGATGAATTAATATACAAGAGTATACAATAATGCCCAATTTTGCAAGAAATATTTTAGTAAATAGGTTTAAACGTAATACCAATTTACAAAAGCCAGGTCATTTGGCATGTTTTTAAAGCCATAAAATATTAAATGATGCGTATCTAGGTATGATCGGTGAAATACTAAAGAATCATCTATTAGAAAAAACGCTGATTCCTGGATATTTTAGAAGAAAAGAAGTATTTTGTATCATAACAAAAAACTTTTACGCAACGCATATCCGATTTTGATTTAAAAACCTATTTTAAACTGGGATATTAATACGCAAGTTGATCGGGATTCATGGCCTTTTCTTGGAAACAAGGGCTCCATCTATTGATTATTAGAGTAGTGGAATTATTCAAGCACTACTTATTCCAACTGACTTTTAAATTTTAACAAGAATAATCAGCAGCGGATTTTAAAGGATATATTGTAGCAAGGCATGTCCCAAATGAATTTTTTTTGACCGACCTAATCAGGGTTTTTACGAATGCATTCCAAAGTTTTGGTTTAGAAATGATTAAGAATATGTTTTAAGTGAACTAAGTGATGAAGGTCTAAAACCAATACCTGGTTATCAAAATACAGAGGTAAAAGCTGTTATCCAAGAAATATGGACGGTAAGCTTAATAATACCTAACTATTTGGGCGCTTTATTGTTCTAAAAACAAGTGGCTGTCCAAGAACGCCACTGGTTTGGGAAATAAAGTAAATCTAAATAGACACTTCTATTAAGGAGTATTCCTTAAAATATAATAAAAGCTGATTACTATATGAGAATATTAATTCTATTTACTAATGACACCATTGGGAGGGGCGAACAATATTTAAAAATGGTTTGCCTCCTACCATAAAGGGATATAGATTGGTATTTTTCTTTCTTAACAAAAAACTAAAACTCTTGGAAGATCTAAAAGGCGCCTTACGAAACTTGTACTGATTCTAGAATTTATTTAGCAGAAATATTTTGCTGTTGTCCCTTTTTCATTTTAAATTTTGGCTAAATCCAAACAAATCCTATGACTATATTTTCACTTCCCAATGTATATACAAATGGATTAATCGGTATTCGCTCCTTGGTCTTAAATTAATAAAACAAATATTTTGTAGCTAGAGAGTCCACCTCTATTTTCCCTAAGATATAAAGGCCTGAAATTATTGTCTTATAAGATATTCTATAGGATGGGAATATAAAAGGTAAAATTTGATTGGTTTGTCAAACTGAGTTGAAATGAAAAATCAACTTAACATCTGGATATCCAAAAATAACTGCCCTAAACAACGATTAAAGTCATTCTAACCCAATTGATATAAGTTTAATTGCTATCAAAGAACTCATGATGCAATAAACCACAATTTACCTGAAAAAGTATATAGTCTCAGCAGGTAGGATGATTCCGTGAAAAGGGTTATGATGTTTTAATCAGTGCATTTGCCAGATAAACTCCAATTTAGGATCTAAAACTTATTATTTTGGGAGACGGAACCGAACGAAAAATCTTAGGACGGCCGCTGCATTAGAAAACTAATCTTGAAGAAGAAGTATTGCTATAGATTGGTTTTGTTGCAAAATGTATAACCCTTTTTTCAATAAAGCCCAACCAGTCTGTGTAGTTTTCTTCCAGAGTAGAAAGGATTCCTAATGTTTCTTTTTACAAATGAAATGTCTCAAAATTCTAAAGGTGGTTTCTACTACTTGTGCTGGAGGAAATTGAAGAATATCCCTGGCATTTACATTGCTGAAACCACATGTTATTAAACCTTGAGAAGCAATAATTTCTCTCTTTAAATTCAATGAACAAAACAATCGTCCTCTTTTTGATGAATTTCTACAAAACCAGAGATATCTCCTCTTTTATGTCCAAAGTCAATCAAGCATCTAGTCTAAACTCATAATCTTCAAATAGCTAGTTAAATAAAAAATATTTTTAACCCTCCTTAATATTTGAAGCATTGAAAAGTACTTGAGAAAAGATTGTTTCAAAAAAAACACATCAGCTAAAAACATAAAAATTATTCGCTTTGATTCGAAGTCAGGTTACCTATAAAACAACATTATCTAGAGGTGGTATTATTCCTATTAGGTCCTTAATAAACTAACTCTTAGACATATAGAAATCCAAACTTAAAGTAGAATAAAACAATGCTCAAATCATCAATTTTGACGTTTTAGATGAATAACAATAGTAAAATCCAGTAACCTAAAAATTATTAGCAATACTTTTGCAAACACAACAATACAACATCAATAAATGCAAAAAACTTATTCGTATTCCCCGT
>Ga0163217_1071938_pt1 | contig 10995 bp, 5 predicted proteins | sample SynspAceP_FD_185933 | JGI IMG/M metagenome (GOLD analysis project Ga0163217, IMG submission 185933) | Saline lake microbial communities from Ace Lake in Antarctica - Synechococcus sp. Ace-P (PacBio error correction) | ecosystem: Environmental > Aquatic > Non-marine Saline and Alkaline > Saline ...
TGATCCTGTTAAGGTATTTATCGAGAGCGGAGAACTACCTTGGTCAGTTGAATCCTAATCTCGCAAGAAAGCGAAGATCGTTCGTGCTTGGGAACGATATCGAAGATGCACTTGAAGTTTGACAACGTGATCGAGTTCCCTTGTCAAGCGTAGAACTCACAAGGTCGGGTTTTATCGTAGATATTCTCTACGGTGTGAGGCCGTTCTGGCAGGTTTCAGATCGACGTGAAGCTTAGTTCCGGGATTTCGATATCTATGTAGGTAAGCAAGATGGAAAGTGAAAGTGGTGAAAATCAACCACGAAAAATGATAAGTTGTAAGTTATCTCATAAGGTGTTTTGATCGAGAAAGAATCTTGGAGCAGAAAGCTGAGATTCTTAAACAACTTGAGAAAGGTCAAGTATTGGAAGGTTTGGATCCAAGACATGACCACTTCGGTTGGTATTTCATCGATCTTGGGTGTTAGTGTCTACACTTCACATTACAGATATCTCTTGGGGACGTATCAATCATCCAGAGAAGTGTTACGTTGACCAGAAGGTTTTCGATTGTAGTAACTTGATTTTGATGATGATAAGAGCGACTTTCTTTCTTGGGTATGGAGCAATTGACTGCTCTCCTTGGGATTCTTTAAGCTGCTAGCCTTGGAGGTTGGAAAAGCAGAGTAAAGGTAGATTGTAAATGTAGCTGACTATGGTGCATTCCTTGAGCTTGCTGCTGGTGTTGAAGGCTTGATCCACGTTTTCAGAATGAGCTGGTCACAGCACTTGAGAAATCCTTGCACGACTTCGTTAAAGTAAGTGACGAAAGTGGATAGCAGTAGTTTTTGATTTAGTAAGGATGATCGTAAGAAATGTCGCTTGGTATCAAGCAAATTGAACCTGAAGATCCTTGACCAAAGCTGATAATGATATACAAATATGCAGTAGGGTTCTTAAGCATAAAGGTGTAGTAAGAACTTTGACAAACTTTCGGTCTTTTCCCTTGAAGTTGGAAGAGGGAATCGATGGTTTGGTTCACGGTATTCTGACCTTTTCTTGGACTAAGAAAATCAGCATCCATCTTGAGTTTGTTGAAAGTAGGAGATGAGCTAGAATATGCTGTTCTTGAGCTTTGACCGTAGACATAGAAGATTAGCAACCTTGGACGCATAGCATTGGAAGAAAACCTTGGATACTTTCGAATCTGTATTCCCAGTAGGTCAGCGGGAGAAGTGAAGATGTTGCTTGCTGATCTCATCCATTTACAGATTTGGATATTGATAAGATTCTCTACTGAAATTGGAACATAAAGGTGCCATTTATCGTGGATTAGCATGCTCCTTCACTACTTACGTTGTGCTTCACTTGTATTGGATTGTGTGCAAATTTATCTGGTACGTATTATCACTTTTAAGATTGAAAGCTAAGAATGTGTGTTCTCACTAATGGTTGCATGACGCTGCAGAGTCAGGAGGATATCGTTGTGTGACGTGTCCCACATGCTGTGTGTGAAGTTGTGCTTAGGAATGGCTATTCAGTTGTATTCTTACATATAGCGGGCAGTGTCTGTCCATCAGGTCTGCATAGATCTTATCTTTATAGCCAAAGGATACGCCGATGCACGGCACTGGTAAGGCTTTTAATACAGCTAAGAAGACAGAAACGAGTTGTCTTCTTGAATTGTGTCAGTGTAGAAGGGTGGAGCGATATATATCGATTCGCCCTCCTCTTCTTCATACACAGCAACTCATCATAAGAGTGCAAGAGAGAGAAGTGTTAACTCTCACTATATACGGCCATAAGGTTCTGTGGACTGCTAAAGCGCTTAACATTGTTAAACGACGAGCAGTGTTCTAAATAATTGTGTAGGAAAGAAGTTATTTCGATGTGCCTTATTCAGATATTTTCTTGATTAAACAATATGTATATAGAGGTGTTCTGTCCGTTATGGTGGGATCTTCTTCTTTTTTTGTCTTATTAAGAAAAACTGGAAAAGTCAGGTGTTTTCGACCACTGATAAGTTCTATAATATGCTATTTAGGTATAATTCTCTTTCGTCCAAGGTCTTAGGGCAAAAAAAAAGCATCTGGCCGTGGCGAATTGCTTAGTATTGAGGTCGAGAGCGGATTCGAACCGCTGTCACCCGAGGTTTTTAGCGAGATTACCTCTGCCTAGCCCACTCTTGCAGTCTGAGGCACAATCATGCTTAACTTGAATCGGCAAATGTAGGTATTTTAATCCTCTATTCCTTCCAAAAAAGTAAGTGATACATTATTTTTAGATTGACGGGAAATATATTGGTCGGTTCAAAGTATCATGGACAGATGTGTACATGTGCTCATGAGTTATACTTTGTAATTCTATAGTGTTCTTTGCTATATACGAGTAGTCCTCACAGTTTTAATTAGATAAGAATTGCCTGGGGATAGAATGGAAACTTCTTTATTGTATCAAATGAAGTCTTCAAATCTAGTAAGGTGTGGCTCTCTTTACTTCTTTTATTTAGAGATTGTGTTATATTGATATTTTATCCCTTTACTTTTGTGTTGTTTGTCATTGGCAATCTTTGAGATGCTGATGTGTTACATATATAAACTGATCTGATGTTTCCTAAAAGGGAATAGTATGGCTGTAATTTATCTTGAATCGGTGATGAGAAAATCAGTATTATATAGAATTAGTAAGAGTTCTTTCTGTGTAGGTACTTTTGCACGTGTGTTTTACTATAGACTTATTTCACTGGTGGTTTTACACATGATATATACTTGTGGCATAAACATATATGTTTGTATAAACACCCGTGAAGAATCAGTTCTACTTATATGTGGAGAGAGGGGTCGGTTGGACTGTGGTTTATCAGACCCTGCTTCGCGACTATTTTGTAAATCGAGATATATCAGAGTGCGTGTAGGGGACTCAAGCTTTTGCCGGTTTGCCGCCCTTCAGTAAAGAAGAAAGTCCCGAAAGCAGTGGCAGCAGGCAAAAAAAGCAATTTTCAAGGAATGCACTAACCTGTCACAAAGTTGGATGAACAGTATTCGGCCTTCAAATTGAGAGAGTTACCGGAAAGAAGGAATTCTGTTTTTTGGTTAAAAGCTGGAATCAAAAATTGAGGCTATGATGTGCTTTCCCGGCGATGCCTACGCAGTGGCTTGTATACCACGAGTACAATAACTCTGTTATGCCTTCGTATGCTTTTTTAAGTGATGCTGATTTAGGTAGTTTATTGTCTTACATCGAATATGGAGGATAAGGTAGCACCAGCAGCTCGCTGCTGCCGCTGCCAGGAACCGCTGATGGTGGTGCTGTTGCAGCTAGGGGGTGGATATTCCAAATGATATCTGACGGAATTCTTGGCAGTATTGGTGGTAGTTCTCCTGCTGATGTTGGTAGTTCTCGGTTTGATTATTTCAGTCTATCGAATACTTGACAGTCCAAGACCTTGAACGAGAGCGACAAGATTTGTCAGCCCAGAATTTCAATTTGGAAAAATACTAAAAAGCGATGGTTTTCATCATTATTGTTTATGCTTTGTAGTGGCTAGGTAGCGAAGACCGCTATTGATGGATTTATTCGTGGGTGTTCCGCCAGAGGCTTATGCTCGCAGAGCAGCCTATTTGCATACTCCGCAATGCCTTCATGCAAGGTAAACTTTGGAGATTGCTTTTGGTCAGTATGTCCATGACTGGAGTTGAGATCGGCAAATCTGCCAATATCCTTCGCAATATTTTGGTAATGAATTGTCATACACATATTCAAAATTTTGGAAGGTCAAAGAAGGGATTTCACCTGAAAATTCAAAAATCTATGATGCTGTAGATAATAATGAGCGATGAGGTGGGTTACGAGTTTCCACAACTTTCTGATCTGGCCATATTTCAATTCATTCCCAAACGTGAAAGGTGGGAGGAAGTCGAATGCAGACTTGTCACGGTCCCCTATCAGTGAAATGGAAGTCGTAGGTCAACAACAGTTCATTACCATGGGATGGTGTATCGACTGTCACAGCAGACTGAGATTTACTTTACCGACGGCAAATGAACCTTATATGATAAGTTTGGTTCAATTGCACACAATTCTAAAAGATGCTTGAAGTAAGGATATCGGAGGTTTGGAAATGTGCGAAATGCCACTTATTTAATTCATCACCCTATTTGAAAATTCATTCTAGCCTATAAAATGAAGGAAATAAAAAAACATTGGAAAGGACTTTGAGCAGTCTCATAGGGGGCGATCAGAGTTTGTAAGAACGCCGTATAAGGAATTTGTCGAGCTTTCGTCAAGCTTAAGCGAAGATGGAAGTTCCTCAGAAAAGAAGACTTCCTTAAAGTTGGGTTTCCAAGTTTTAGCAGCAGCTTCTTTGGCAAGCTTGCGAAGGCTCAGTAAGAAGGCGATCCCTTATGTAAACAAGCCGGTTGATATCAACCCTTCTAATTCTAATTATTACGCTTCTACTTTATTCTAACCGGTGGTCGACTATGCTTCTATTCGTTGTAAAGACAAGAGAAGGTAGACCCTATCAAAATTGACGGTAATCGCTTTCTCCTAATAATAGGGAAAAGTAAATGCTATCGAGAAGGATCATTCTTTCCTTTATGACAAAGAGCGATTAGCAAGTCTTAACATTAGCGTGAAAATCGATTGGGCTACTATAGATTGCACAAGTTAAAGCAAAGTTTGCGGTCTGCTGAAATGTAAAGATTGTATCAAATACTATCTCTCTCCTTCCACGCTAAAGCTATTCACGATTTTCTCTGATTCTGTAGGTGGAGCCGAGTTGATCAATATGGAATTGCTATTTCAAATTACGGTTATTAAGAAAGCAGCAGAGACCTACTATGGTACTGGCAGTTTCCATCCTATTTCCCTTTGAATAAAGCAAAGACCATGTTTCTTTGGAAGCAGACTTTTTAAAAAAAAGGTAACTTTTTTGGATTTCTCCAATTGGAATTTGCTGGAGCAATAAATGCTAAGATTGCGTAAGATTAGCAAAGAGCGTCAGCCATGTCAAGACATTATCAGTTTGAATCGAATCTATCGATGCTGGTGCAATGCTGATTACAGAACCCCATTCGAGCTTCTCAAGTGGATTGGCTGTTTTAGCACTAATACTCTATTGCAAAAAAAAGCAGGGAGCAACCCAAGTTTCCGCTGGAGCAGTTGAATTGCTCCCTAGAACAAAAGGCTGCAAATGATCTTTGGGCTAGCAAAGTGCTTCACCTTGGGTAGTATCTGGTCTAATGATCCGAATGTACCAGTTGTGATCAATGCAATCAATGAAATGCTCGGCGAAATGGCACGACAGTTGATTTTTGCAAACCCGTTTCATTTCAGAACAAGGCGAAGGATGATGCTCGAATGAACATTCGTGGCTGATTGAAAGCCGTGGCAAGTAGGGAGGAGTTGATTTTCTTAACAACCTGTTAAACCCAGTTTTTATGATTTCCGCAAAAGGAAGCTGAGTTTGGCTGAAAGGTATTGCTAAAGCACAAGTGAGTTTAGCAACAACGGTAAGATGATAGCTTCAATTTTGGTACAAATGGTTGCACCGGATCACATTACCCTTAGGTCTTGGATGATTTCGGCCAACAAGCGTGGACATTTCTCGCTTTCTCACCGACGCATCTCTCCATTGTTTGATTCTAGAACAAGACAGGAGTCTTTCTTTGTTTGGGGTGATCTTCTTTCCAACTATTTTGATTTTCTTCAGTCAGTTTGGCAAAATGAGGTTTATACCTTGGTTGAAATGCAGGTGGATTTCCAGAGTTCTGGGATCTACTTATATAATGGTTGTTGGCAATTGGATTCACAGCCGTTTTGCTCCTACTCCAGTTCGGAGATTGTATCTATTGCAGCTGCCGCTGTTTGCGAAAGCCATCGCCGCATGGAAACACAAGTCCTGAATTGGTGATTATTCGAAAGTAGGAATAGGAAATCGGTTATTTATGCCAACATTCCTTGGTGCAAGAGATGGCAGATCCAATCACTAAGGCACTTGGGATAAACTTTTAACTGTCTCCCAAAAATGCGGCTTGCAGGCGAATGGATTACCCAATGGTATGAAGAAAATAAGGTATGGCTCTGATTTTAACTGTAAATGGTAATCTTTGATCGTTCGATCATGATACAGCCTGGTCAGGCAGATGGGTACTTTGGTTTGGCGTTAGATATGCGGAAGACAAAGCTGGAAGAGTAGCAAATGGGTAGGCGTTAACGCTTACTGAATTGCCTTGATGCTTCAAAGCTTTGTAAATTTTCGATCTCCGCTGGAGTAGAAATCGCGCGTTACTGAAGATAAATTAAATTGCAGACTCAAGACTCACCAAACTTTCATGGGACCAGTGAAACGTAATCCAGCAAGCTACTTTAGGTGAATATAAGGAGGATTCAGGAGCGAAGAATATATCCGAAATTTAATAAGACGGTGAATTTCTCAAGCCTTCTAAATTCGCTTTTGAAAGGACATCATATAGCCAAATCACTGGGGTCCTTGCCATAGATATGAAACTCCTGTATTGGGTTTGTAAGCGCATGTTTCTATTGCTTGTCAGGTGGGGAGAATAACGTGGCGTAAGTGGTAAGCAGGAAGTAATTGAATCGAAGAGAATGCTTGATCAAGATTGATCGTTATTATTCTTCAGATTGCTTCCGGAGATGATTTGAAGCAATGGAATCGCAGCTGATAAATCCAGGTTTACTTCCAACCGATGATGTGTCAGCAGTGTAACAATGCACCAATGTGAGACAGTTAATGTCCAGTGGCAGCAACGACACACTCTTTCAGAGAGGTCTTAACCAAATGACATATATACAGATGTATTGGTCTAGATAACTTGTGCAAACACTGTCCGTATAAGGGTTCCGTCGATTCAACTGGTTTAAGTACATGGACAACAAAAGACTTGCTTGGAGTCCAAATGTCGCTCAGAAATGATGACCTAGGTAAAATGGTATTGAACCGAGACGTCACCGTACGAGTAGAGGTGTGCTGGAGAAAATGCTCAATGTGTGTGCAGCGTATTCGCGGCTGGTAAATTGACTGCCAAGCGCGAAAAGCGGAAAAGTACAAGGATTGGCGAGATCAATGGTTGGCCATGTGGCATAGTTGGTCCTCACGATGCGTTTGTATTGGGGACAATGACTGATGCACAATAGCCAAGTTTCTAAGCTTCCTTAAAAATTGAGGGAAAATATACCTCAGCAATTGAAAGAAGTTGCGACGAAAGAGCTTACCATGTATTGGAAGAGATCAAACGTTAGTCCAAACGTATGGTACTTTCAAAATCAGAAATAACAGACAAAAACGAAGCGTAATCTTAATTTTAATAAACTATCCAGGTTACTTCATCGTACGAGATCCATTTTAGTTACCGGGTAAAAACCTACCACGATGTGACACATGATGTGTGCCGTCAGTAGAAGGGAAACATCTTTAGGTTGGTTTCTTGCTTTCCTTACCGCGCTTGGAGTATCTCAGGCTCTGGATCGATTGCAATTATTGCTACTCCTCGTGGGAAGGGATTGGCATGTGGGTCTAAATAAAACTGTGGCTGGGCCTGGTACTTAAACCCAACTTTGGTTTGGTGGGTTGGTATCGGTCACGCCAGGTACTTTGATCTCAAGCGTAATTAATTGCTTTTTCAGACGAAATGGAGAACAATCATTACAGAGCTGCCGTGAGGCAATGACCATTTTCGCCGTGATCTGTGCTGCGATGTTCCCTGTTATTCACATGGGACGTCTTGGCTTGGAGCTTCTTGGGCATTCCCTTTCCAAATACTTTTGGATCACTATGGGTTAAATTTTAACTCACCACTCTTCTGGGACGTGTTTGCGATTTCCACCTATTTCTAGTTTCGTTAGTATTCTGGTCATGTCGGTTTGATCCCTGATTTTGCCCAACTATCCGAGGATAGAGCTACAGGTTTGCGAAAGACTATTTATGGTGCACTTTCAATTCGGTTGGGATGGCGCTTGCCAAAACTTGGAGCGATAACGAGTCAGTATCTTTAATCCTTGCAGAGTTTGCTACTCCTCTGGTACTGTCAGTACACACGATTGTGTCTTTTTGACTTTTGCTACTTCAGTTTTCCCTGCGATGCATACACGAATTTTCCCTCATATTTTCGGTTGGCAGGAGCGATTTTTCTTCTGGTTTTGGCAATGTATTGACACTACTGATTGTAACCGAAAAGTTTTTCAACTCGAAGATTTATATTATGGTTTGGGGGCGATTGGTCATATTGGTTAATGACTATTGTAATTATCGGTAACGGGTTCTATTGTACGGTGTTTGCATACATTTACTGAGTTCTTTAAATCGCATGGTATTCTTGGAGTAGAACCTGAGTTCTAATGCCTTTTATAACAGAGCGAACTGGTCCATAACTTCTGGGCATATGGACGATGATGACTTGTATGCTGATTTCCCCACAATTGTTCTCTGGATTTAAGAAAATCAGGACTTCAATTGGCAGCACATTGCAATTATTATTGTTGTGAATATTGAATGTGGTTGAGGATTGTAATTATCGTGACTTCACTTTCAACAGAGACTACTTGCATCAATCTTGGGCGTGTTCTACGCCACATGGGCTGAACGTAGGGTCTATTTGTTTAGGTTTGGATTGTTTCTTCACCTTATTCTTCCTTATTTGCTAAGTTTTCGCATGTGATCACATGGCGGAGGTAAAGGCAGTATTGAAATCTTCCATCTGAAAAAGTGTCTAAATAATCAATGGAATAAGAGATACACATTTTGTTTTTAGGAAGTATTTGACGATGAGGAAACGGTGTTTACTCCACGCAGTAGAAGAGGTGAAAGCTAACGGAGTGAAAAATCGATGAAGGTTCTATTCCCCTTACCCGGTTCACGTTAGACGACAGTTTTCGGCTACAAAGAGTCGTTTTGCCAATCGCCGCTCTTATTTGGTAATGGTTAGGTATCTCATTGGTTTGACCCATGCAGTACTACATGAATGAGTTTTTGACTGGCCTATGTATTATTTGGGGTAACGTTATGCTTCCTTCCCTGCTTTTATCCAGTTACATTTGAAAATGACTGTTCTTTTGGCAAGCTTTTGGTATGGTGGGTGTTTCATGACTCAGTTTCTAATTTAAGCTTGGGCTCAACCTAGAAATATTTGACCTGAGAAGCCACGATGTAGCAATCAATGGATTGATATGCGAATAATTCGCAATCGATTTAGTTTTGCAATTGAAAGCAATCTTAATTTTCTGGAGCGAAGAGGTTAATAAAAAAAGTTTTGAATAGTAAAATCTGGAACGATGAAGATTAACTAACAACTTATAGTTTACTTTCAATTTGCAATCTGGATTACTTCTGGTTGGTTTGGCAAAGCTGGGGGAATGATCAGGAGGTCTTGAAATATGCCCTCAGATGTATCACTCAGTGGCTTTATGAGGCCATTGACACAAAATCACAGATGAATCCCAAGGTAGCTTGGCTTCCCCACGCGTGAGGATGGAAAAGGTAGTAATTCAAACGTAATACTACAATTCCCAATAACATGAACATGAGAGAGCAGTAGCGAATACGTTCCTCGTAATAAAATGGTTTATCTGCCTTACAGATTGAAGACTTCGAGTTGGAATTTAGCTGGGCAAACAGTTAGGAACCCATTTGAGCCGACTGATCAGGTATTGCAAGAAGGTGAGCAGTTGTTCTTAACTATTGTTCTTAACTTGCCATGGAAAAAGGTGGCAAGGTGACGGTAAGGCAGGAATGAAGATTGGCGGTGTTATAGCGAATCTTACCGGAGGTGCCTATTTGGATATATCAGAAGGAACATATCTTCATGTGATCACAAAGGGAGGCAGAATGGGAAAGCTCATGGTTCTCAGATTCCATTCTGAAGATCCGTTGGACAGATCGATTTAGTAACGACATCAAACAAAAAATTCAAGGTGGGTCAAGGTGCGCAAACTCCTGTAAAAGTTTTAAAAAAAAAAAAGCCCCCCTTTTTTGAGGGCGGCCCCCGAAGTATTAACTGAAGAAACTCCAGCAAATTAAATTAATGGTCACGAGCACATACACTATAACTGGATCAAAGTTTGTTTTTGACCGCCGCAACCAAAAGTTATTCTGACTGTTATTGGGAATAGGTGCAGTACTTTCTTTGTTAATCGGTATTTTTGATGGGATCTTCCGGAGGTCACGCGGAAGAAGTGCAGAGGCAGCTGCTCATCCATTTTCATTGGTATGAAAGACTCTATGCTAATCTTTGATTCAAAATGTATATTTTACTGGTATTGCAATTATTGGAAGTTTTCTTTCTTTTGCTATTCGTATGCTGCCCGCAAGCAGGATGGTCTGCGCCCATCGTAAAGGGTGATGCTTTCATTTGGAAATTGGTTACCATATGCGGCAAGTCTTTAATGATTGCGAACTTTCTTTATAGCCAATCATAGTCCTGGTTTTAACTGGATCTGCACAGTGCTTTGTTTGTAGAGGTGGAGCAGAATATGATAAAATCTATTGATGGAAAGGGTGCATTCCCCTTCTATTGGCAATGGCGAAGGTACATTCCGTGTTTCTATATTTTTCGGATGGTTTTTATTCTTTGGTTTTTTGGGGTTTTCCTTTTTCAAATAAGTTGAAGAGCTCCTATCTTACGCCGAAGATTCCTTGGTGGAGTACCTGTCGTGGTAATAAGATAGAAGCATGTCCAAGCTTTCTTTAATCATTTTTTTTGCGTTTCCTTTCTCGGATACTGCCTGGGATTGGGGTTCATGTCAATAGACAACACTGGTTCTCTACTCTTTTTTGCGTGGTATGGTGTTTTCTCTTGTTTGTTTGCAAAGTCTATCTGCGATGACTTTACTCACAATTTTCGCTAAAAGGAGAAGGTTATCTGAAATGGTGAATGAAGAACCATAATCATGACTTGGGGTAAAAATTCGTTTTTGGCTTACTAATTTTTCTGGGACTTATTTATGGTTTTTTCCCGTTTCTACTGATCTATTATGCAACATACTGAAGAATCAGTTTTTA
>Ga0163217_1089280_pt1 | contig 10995 bp, 16 predicted proteins | sample SynspAceP_FD_185933 | JGI IMG/M metagenome (GOLD analysis project Ga0163217, IMG submission 185933) | Saline lake microbial communities from Ace Lake in Antarctica - Synechococcus sp. Ace-P (PacBio error correction) | ecosystem: Environmental > Aquatic > Non-marine Saline and Alkaline > Saline ...
AAAGAAAGAGAGAGATCATCGGCAGCGTTTGATTGCCGAACACCCCTTCAAAGGTGTTCGCTGGAATCGACCAGGTGGCGCGAATTGTGGGCACCTTGGTTTCCCCGCAAGTTAACCAGGGGTTGGGGTTCCCCCAAATAATTTCCCCCCAATTGGCTTTTTTTTTCGCCTCTCAGCCACCCAAACAACGCTTTGGGTTCCCTGGCCGATCAATCCAAATAACCTGCCCCTTTAATCGTGGAATCAAGGTTCCCCGAATCCCCCCTGCTTTGTTTTCTCAAAAAAAAGGCCGGCAGGGCGGGGGGAAAAAAAACGGTTTCCTCTGCCTTGATTTTTTGGCCCCCAGCAAGAATTAAGCTTTTGGACAGCGGCCGGGACGCCTGGGTAAAACGGCAGCCCAGGTTTCATCGCCGCATCAGCCGGAGAATTTTTTCCCCCGGCGAAATCCGCCTTGGCGCAGTGAACGCGGCGGGACCCTTGAAAGGCCTGCCTGGCCAGCCACCGAATATTTACAACGTGACGAAAGCGTCATATTTTGCTCCTGGGCAATCAGTACGGGACTCGGGCAAACGCAGCACCATACCGTCAATATTGTCCTGAATAAGTCCAGTTGGCAAGTAAGGCGGCTGGTAATCCTTGCCGTTTCCGTTGGCGAATTCCAGCATATCCAGCTCGGAAGCCCTCGCTGCGGGCACCGCATCCATCCAGTTATCTCTAGAAACCGCATGAACAGGTGGCACAATGCAGCCGCCGCCGCAATCGGCTTGGATACAGGCACCATAGCGTTCAAGGCAGCTTGCATTATGGATTGCCTCGGACCTCTTGCGGTCCACCGCGTGTGGCGTACCGTTTGTGGTCTATGAAACGTAATTGTTGGCATCGATAATTCTCCAGTTGAATTGTGTCAGGCTGCTACAGGATTGGGATGTGTTGGCTTGTTCAAAGCGCGGTGGCCGGGCCTAATGTCAAAAGCATCAGAGGCCCTTATGACCGAACAGGCCCAGACAATAGATCAAGCATCAAAGTTATAAGATCCCGGTCTGCTAGAAACGCTGCAAAACAGCAAAAGTGCGCTGCAGCGAACGTGGCGGGTCAAGAGGCCAATGTGAAAAGCCAAACAGGCCGGCCATATTCCCTTCAGTCCAAAAATACCTGGCGATGAGGGCGGCGATATCAAGTTCAGCACCGGCGCCAAAGCCAATTTGAAATAGCCGCCCAGTCCAATAGCAGAGTAAAGTCCGTGTACGCTTTTAGCACAATGAATGCGCCGAATGCAGGCATGGCCAGGCTCAAGGCAGAAATACCTGGGGGCCAGAACCCTGTCCAGCAGATTACCCTATACCCATACTCTGCCCCGAATACCAGCGACAGAAACCAAAGCCACTGAATACAAGACCAGCTCCTCAGCGGAGAGGGCCCAAGTCCAACGCAGGATTGGCACAGTGGTTAGTAACACCATTGCCGATAACCACTGAAATGACCAGTGGCGCGCGATATTTGCAGATCCCAGAACTTTTTTCGAGGTAAGCCTTCTCTTGAAGGTCAGCCGTGACGCTGCGCTTGAGCAGCCAGGCTTGTCTGCTTCAACTCTCGTGAGCCTTTGGCTTGGGGCACTGAACCACAGAGTGTGAGCGGCAACCAGCAGGAGCAGATTGATCGCGCGAGGATAATAAAACGCCGCGCGCCAAATCCCAGGTACTGATGCCCCAGGAGGAGCAGGGGGGGAATCGTTTGCTGCCGCCAACTCCGGTGCCGGATAAACCCAATAGCGAGCGCCAAGCCCCGATTCTTTCTCAAAACCCACATATTTTTAGCAACTGCGAGTCAACTTGACTGCCAAGGCAGACCGATACTCAAGAATAGGGATAAGCACAAAACACCAAATAAAGGGTCCAGATAGACCACCCAAATTCTGGGAAAGTAAAAGCCCCCCGGGCCCCCGGATGCCCAGCACCGTCAGCGACATTGAGACCGCTGGTAACCTTCTTCAAGAGGCCATAACCAGGTTAAGCCCAACCGACGAACCTGCAACGCAATTACGGCGCCGACGAAACGAAGTAATCGCTATCTGCAATGCACTCCGGCTCCAGCCGAAAAGTTTTCCTCAGCGAAACCACGAGCGTCCAAAACCATAGAGCGCGATGGTTGAGCTGATGCCGATGCCAGCATCGCAGAATCAATATCCGCCAATGGTGCCCGAAATTCAGCTTGTTCAATGGCAGCGCTGTTTTGCCGGAAGTTGTTCATGTTTGGCCGTCCTTCATTGTTTTTTCATGTCCTCCAGTTGAGTGCTGTAGCCGCGCCTATGCGAAAGCGTTTTTCAACGCAGCTTCCACATTTCCTGGAATATAGAAACTAATCATACTGACATCAAGAATATTGCATGAGCGTGATGATGTCCATACCGATGATCGCGCTTCATGCTAACCAACAAAAATAGTGATTAAAGGAATGCTCAATGCATTTGCTCAAGAGCCGCCCTGTCCATGGGCATAAAACTGGATTCTTGCACCCAGCTCGCTGATTGGTGTTACTACTTGTTTGCCGATTTCTGTGGTTGCGTAACGCACGGGCTTAACCGTCAACAACGAGTTTTCAGCAAATTGAACAAGTGCGTTTCAAGTCAGTATCAACTTGCCCTGGGATATTTCTGCGGCGTCTCAGGCGGCCGATGGTCGGTTCCGTAACGCGCAGTGGTGCAGTTGATTCAGGCACAGGGCACGTCTCGCAAAAGGAAGAATGCAGTTCTATGTCGAAGATATGCCAGGCCAGCGTTATCTTGATAATTGCGTAACGAGCATTTCGTCTCGGTCTCGAGGGTACGGCAGCGTTAAGTCGAAGAGGAGCATGGCTTCATTCACCACCCTCCAGGAACAATCGGAAGGCGTTTGCCGTGGGGCGTTGTGAGCTGGCGGCAGGCAGTACTGAAAACCCCTATCAAGCTCCTTCCGCAGCTGGTTTACCGTGCGTGCAGACTAACAACCGCTGGTTGGGTTTTGTTGAAATATTTTCATGGAGGACCAAAAAGGCGCTATCCCAGCCTGTCCCTTCAATGATGCGAACGAACGGCTAACGCGGTGACTCAAGCTTTGGTGGATTGCAGTAGTGGACTGCGATGGCAATCCGGCGCTGTTGGTCGGTTTGCTAATGCGTCCCATCAATGCTGAAATCCATCCGCGGCAATTGAGCGTGCCCCTTGCAAGTCAAATTGCGTGATGGGTTGATTTAACCCAATCGTGGTTGCGGTTGATAGGCAAGGATGAGATTGCACAGACGGCCATGCTTTCAATGCGCTAATTGACAGCCTTTTTGCCAGTCCGCCGTCCGGCAAGTGAGCGCCGTGTTGCTGCCTCGTGGGCACGGTCCGCCGATGAGTTGGTCCGCAAACGTCCACGCAAGTAGCGCAAGGGGCTAACGAGAAAGCCAGTGCGCCCACGCAAACGTCACTACCCGTTGAACAGATGAGCATCGGACTGCGCGGTCAATTTCAATCCACATGCGGCAGCCCTGCATACCTCAGCACAGAATAGTCTGCGGTGCGCTGAAGCAGGTCGTGCAGCTCTGAGCCGTTTGCTTGGACCGAAATCGAGCGGGTTGCGCCGGGCCTTTGCTCGCAATTTACCCTGGTTGTCAGTCGGTGATTTTGTTTTCCCCAGTACCACCCGCGAATCAACCGACAGCAAAATCAATCGGGTCAAGGAGCTGTCCTGCGCAAACAACCTGTTGGCACTGAACGCAGCGATAGAGCAGCCCGCGCCCGGGGGAGAGCGGCCGCGGCTTCAGCCGTTTGTTGGCTGACGAGGTACGAAAACCTGGCTCAACGCTCGACAGTGGCAGCCATGCGATCAATGCAACTGACTGCGCGTTTGGAAGAGTCAGTCAGGCAATGTTTCCAGAGGGTACTGGATGAGGGGGCCTGCCGCGCTGGACCAGTAGTCAAGCTCATTTGGATCGTTGGAGAGCGTGCTGTTGGGAAGCTTTCCAGCTTGGTGGTGCCTCAACTCCTGGCGTAAGCGAAATCGCCTCAAAGCGGTGCAGTGCAGAATGAGGGTGGAAAAGGAAATCAGTTTCGGTATCTGAGCGAATGCAAAAAATGGCCCGAAAGCAGGAGACCTGATCTCCCACCAGGTTACCGCCCGCGGTGGCTTCTTTAAGGAACTGCTGAAGAGCTGGGAGCTGTCCGTCGACACTTTCGCAACTTTGGAATGATCTGCAACAACCATAAGGACATTCTCATGTCGCTGCGCCAAGTTTTTGCTCCTTTGTTTCCAAGAGTTTTCTTGTCTGGTAGTTTTTTACTTTCCCCGTTTCAGGCTTGGATAAGGGCAGCCAATGATAGGTTGCTGATCCCGAGATCGCTCAACTGGCTTTCCCTCGATATGTGCCAACGTGCTGGTATTTTATAACCCAGAATGGCAGTCCCCTTTGTCGAGCAGAATCGGGCAAAGCTATCAGCAGAGTCCTGGTAAAGCCTGGAAGGGGCCACTCACTCCCAACTCAACCGTCCGGTAATTACCGAGCATAGTGCGCACGTTGGTTTTGCCAGCGTGACGATACCCTCAAGAGCTCCCCCAGTCGGGGGCAGCGTTAAGGGCCAACTGCGCCCTGGATTTACTCTTTGGTTGTTGCCGTTGTCGAATCGCAACTATCAGTTGCAGTCTGATCTGGAGCCGCTAATAAAGCAACCGGAACCTAATGCGGACGGAAAAGCTGACGTAAGGGTTTTACACACCCTCAGCCAGCGCCCTGAGCGAGCTTATGGTCGGCTATCAGGTGGCTTGCGTTCAGTCGACTGGGTGCGAACAGTGGGTGAATGGCGTGGAGGAAAGCGGTGAATGAGCAATGATCAAAGAGGTTCTGAACGTTGTTTGGAGCGTCTCACCGGAGACCATCCAGATATATCGCAAGCCCCTTGAGGGGGCCCCCCCCCACCGGGGGCCCCCCCTTTTTTCCCCATCGATACTTAACACTTTACCAGGGCGCTATTATTGAACCAGAACAGACAAACTGGCGCCGAATGCACAGTGGAGCGTTTTCCTTGCTCTTGCGCTGGGTGAAGCTGATCACTTGTCTGTCGAGTAAGGGGCCAGTCCTAATTGCCGCGCAGGTGAATTGGCCGGCATACGCCATTGTTTAACAGCGCATCACAGCGTGCTCACTCTGCGGCGTTGTGGCGGGTAGTCATGTCGAAACCCACCAGAGCCAGAAGCCCGCAACAGAGCTCCGACAAAAGCAGCGTACGGCCGGCTTCGCGGCTAACTCTTTCTGCATGCCATCTGATTAGCGGCAATAGTGGTTCGCGCACCTGAACAATCAATATTTATTATTCCCAAGTGAGCCAGGAATGATTGCCTGGGTAAGGACTGTTGAAAAAGCAGTAGTTCCAGTGACGCATGCCTGCTCCGTGGCTGTAAAATACAGTTAGGCGACAAATCCAGGACGCACGGGTGCTCCGACAACCAATGACTGTGCGAGTTGTTTGGAGGGCCGATGCTTTCGTAGCCAGCCACTAGCAGATCTTCCTTGTCACGAAAAGTGCGCGTAGACGTGGAACCGAGCTAATCCCAGCGGTTCCAGTAGTTCCTGAACCGTATATCGCGAAAAGTCCCTTTCCAGTGCGAGCCTGTAAATGAGTGCCGAGTTAAGCCGGTCGCGAGTGTGCTGGATTCCTGAGTTTGGTGGCGATCCTCCGGCGCATTCGACGGGTCACCATTGGGGGCCGTTCTGGATGGCGCTTGCTCAATACCTTTTTCCACCGGGAACGATGAATTGTATGCCCGTGAGACTGCCACAAAAGCCGTTTTGGCATGAGCAAGATAAAAGCCTGATTGGCATTCTCTGGTGGACACCGAACGGATATCAAATTCTTGTCCGTTGTAAGCTCGGTTGCGTGCCAAGACCTACATCCAGCCTTCAGCAAAAGAACAACGATAAAAACAATGAATACCGACCATAATCGCCGCTAACCATGGAAAACGGGCTGTTAAGGGTTGGGCCTCGTTTGTTCCGCCGCCCAGATATCAAAGCCCCGATTTTTTGGACTGATAAAAGCACGGGAACAGTGATCATGAATGAAAGCTACGACTACCATCATTGGTTGAGCGGGGTTCGGCCGGCTGCGTGATGGCGAACCGACTCTCGGCCAACCCTAGTATTTCGGTATTGCTGATCGAAAGGCGGTCCCGGAGCACACCAGCCTTTTAATCGCGATGCCGCGAGGCAATAGGCAAGTTGTTTGATGCCGGGCAACCCGCACGTTTGGGATTTATCAAGGCGTCGCCGGGGAGAAGGCATGGCCCACGGAGCTTGTGGCTAAAGGGCAAGGCTATTGGCGGCTCCAGTTTCGGTGGAATGGGATGGTTTACGTGCGTGGCGCACCTGCCGATTAAATGACGCCCGTGGGAGGCCGCAAAGGGATGCACCGGTTGGGGTTTGGCGGGATATGGGCCGGCCAATTTGTCCGCGATGGGAAGATCAACACCAGCTTGGGCAGCTCCGAGATGCGGGGTTGTTGGGGCGGACCACTGAAGGTAACTGTGCACCCCTCGGGCCGATGAGTTGGTGCGATGCCGATTATCGACGCTGCCGCCCACATCGGTACGGCGACCGTTGCGGATACCAATCAATGTGGACTCGTGAAACGCAAGGCGGGGTTCGGTATCAGCCGCAAACTAACCTGGAAGGGGGCAACGCTTCAGCGGCGGCGAAGGCGTTTTTCTTGATTCAGTGCGTGCAAGGCCCCAATCTGACCGGTGCTGACGGCAACCCAGTAACAACGCATTCAATTTTGAGGGACGCCGTGCCGTCGCGGTGCAAAGGTGAAAGAGAAAGACGGCGAGCGCCGCAATCCGCTTGCCAGCTGAAAGTTGCTGTATGCGCTGGCGCTACGAGTCTCCAAAGCTATTGCAGCTATCCTGGCATAGGCCCTGCTCAGCTACTGAATCCTCTGGGTATTTCCGCCCTCATTAAAGATGCCCGGATGTGGACGTAATCTGCGTGAGCATGTTTTATAATCGCCGCGCAGTTTCCCGAAGTCAGCCGGGCAGCTTCAACATTGCTTCGCCGGACTGGGGCTGGCTCGCTTCGGTGCTAAGTTATTTTCTGCGCAAGAAAGGCCCCATGACCCACGCTGCCATGAAGCCAGGCGGCTTCGTAAAAACCCCCGGCCTGGGCTGGAGCGCCCGATGCGCAGATCGGGGTAAGCCTGTTTTCAATGGATGGCGACGGCAAGACCGTGGCTATTGATAAACAGCCGGGGAATCACCCCTCCGGCGGGTACATTCATGCACCCGCAAAGCAGGGGTGAGTTTACGCATTGAGTCCGCGCCGATCCGGCGGTGCCGCCAAGCATATCGTCCGCAATTACCTCAGCGCCGCGAAGCGACCAGACCGGCGGCAATATCGCTTGCTGAAGTGGTCCGCAAGCCTCGCGGCGCAACCGTCGCTCAAGCCTTTCGCTGGTTGAAGAACTGACTCCCGGCCGCAGGTGCAGAAGCGGACGAAGAATGCCTTGCTGCTTTCGCCGCTTTGGCCAGACCGCCTATCACCGTAGCCGGAAAGCCTGGCCGCAATGGGCAGTGACGAGCACGCCCGTGCTGGATCCGGAGCTCAAAGGTGCGCGGGGTTTGAGGTTTTGCGCGTGCATTGATCGTCGATCATGCCACGCTGGTCTCGCAACACCATACGCGCTCCGGCCATGGGCGATTGCCTGCGCGCGGCAGAAATCATCCGCTGGTGCGAAATCAGCAAAGGCGAACGCAGCAAATGACTATTCCTTTTACCCACCTGAACAAACTCCTACATAGCGGCCGTTGGCAAGCGGGTAGTGAAGGCGCTGAAGCGATCATTAATCCCAGCCACCGAAGAGGTGAATTGGCCATGCGCCGGTGGGTGGCGTGGCCGCTGCGAGGCGGCAATGCTTGCCGCCCGCGAGGCGTTTGATCAGGGCCCGTGCCCTGGCTGAGCATGGGCCCGAGCGGGCGATTACAAAATGCGGCGTTATGCCACGCGCACTGGTAAGTCGGCGGGAGCAGATCGCTGCGCTTATCGTGGTCCCGAAAGTCCGCCTGTTCGGCAATGGTCACCCCAGGCCATGCAGGTGAATATGCCAACTGGGGGCATGTGTTGAAAAGCCATTGATCGAATTCTCTGGTGACCGAAGCCCGGCAGATTCCCGGTCCGAAAAGGCAGTCCCCCAATCCGATGAACCCGGGCGGCCCGATGATCCTGGGCAGCGGCAAGCATCGAGCGCGAGCCCGGTGGGCGTGGACGTGTCGGGTAATCAACTGGCTTACAATTTCGTTCCTGCTGAATCTGGCAAGGTCTTTCCGGCGCTTGCTGGCAGGGCAAACACCCTGGTGGCTCAAGCCCGTCACCCTTTTACTCCTTTATTGGCCTTGTTGTTCGGCGAGATTGCCGAGGAAATCGGCTTGCCCAAGGCGTAATTGGAAAATATCGTCCCGGGGGTGTCCGGAGGTCGGCAGCCTGCCCTTGAGCAGCGATCCGCCGGGTGGACCCTGGTTATCGTTTACCGGCTTCGAAGGCGGGTCGGTATCAGCATCAAATGACCCCAGGCAGGGCCACTCTGAAGCGGGTGCAAACCTGGAGCTTGGGGCGGCAAGTCCGCGCTGATCGTGGCGCGGCCGATGCGGATATTCAGGCTGCCGCCATGGGTTGCCGTCGCCGGATTAAATGATCAATGCCGGGCAGGGCTGTGGCGTTGGTTGACGCGTTTCGTGGTGCACAACTCGGTCCGCGAGCAGTTTGTGCAGTACGCAAAGGCCATTTGTTCGCCAATTCAAAGGTGGGTTAATCCGTCGGATTCAAGCGTAATGATGGGGCCACTCAATTCGGAGTTTCCCCACAGCGCGCGAAAGTTCGAAGCTTGATCGCCAGCGGGCTGGAGCAAGGCGCGAAGCTGGTATGCGGAGGCGGTCCGTCCTGCCGGCCAGGACGAAGGCTTTTTTGTTGATATCAGCCTGTTTGATGACGTCCACCAATGACAATGCCATCGCCCAGGAAGAAATCTTGGCCCGGTTGGGGTAGTGATCGGTTTCGACACTGACGAAGAAAAGGCGATTGCCCATTGCCAAATGATTCACAGTTTTGGGCTCAAACGGCGGGGTAATGGACGCGCCAACTGCCGCCGTTGCGACAAGAATGGCCAACGTATCCGTGCCGGCCAGTGTTTTTACCCACGGGGGTGGCGAACCATGCCCTACGCGCCCTATTGGGCTCAAGCGCTCGGTAATAGGTTCCGTGAGTTCGGACCTGACTGGCTCAATGAATTCACCGAGAAAAGTCCATTAATCTATCCATCGGGCGCTGAAACACTTGAACGAGCCCTGGCGGCGGCGAGCGCACGAGAGTAGACCGACCGAGTCAGGGCAGGCTGTTGTACATACAAAACCAATAAATACAACAAAGTTTCGTAGGAGACACGCATGCATAAAGCATTCGGCGCAGGTCTGCTCGCTTGCCACCCTGGCTTTGGGTTGCTGCACAATGATGACACCCGGACAGCGAGGAGGACATTCTTCCGCGCGGAGAGCCCGCGTATCGGAGCGCCTGCCCGGCGGTGGCGGGGAGCGGCCCTGCCCGCAGACCTGCAGTTTGCGATGGACAGTGTCGGCTTACAGTGAAAGGAATTCGGTCTTTCTTTGGGACTGCTGTTTCCTTACCTGCAAAGGGCGGGCAAGTCGCTCGGTACGGATGGCAAGTGGGACGTCGAAAGACGAAATGACAGCCCGCTACAGTCACGCGGGCGGTTGGTCTACCAAGCCACTGGATGCCCGAAGCGTTCAATGGCACTGTTATGCGTCGAATGATGAACGTCAGCCAGCGGGAGCGATTCCAGCCCGGTCTTGGACCTATAACGCCACAACGAGTTGATTCGCGAAGGCTATGCCACTGATCAGCTGTCCCGCGCAGGCCCAGCGGGGGTGGCCAGCACCAAAACGAGTGGATCGCCAGCGATATGCAATTCTGCCTGCACCAGGGGACAACTATTCGTAACGATTATTTTCTTCGCAAGCTGGGCAGGCTGTGCGGGTTCAATGCCTTGATGTTCTGGCTGAATGGACTGCAACGCCAAGCGGGTGCTGGCGGCAGGGGAAGTCGCAATTCCGCCCTTACCGCTGGTCTCCTATGCAACGGCTGGTCCACGCCGTTGGTGACTGTCTAATGATGGCTACCTGCTGCAAAAGCCGCCTGGGCCAATTGCCGCCGCCGCTGGCCCACAGCCGATGACGTCTCACGTTCGACGGAAATTCGCTCTGTCCTCGGCGTACCGGTGCTGATGTTCCGTCGGAAACCGATGTCAACGAGGCGACGCGCCAGGCCGATACCTCAACCTACCGGCTTTTTGGGAGTCGCCGGAACGGCCGCAACTTGACGTGTACGGCGGCGGCATTGGATTGATCGACACGGCGCGATGGAGAGGGCGCGGGTTACTTGCGCTAGAGGCACTATTGACCCGCCGAAGCAAGGGGTTCGGCTTCATCCAACTGCGACAAACCCAATCAATGCCGGTCCGATGAGTTTCCCGTGCTCAGCGCTGCGGTGCATGCACTCAATGAATGGATCACAACCGGCACGGCCACCGGCCTCGGCAGAGACCTTGCAAGCTTCCGAACTCGCCCTACAGCACCTGGCTATGCGCGCGAATGGCACAGGGCAATGCCTCGGTGAAATCCGCAACGCCTTTGTTGATGTGCCCCCTAGCGATGTTGAGCCGGCACAGGCAACAAGCCGGCGGCCGAAGGGCTTTTGCCGGCCTTTCGAACTACGCGACCGCTTAGCGGCGGATGAGCTGGACTTGTATCCGACGCAGCAGGCCTTCGTCCACGGCCGTGGGACGGCAGCTACCGAGGCGGCGGTAGAAAAGGGGGCTATATTCGTCCCCGTGGATGGGCAAGCGCTTATTGGAGCCCGCGGGCCGAGTGCGGGTGTTACCTTGAGTTAAAATTGAACATAAATCGTATTTATGTTTTTTAT
>Ga0163217_1053028_pt1 | contig 10994 bp, 5 predicted proteins | sample SynspAceP_FD_185933 | JGI IMG/M metagenome (GOLD analysis project Ga0163217, IMG submission 185933) | Saline lake microbial communities from Ace Lake in Antarctica - Synechococcus sp. Ace-P (PacBio error correction) | ecosystem: Environmental > Aquatic > Non-marine Saline and Alkaline > Saline ...
TTCGGAGGGAAAAGAAAGGATAGGTAAAGCCTTCTGTGCTTAGTTCAGCTTGACTTCCGGTGGGTCTTTTCGAATTAGATCATTTGAAAAAATCCTCTCACATATAAAAGGCAGTTATTAACGTCGAAGATCAAGCCGGCAAATGGAAACAATTCTAGCATCAAAAACTTGAGAAATCTTCTTTGTAGTTTTTTATAACTTAACGAGTATAATAAAAGCACTACTTCACGAGGGAATTCGAAGGTAAAAGGGAATCTGTCAGAGATGGAAAGACCAACCAGAGTGCGGGGTTTGGCTAGTGATCCCGCCATCATTAAGTCCCAACCAACCTCTCCAAACTCAGCACCACTCCTATGAAAAAAAGGTCAGTAAAGTTCCAGTCGAAAACATCACCTCAAGCTTGCCGGAGTTTCCATGCACTCCTTGTCTCCCTTAAGCCGGCTGGTAAGGGCCAAGAAACCCATAAACCTCGGAAACGCTCAAAGCGGCGTTTGGCGGATTTACCACAATACCGTGAGTCAGCATAGGGGCATAACTGAATTTGCACTCTCTTTCCTTTCTGTTGAGATATATCTTAAGAAAATCCAGGAAAGGTTAGTATATATTAACCTTACCACAATTAAGATAGTTGCTAATGTTTCCTTTAACGGCTACGCTCTTGCGATCACTGTTTAGAGCACTCTTATTTAAGAATAAGCGCAAAAGACCTATATATTTAATTGAATGAGCAATATACTCATCTCTCCTTTTTAATTTTTTCAACCCATAAAAATCGAATAAATTTTCGTTATTTGAAAAATAAAAATAGTCAAATTTAATTAGTACCAATCCGACTTAGACTTATTGTGAGGTCCACAGAGCCAAAGTGGGGAGACCGAGTAAATTAACGGTATGAGTCAGTATTTACAGGAAAGGGTTAAGACGAAGTTCGGACCGTTCACTCTCCACAGATAAGACTTAAATTCTTAAAAAAAAGCCTGTGTATTTGAAATCGCCGACAGCCTCTCAAAAAGAACAATTATCAGAATCATCTAAAGTCCATCTATTAATTAAAAAGTTAGCTAAAAAAGTATACACAACCAAGAACTTACGAATCATAAGGGCTTTCAACTTATATCTTATTTTTCGGGCGTTTAAAATGAGAACAGAGTAGAAGATTCCATGCAGTCAGCAATTAAAAATCCCCTGACCAACATAAAAATGCTAAGCGCACGAATTAAACGTCGTTTCTTGTGTAAAATCTAGAAACGCTATGTCTGGAAGCTGTTTTTTGGATTGTCTACTAGGTATATCTGAAGTACTGGTATTTTGTGGTAGCCCACTGTTAAATCCATTTGGCTGGAGCGTTTTAGTGCAACAATAACGATTAACCGTGGTATTATCCAAGAAGAGGAATTGAACCATTCCTCGCTTGGATATATTGCCCAATAAAAAATGAATTAAGAGTGAAGACATGCTGTCTCTTGGAAATATAAATAGTAAACGCTATTGCAAGAAAATATAATAGGAATAAGCAATCCGAGCTTAAGTTCATGATTCTATCCTATGATCAGTATTTCAACACACAACGATGTTGTTGAGCGCTTGAGCGAGAATGTTGCGGCAAATAATAGGGTCCTTGGTTTGTAATCGGTAAAAAAATGACTTAGATGCTATCCCCATGGAAAAATTAGTGATAAATTTGTGATTCACTCGAATCTAGTTATTTACAGCGGCTTCTAAGGTTTCGATGCTTTGGTTTCAGGAGAAGGGCCATTAACTTTATGCGACACATAAAAATGGTACCCATAAAGCTGTTTCAAGTAACACTACGAGATGCATTATGCTTGATGCGCCCCGTTGGGTACACTCTTTATTACCCACTATTGCCTCGTTGAGCATATGTAATCTGAATTGGCGTGCGAAAGAGCTATTCTTTCTATCTGCCTAGTTTACTCTTGAATTGATACACTTTTAATAAACGCAGCTTCTTGTTGATAAACTTTCGGTCAAAAAATTAGGTAGTTTTTCCCCGTTCCCCCCCTCCCGTTTCCAGAAATCTTCAAATGAAAGAACTTGGTGAAGTAGTAATTAACCAGAATTTCTAATAAAGGAAATATGAATTGAAGTTAATTATTTTATCCGTGGTGCCATGCATCACCTTTTAACTTGCCGCGAAGTCCCTACTGTGTTAGCGAACCTACTTTAGCTGCTTTTACTTCACTTTCCTTCATAAAGCACATAACTCATCTTTACTGTCATAATTACTAAGATTTTCCTTTATTGTCGATCTCTTCCAAATAATTCTTCTCGTGAGGCATATATTTGCCTCATTGTTAGTGCGTGCGTAAAGTGTAACATAAAGGTATTTTACAAAGGGCAGCCCGAAATTAACGACAATCGAAAGACATAGAAATTCCTGAACCTGTCTATTTTTCGCCTTCAAAACCTATTTCTTACAATTCGGTATAAATTTAAAATCATAAACCATTTGATATAGAATATGCCCTCATCAGACTGTAGATGGGCCTTTTCATTAAAACATGGAAGTATATATTATATAACTTTATAGGTATCGAATTTTCACTACTTTGGAGCTTGTAAATTATATAACTCACTCTATTTTTAATTTTTTCAATTCATCAAAAAGAGCAAATATATTTAATATCATCCTTTGCGGTTCCAGCATCTTCGGCATTCTTACGATTTAACTAGTAGAGAGGTGAAAATAGACTCAAAATAAATGAAATTAAATTCTTCTTCATGCTTTTTCAATACATTCTTATTAAATATTCGACATAAATTTGAATATTACCTGATGTCTTCAACTATAAAACAAATTAATACACAATATTCTGTGAAATGTGTAAAACGAGTAGTAAACTGTTATTATATCTTTTTAGCATTATAAGCAAATCAATCCCAACTTTTCTTTTCTATTTATTTCTCTGCTTAGCACCATCACACAGTGGCATAAAACCAAACTTCGATAAGTGTCTTTGGGTAATATGAAGAAAATAATTTTAAACACTTGACTTGAGTTTTTATCCCTAAGCGTCGGTAGAAGTAGATTCACTACCTCTTTGATACTCATCCAATCGCTCCAAGATCCTCCGGAAAACTGCTTTTCAGTCGCGTCTAGCATAATCTGGTAATATTCGCTCTAATGGTCACATTTAGTGAAAAAGAGTTGTAATTTATATGGAATATTATTAAGTCGCCAAAAAAATGATCCTGGAAAATATCAACCTGTGGATGGAAAGAAAAAGAATCAAATGAGTCAATGCAAACACATCGGATTCACGTTCTAACGTAGGATAATCAAGGATTTTCTCTTGTCTAGGTTAACATGAACATTTAATTTATGGTATATGGAAGAGTAACGATCAGAGGTGATGTTTCCTTCCTCAATCATTACGTTCAGTCTAAACTATTATAGTCGTAAGCCAATTGGAAACTAAAGCATCTTGCTCGCTTACCAATGCAGAATTTGCCTTACAAAAACCGATAACTGTCAGATCAAAGGTATGTTGATTTCCATGTTCTTTAAGTCTTAGGATCGGAGTAGTGGCGAGAGAGGTTCCCAGAATGCGTTTCTGAACTCCGACCAAGGAGAATCATTGCCTACTCATGCCCTCCTTCGCGGAGGATCCGCTCTGTAACGCTCCAATCGTTTGCCAAAAAATTCTTGGAAAATCTAACCCATGCACCGAACTTATCTATCAACTAAATCCAGTTTACCTGATAGCCCGATGCCCTCACTACCGGAAGAGTGTCCCGTTTCCAATAACATATTTTACACAATAAACCCAAATTCCGTCCTAGGCCTTTAAATATTCATCTCATCAGCGTTAATCACATCCGAAACTTCCTGCGTTGAGGAAGGGGAAAACCATTTGAAAAAACAAAAAACATAAAAACAATTTTATTAAACAAGTATGCACCTATTTTTCTGCGCGGGTCCGATCTACACGACCCCAAAAATATGTCTTTTTTGCTGCTATAGATAGCACTCATACTAGAAATACATCTCCTTTATCATAGCCAGGATAGGGCAATGGGACTTATCACCCACCAAAGCCTGATCATGGCATCTCGGCGTAGGCGAATGGATTTTTTCGTTTTTAGGACGGTTGTCAGTTCAAATAGCCAAAAAATTTGATTTGCTCAAAAAGTCCAGTGTTCCTGAACATAAAGTATTACCCCTGCTTATGTTTGAGGGTTTTAAATCCAGAAAGTCCAGGATCTCCCAATATATCTAAGCAGACATTTCTGAGTTCGGTAATCACCCAAAGTCCCAATCCCTCCATCACTCAGCTGAACTAGCGAACAAGTCCTAATAAGTTGCGTATTCGCTTTATTTGGTCTTTCGGTAATCTTTGCCATTACTCAACGACTCTTTAACTAATGTAACGGCAATGCCAACTTTCGAACCATAGCAAGTTTTGGCATTTTAATATATTCAAGACCTATTTCTTTCTGCGAATGGGAGGAAAATTGCATTAGGATTCACAGCCCGCCAAATGTAAACATTCAACCGTATTTGGCGAAGCCTTGCAAGTTATTTTCAGATTGAGCCCTTAGATCATGTGTAACCCTGCCTCGTCCAAAGCACCAACCCACTCATCTTACCTTTCCCCTGGTAATTCATATCCCACAAAAATAATAAATGTAACAACAATTTTATCGGTATTGAGCGGCAAAGCTGAATCCAAAATCAGAATAGTGAGGTAACTGTGATTACAGATTAGTACACTTGCCGCCTATCATATTTAACATCAGTGGGCAGGTAGAACCCCATCACATCGATCTAAAGCATCCACTGGTCCTTCATTTATTACAGATGGAAAAGTATCTATGAAACTCTCAGTAAGCAAAATGGATTCTTCCAGGTTTCCCAAGTTATGGGGTGAATAATAGGTAAAAAAGAACATAGGTAAGTCGGGTTGCCACATCTTTGAAATTTTGGGCCGTAAATTCATACAAACAAGCTTTGAATCCCAAGCACCACGCATCTCATGTGTAATATTGCCCCATGTGTTCTCATAGAACTTAGTGTTTTTTTTGCGGTCCTATCAATATTCAGGAGAGCTGTCATAAATATTGATGATCAACTTCGTCAAAATTCATGTTAGTCCTCATTCACATTTTTTTACCGCATGTGCGAAAATGGCAGCATAATGTGCATCTAATAATCACAGCGATCCCCATTCAACGTAAGAATGCCTGCAGCTTGAATGTGACGATCTAAAAGGCAAATCGTACTTTGGATTATAACGAGTTACTACATGGAATAGCGTCGTACAAGTGCGGAGAGAAGGGGAGCGATGTAAATACAATGCGAAGATGAAGACCACAAGAATTTAGGAGAGACCTTAACACTACGTGAAATTTTAAGTAGACGTCTTAAAGAACTGTACCTCATACTGCGCTCTGTCGTTTGCATGAATGGAAAATTCAATCGGGAACAGGTTCATGCGATATCCATCAAACGTAGCCATCAATTCAGGTACCTTGAGACCATAAGCCCACTGCTAGCTGTATAGTACGCCTCCTATTTCAGATCGGCTTCCCGCCAAGCTTTGGATCCCTGAGGAGGAATAACGTCCATAGCTTTGTTTTTGAACATAACGGGTTCGTAAGTTCACTCCGTCCTGCCCCTACCTGAATTTTACAAACATATAAGAATCCATCATCAGCTTTTACAATAGGCTGGCAGGGAATCCACCTTCCCGTATGGTTTTATATATTGTCACGACTGCTTTACACTCTCCTAACTGTTCTTTATATCAATAGATGAGTTCCATAAGCACTGACAGAGGAGATATAAAAAAAGTTTAATGGTGTATGCAATAGAATAAACATTGTGACTCTGTTTAGACCTGTGAATTGGTAAAATCGGGCTTTTTTCTGTAAGAATTGTAATTTTGCGGGAGGGAAAGTAAAAGATGTTGAATACCCGTCCTCTAGGTTGCTATAAGCACCCATTGCACACAACTCCGGAACGAACAACGGCAAAACGAGTCTTTTGCACTACCAAGATAACGGGATCAAGAACTCATGCGCCAGCTTTCTGTATGCAACCGGGGAGATCACCGGCTCGAGGCAAAGCATTCTCCGAGTTGATGTATTGCCGGCGAATCCCCCGATTCTAAAGTGAATTTGGCCGTCGGAGAGCAATTTCAACAATCTCACTTAGTGATAAATTCAAGTTGTAATTCTGGCTGGATCCACGATTACGCAGACCTCCTATATAGGTAATAAACGTAATTAAACCCTTTCAAAAATTTACTCGCTGAGAGCATCAGACGTGTGAAGTCTTTCCTGGCTTATTTAATTCTCATGATTTCCATACATGTATAAGCCCAAGAGAGAGATATCCCATACAGCACACTCACGGCAGCCCAAACATTCCCGACGGAATTTCTTCGGCCAATATTATTCCGAGATTAGGAAAGGGAGATTCGGATGTGGTAAAGAAGCGCTTACAAAATATCTTGAACACACTGCTTCATAGTTTGGTTTAGCGTCAGTGTCGGCCGGAGCCGACGTTCGGTCCTCCAATCAAGTAAACTGATAAATCCCATCAGCCATTTTCTCGCAAAGAATTCGAAATGACCACGGTTGTCTCACCGGCAGAGCGAGGAGTAATAAATAGTTAGCCATTCCTAGCAAACTCAGCCTTAATGCTACTTTGCGCAATTCTCCTGAAAGAGGTAAATGGCCGTTAAAGCAAATTAGTGGCGGCCTTGAGGCCATATTGGTATGTGGGTGACGTGATTCCTTAAGCAAGATGAAAATTTTTCCCGCTTGTCCATTGGCATATTGACAAACACGTTAATGACTATCATTGTTTGAAATTGTGGCCGGGTGTTCTCCTCTTCTCTTTCATCTCAAAAATGCTGCGCGATCTTGCGTTCTTCGATTGTGTTTTCAAAAATATCGGAGCAACGCACAAGGCTCGTCTTGGATTAAAAGGGGGATATGTCTAATTTTGAGCACATAGGGGCTACAACCGGCATGATAACAAATAATTGATATTTTTGAGCTCTGGGAATGTCTCAGAACATTTAGTGTTCGGTAAGTTACAAAAAATATCGAGTATTTAGTCGCTGGCAAGCTTAGGGAGTGATTGTTTGTGATACACGTGATAAATTCGAAATTCTTTCAAAAATAATGCCTCTCCTGGGACGAAGAAAATCCTGTCTGAAAGGTCCCGTGTATATGCATTTTTTCTCAGAGATAACCCTGTTATTGCGCCCACATACCAATCCGCATTTTGCTACCCTAGTGCTTTTCACGCTTTTTAGAAAGACACTTCACTCCTTAAAACTTATAATTACAATGGAAATTTGCGGAGAACACATTCTAGGCTGCCGAATCACTCGTCTTTAATTCCCATGGATTATTTCCAAGTCTGATCAAGCTTCTCTTAACTTTTGGATCTAAGCTCTAATGCCTTACGGTCGCAATTTATTTGATTCGAACTAAATCCGTACAAGCCCAAAGTTACTACGGGAGATATGTGGCTACTTTGAAATATGGTAATTATGTATTACGACACCCGAGGCTATCAATTATCAATTATTAGAGTAGTAATCTATTCTCCTGTATACACCTAACTGGTATGTAGTGTTTTCGAGTAACGACTCTAAACGAAAATACACTCGGTCTTCAAAAATAGCGCAGTACAGTTCTGTCCTTATGGATTAGGGTTAAAGTAATTGAATAGGGACTCTCTAATCTTCGAGTTTATGGACAGTAGAGTAATATTGGGATGGAGAGAATATTCCACAATGGATCGGAGGCCCGTATCCGGACTGTCAACCAGTGACTCGGCGCGAGCATTAGTAGTCTCGAATAGAGTAAAAATTTTATCAAGTAAAACTCATCAGGATTGCGTGCCATTTTCTCATATTTGACATCTCTCTGCTCATAAAGGAATACGGTATAAATTAGGCATCATATTATCTAATGATTTCTTACTATCGGTGTAGACTATGTGTGATATTCTGCCCCGAAATCCGAGATTCCGTGTATTCTCTTCTAATAAAGAAGAATCCCCGAATGAGGCATCTGGACCGGTTCGTCCTCAGCTTTCCGCTCTATTTTATAATGGAAATCATCTTCCATTATGAAAAGCCGAGGTGAGCCCGAGTCGACTAGGGAAATCGCCGTTTGTGCTATCTCCAAATCGCTCGTAGCCCCGAGCTCGCGACGCCATATAACCAGTGTTAAAATGTAATATATGGATCATCCCAATTTTGGACGTCTAGAGCGCAGTTCACCAAGCTACCAAGTGAATACATGGGACGCGCTACTATGTACACTATATCTTTGCCCCGTTTGAGAAATTGCGTTTGGTCGCAAGTTTGAAATCACCACAAAAAAATTATAGGTTTTAAAAAATAGCTCATTTCGTACACATAGTATCATAAAAATGAATCGCGCAACTCGTTGGGGGAATACTCCGTTTTTGCAGACCAGTAGAAAGACCATTATCTCGGTTGAGATGACACTAATCTCAAATCTAACCTGTCTTTTCTGGGGATTGGCTTATTAAAGACTCTTAATCGCAAAGGGATTAGTGAGTCTTATATACGTTTTGTATAGTGGAGCGCCCAAACATAATATGCCTGTGCAAATAAAACGCTTTCTGCCACGTGAAGGGGCATAGTTCTCAATGTACCCTGCTGTACTCATCTTCTTTTCGGGCAATGTTCTCACGATCAAATATAAACTCAGTAATTCGAGGCCTGGGATTGAAGTGGAAAGCTTTAAACATTCTTTGGAGACAGTTTTTCTGCTGCCACCGAAATCGTTTTTGCGTTAAGTTTTATCCTTTTAACAATGGAAAATGATTCCAATTAGATCAGACTTATTAGTTGGCTCAATGGAATGAAATCGAAAGCGATTGATTCTTCTACCCCTCATCGATGCAAAGAACTAAATCAGCCAAAGCGTTCAATTCGACTTTTTCACTTCGACCGATTCCCGAGTTCCTCCGATGTTTAGCGCGGTCTGAGGAAACATTTGAGCATTTCTTTGACAATCGGTTTTGGCGATCTCTCGTGGCTGATATCTAACAGACTATGATAATATGGTATATTAAGAGACGCTTTTCTTGGCGTGTCTTTCACACTTCTGTGGCGAGAAATCGTGCGAGGATCGTATAACAGACACGCATGATCGGATGCCACATATGGTCCAAGTAAGTTGGCCACGCCATGATTGAGAGCTAATATTCAAAAAAGTGTTACTGCGCGTTATCCTCATCACAATGTAGATACTGAGAATAACGTCATTATTATATCAGCCTATTATTAGGATAAGCTCTTTCCTTTGAATCAATTATCTTAATGAGAATCTACCACGAATTCCATGCGATTACTCATGACTTTTGAACATACATAGTCCACTTACCCCAACCTCCATCATATTCTAAATATCATCGGATGCTCCTAAAAGAGACTAAATTGTAATACGTACTGCATTCTACTTCTTTTCAATCCTTCTTTGTGAGGATTTCTCCATTGTAGTGTCTTTTTTGAGTCTTGGCGTCATTTCTAGTCAATCTTATAAAGCAAGTGGGATTCATTGTTACATATAGGAGTTTGGCGAGAAATTCTTTTTCGCTTTTTGTTCCATCATTTACACACACTGCACTTGTCTGGCGTTCCTATTCAAAATGCGTGCACAGAGTCTAGGTGTTTAAATAATTCAAGAAAACACAATATCGAACGGTACGAGGATTAATCTGAAATCGACTGTCAGGTATCCCTTTACTTACAGAATTGTGTCTGCTGATCGTAGACGTTTGGAGAAATTGAGTTTACAACCTAAGGTATAAAAAAAGGCTACTTTTTTCAAACGGTGTAATGTTCTTGAGATTACAAAGGTATTAACTTGGCTTGTTTTTCAATTCTCCAATCGCTTGAGGGTCGAAATCTGTTTAGCTTGAGCAATTGGGGTTAAATTTTTTGGCTTGAATTTTTTGCCCAAAGGTGTAAATTTTTAATAAAAATCAACCTCAATTTTTTGCTTAAAGCTTTTAGAAGACGAGTATTTTTCCTATTTTGTAGATATATAATTTTTAAACCACACATTGTAGAAATGGCAACACTTAGACAACAAGCCTTATCCATGTGCAGTAATAGCAGACAGCGAAAACTGTCACAAGGCTCCATCAACAAAAATTTCAGATTATTTTTCTGGTACCAAATGTAATTCGGATTCCAGGCAGATGCAAAAGGAGATCGCTGCGCCGTCTGTTTATAATAAAGGTAATGGGGCAAATCGATAAGGGAACGAAAATCGATGCAATCGCAGCTGAGGAAAGTAGCCTCTGCAGTAAAAACATGGGCACTATCTAAAGGAGTTACCCATTACACGCACTGGTTCCTAGCCTTTGACAGGTTCCACAGCTGAGAAGGGCATGATCATTTTTTTGAATGCATATGCTGGCTAGAGAAGTTTAGAGGTAACCCTGCATTAGTAGCAGACCGATGCCTCTCATTGGTGTGAAAGAGATGTGCCGGATCACGTGCAAGGGATGAGGAGTCGCTGACTCTCGCGTTGGCCGTAACAACCAGTTGGTTCTTGAGTTCGGTGCACCGAAACGATTGGCGAGCGTGCCAGGATCCTGGGCTTCGCCGAGGCCACAAATTGGCCCACCGTTTCAACGATGCGACAGCGCACGCGGCATTCAGCCGCGATGTCCTTCAGCAGGGAGCGAACGATTAGATGTGTCCGGAAGGACGGGCTTGATTGTCGGCCTGGTGGCGCGCCAAGGCTGATCGGGCTCATAACCCTCGCTACAGGGATTCGCGCGCTTTTGCATGGACATCAGCATTTACGATTCTGGGCAAAGCTGCCTGCCCCAGACCTTTCTATAGAGCCCACATATCGACCTCAACCCGATAGCGAGCCTGCACTGTCATTTCGCACCGCCACCTGTCGTCGAATAAACTCAAAGGGCTTCGAGCAAGAACATTCACTATTTGCTCGATCGCAAC
>Ga0163217_1007908_pt1 | contig 10993 bp, 13 predicted proteins | sample SynspAceP_FD_185933 | JGI IMG/M metagenome (GOLD analysis project Ga0163217, IMG submission 185933) | Saline lake microbial communities from Ace Lake in Antarctica - Synechococcus sp. Ace-P (PacBio error correction) | ecosystem: Environmental > Aquatic > Non-marine Saline and Alkaline > Saline ...
AAAAGAGAGAGATATAACCATACCCATACCCCCACACACCCCTCAAGGCTCCAACCCTGCTTTTTTTGGCTAACACCTGGTCCAAAAGCCGGAATCGAGGCCCGGCCAAGTTTTGGATGGTCCCCCCGCCCCGGGCTTGGTTGGGAGCCGCCCTGGTAGGCCAGGGCCCCAACCACGCCCCCGAAACAACCCCCAAAAGAAAAGCCGTGGCAGAAAGCGATCAATGAAAAAAAACAGGATCAAAAACAATCTGATAAACGAACGGCTGCTGCCGCGTCGGCTTTCCCCCTGGGAGGGAAATCTGGCCGGTCCCTCATTCCCGGCAGGCTCACAAGCCCCCCAATCCACCATCAATCGAGTTGTTGGGTGGGGGATCAATCGCCACGGCGGATGGCGTCGCGCCACCACCCCCTGGCAGCCCTCCAACGGGTTGGGCCCCCCGAGGGCCAGGGCCCCGGTCTCCACCCGATCGCGGCCGCCTGCGCAACCCTCCAATGAAGCGATCGAGCCCCAGGGTGAGATGCCGTTTGAGCGTGTTGCCCAGCACCATCCCCAGCGGGGAAATCAGAAATTATTTGGGGGGTTGTACCAGGGCCTGGCTGGATCAGCCCTGTCAAACCGCCAAGACCGGTTCACCAAGGGCCCCGCCGCCGCCATCACCCGAACAGCAAGGCTGTTTGAGATTAGATTTCCCCGCAAGCGGCGCGGGTGCGCTGCCAACGGGCCGACACCCCGGCGATCATCGCCATCGCGCCCCCACAGCACGATTCAAGCGGCGCGTTTGTCCTGGCGGAAACAGCCACTTCGAGCAACGAAAGCCCACCAGCAGCACTGCAACCAACCATCCGCACCGACGCACCACGCAAGGCCTTGCGCGCCAGGCCCAGGCGCACGCTGCTGAGAAGCGCCACGTTCACCAGGATCAGCAGGGCGGAGAGCGCGCAGGCGCCAATCGGCTGATCGTCAGAGCCCCGAACTGGTTGGCGTCATCGGCGAGCATCCAGGGTTGCGACTGGCGAAGCGTTGGTCTGCTCACTGTCATGGCTGGTGAACACGGCGGCGCGCGGGCCTGCCGCCGAGCCAGGCGATAGCAGGGCCCTCAACGGCGCCGGGGTGGCCCCATCCAGGGAAGCCGTCGGTTTCATCCAGCAAGCAGCACGATTGGATCGAGCTGCAGGGCCGGCAAAACAAGCGCCAACAGCTGCAGCCTCGCCGCCTGAGAGCGCTCGGCGTCGTAGGCCAGCGAAACGATGGAATCACGCCCCAGGGCCCGCCAACCATCCGTGATCCGCTCGGCGCCGCCAGCCCCCGCCCAGCGCCGCTCCTGAATGACCCAGGGTGAGCGCAAGGTTCGCCTCCACCGTTCCCCCCATGGGCACGGGCCGCTGGGTGAGATAAAGCACCAAGCGAGCGCCAGCGGGGCAGACCCCACGACGCGGCCCGGGCGGCCCTCGTATGTATATCTGGTCCGGCTTGCAGCGGATCGAGCAGGGCCAGGCGCGCAGCAACAGGTTTGCCCGCTCCCGAGGGCCCACCAACCCGAGGCCGCTCGCCGGCTCTCAAGCTCCAAAGATTCAGCCTGGCTCCAAGAGAAAGTCGATCCCCCAACTGCGTGAGCTGCTTCAGCGCGCAGGAGCGGGCGGTCCAAGGCGGGGGGAGACGGCAGCATATCCACTTTGATCGGCTGCTGGCCGAGGTGACAGTCACAGCTCCTCGTCACGTCGCCAAGGAAACCCCTCCATGCCCAAAGACAATTGAAGCCCTTCTGGAAGACATCCAATTACTCGGAGAAGAGCAATTTCTGGTCGTAGAAGGGCTGTACGCACCCTGGTGAAAGCAGACGATCCATCCCCTATCGGAGGAGGTCAAGTACGGCGGTATTCTCTTCTCTTCCGAGGATCCAGTTTTGGTGCTGTTTTTGCCTACAGCAGCATGTCAGCGTTGAGTTCAGCCAAAGTGCACTGATAACCGATGCCTTTGGCTTTCTGAAGGGAAAGGGACAAGGTCGCGCCAATATCAAGTCAGGCAGATCAGCGATATCACCACCAAGCATCTTTCCGCTATCTTGGAACGTGGTTGTAGAGGCAAGCAAAGAGTGCTTGGTGAACTTAGTGCTGGGCCGGGAATTTCAATGCTTGCTCTCATCTGAAGTCGAACTTGCTTGTTTCGTAGTAAAATCAAAGATCTAAAAACAAGAATGCTAAAAGAATATTAGAGACAATCATTAAAAAGGTATTTAGAGCTGTTTAATCGAAAATGGCATCGCCAAGACGGTATCCACGGAAGGCGCCAGTCCGTGAGCGCCCGATTGAGGATTACTTTGGCATCAAACACGGTATCGATCACGTGGATCGTGCCGTTGGTTGTTGCGATGTCAAGCCGTGACGAACGGTGGCGCCGTAATCATGACTTGCTGCCCTGGCCCCTTGATTTTGGACCGACTGGCCGTTCAGTGTTTTTCGCGCTTGGAGAGATTGACGACTCGGCGGCTTTCACATCTCCGGCTAACCACGTGATAGTGAGATCGAAGTGAGTTTCTGCTTGTTTCGCGGGCAATCCAGAAGTGACTCCACCGGCCCGGCTGGCAGCTCTCGCGAAGGCTTCGTCGTGGGAGCGAAACACGGTGAAGGACCTTCGCCCTTGAGCTGTCAACGAGTCCGGCCGCTGTGAGCGCGGTGGTGATGTCCTTGAACTGCTGCAGAAACAGCGGTATCGACGATGTCCTTTGGCGGCATCCGGCGGTCCTACCTGCAAAGGCGCGGTTTGAAGCCAAGCAGCTCAGGGAGAGTGCAGCGACACCCGATGCACGTAGCGAACGATTGAAGAACTAACATTGGCACGCGATTTATCGCGGGATAAGATTGTAACTTGTGGAGATTAGGTGCGCCCCTTGGATGGCCGTGGCTCTGCGGGGCGCTTTCTAGGCGACCGCAAGCACTCCTTGTGTGACTGTTTGCGACTGCAGGACTTCGATCATTTGCGCTCTCCGGCTTCTAAGCTGTGCCGAGGCCACGTCCCCCGCAGGCGCGGCATGCCCTCGCTCAACTTCGCAGCGGTGGTTTGTCCAAGCCTGAGGAGTCTCGATAGCTGATCACTTGGTGGAATGGGGCCCAGGCGCGAGAACTAGTGTTTGGCCATCGGTAATCCGTGGCGCTGCTGTGATGTTACCCTGCTGCTGGAGCACGGGAGGGATCCGGCTTGCCGCGCTGGCTGCAGCGGCTGTCCGAGCGGCCCTCGGCTGATCTGGAACGCCGGCATCGGCCTGATCATTGGCCCTCTCGTTTTTACGCTGGCATGCTGCAGCGCTGAGTGCAACGATTCCCTTCAGGGAAGGGCTTCAAGGAGAATTATCTTGAAGGCCAACTAGTTCAAGCTTCAGGTGTTGCTTCAACTCTGGTTGCCTTATTTTGTGCATCAAGCTGTCAGTTCACGGGCGCTGCGTCAAGGCATCCCATTGAAATACCGCTGACGGTTGGCATGCCTGAGAATTGGCCCCGCTTTGCGGTCGAAGAGCTTGTTCGGCTTCGTATTCAAGCACGAGTCGAGCAGAAAATGATCATGTAGGCCTTTTTGCGGCGCACCACGGCCCCCCTGCTAATTGCGAACAGGGAAGAAGAGTTAGGGAGCGCGACCCCTCTTGACTTCAGAATCTTGATCTGATGACGCTGCTGATTGTCAGCCAGGAGCGAACTTTATTGCCTTGATGTATTCCCGTCGCAACTCTATCTCGCTGTGCTTCTTGGCTTATCATTGGTGGTGCTGATTAGATCATGAACTGCCGATATAGACAAATAGAGAATAAGACGATCTTGGCAAAAACAAGCTAAGCCCAAAATACGTTATGCCGAAGGGGTATGGTTGATGGGGTCCCGAGGATCGAACTCGGTAAGGCGATAATGAGCCCGCTGCATTCACCAAGATTGCTAGAACCCCGCGCTGCAGCACAGCCCCTAGAGCGCCCATGTTCGGGCTGAATCACCCTTCAGTGGTGCTAATAGCTCGGCTCCGGCTTGGAGGCTGCTTGGTGAGCTGATTGGAAGGTCGCCGCTGCGCCAGGGGATCGGGGCGCTCTGCTCTCAAGCAGGGCTTTTCGTGGTGTTGCCGATGCTGGAGCCATCCAGACGATCGTCCTGGTCGGGAAGCCCAGAGCCCATGATCCGGTTGCCGCCTACAGCCGCCCATGGCGATGCCGAATAGATCGGTGATCTGGTGGGTGAGGCTGACGCGCGGCGAAGCTGCTTCGGTAGGTTGGAGGCCCCGCCGGCCAATCAGGGCATCGGTGCTCTACCACCACGCCGCAACGGGTGACCCTCCACCGGCCCCATCGGCTGTTTGCGTGAAATGGCCAACGGCGGGGAGCCTCCAGGGTGGTTGTTGCAGATCACCGGTGCGGCGGCCACCGGTGCCGCCGTCCAGGCTAGCAGGCGCGGCGGGTGCTTGGCCGCGCAGCGCCGCAAGGTCGAGGAGGAAACGCCATGATGGGCAACCGGCAAACGGGATGATTGAATTTAAGGCCGCTGATTCCCTGCTTTGCCCAGGAGCTCCTCCCCACAGCCCAGTCGTCCCGCGACGCTGGGGTCACGACGAGCCCTTGCCGCCCTCCATGTCTTCGTCCCCCACAACCGCCCTCTCCGGCGCCACGCCCCGCGCCACGGTTCTCAGCGCTGGCGGAGCGCGCTACCGCCATGGTCGCTTCACCTCGCCTCTTGGGCGCAGCAGCGACACTACATCAAACCTGCAAGCCGGTGAGCCTCAAGCGGTCCGGGTCTGGCGGCCCTGGCGCTGCTTGATGCTGGAGCAAAGGTGGAGACGGAGGCGAGTGCCGTGGCCGGCCTGACCCTGGGGGCCGATCCGCTGGTGTCGGGGTGGCGAGGCCGCCGAGCCTGGCGGGAACGGTCGCTCGATGCCTGATCGTGCGCAGCAGGCCCAAGGGCCATGGCACCGCGCCTGGCTGGAGGGTCCCCCTGCCGCGCTCGCAGCCGGATCAACCGTGCTTGAAGACGTGGTCACCACGGGCCGGGTTTCGCTTCCAAGGCGGTTGGATCAGCTGCGCCAGGGCGGGCTATGTGGTTGGAAGCCGGGAGGTCACGATCGTGGATCGTCAGGAAGGGGGGTCGCGGGCGATGACGGCGGCCGGGGCTGGGCTGCGCGCTCTGTATCTGTTGGAGGAGATCGCCAGCACGGCCAGGGATTTGCAAGGCTGAGTCAACGTCCCCGTTTTGCTTTGGCCTTGAGCAGCCCTGTCTGAGCAGCCCAGCCACTGGCGATTCCCGCCGCGATGATCCCTGGCAGTGGCAGCCGCCCGCTGCCCTGCGCTGGGAGCAAAGCGGCGGCAAGTGGATCCGGCTGGAATGGCGCCGGGGTGCTGTCGGCTTCTGCATGGCAGACCAGCCAGGACCTGGCAAGCGTGCCCCCCCGGCCAAGTGCCTGGCCACCTGCTGCATCACCTGCCACCGCCCGATTTGCGGGGCTCGCCGAGGTGCTCTCGTCGACGGCCAGTGGGCCTGGCTGTGATCACCGCCGCTACAGCGTGCGCGATTCAACCAGGCGCTCGATCGGGTGCTGTTCCCCGCCGATCGGTTGGTGCTGTGGCGCCTGCCAGCCGGGCCCGCTGATCACGGCCCTGGGAGCCGAGGGCGATCCGGGTCTGCCGGCAGCGAGCGCACCGGCAGCTGGGGAGCGTCTGGGTCCGGAACCCCGGCGCTGGCTGGCGCTGGCTGGGCCGGAGCGGTTTGCTGCTGCTCGCCGATCAGGCGGAGCCCGGCTCGCTGGCGCCCTGGTTTGGCGGCCCGCAGCGAGCTCTCAGCGCGGAGCTGGAGCGTTTTGGCGGCCTGCAAGCAGGGCGGCCCGGCGCCGGCCCGAAGATCAATGAACGATCTCAATCCCTTCGAGCTCGGGCTGGTCGGAAGCGGGTCAGTCTCAACAAGGGCTGCTACGTGGGCCAGGAAACCCTGGCCAAGCTCGCCCACACCTACGACGGCGTCAAACCAAACAGCTCAGACGCCCTGGTTTCCTGTGCCACCGCCCAGGCTGCGGCCGCTGCAGGGGCTGGCCTTGAGAAAACGGAACCCAGCTTCACGAACGCCCAACGGCCACGGGCCGGGCGGATCACCTCCTGCCAGCGGCTGCCGGCCCGTGCGGATCAGCCAGCGTGCTGGATCGGCTTGGCCTGGTCCCGCCGTCAGGCGCTAGGCCGCGGAAGCGGCTGCTGGTGGGCCGAGCCATCAGGCGAGCCCAATCACCAGAAAAATCGCTGGTAGATCTCGCTTCCAGCCGGTTCAGCGCCCCAATCCGGTGGGTGCCGGAAGTATGCCGCCACCGCTGGATCCTGAGTCAGCAGCCAGTGGCCACCGCCGCAGGGGCCCGGCAGTCGTCGCGGTTGTAAGCGCAGGATCCTCAGCAGGTTGTGAACGGCTGCCGCGACCGGCGTCGCTGCATCGTCGCCCGCGCCACTGGCGCCACCAGAAGCAGGCATCCCCCGCGGGGCCCCGTCCACGCCCTTCTGGCCCCAGCGGAAGCCCAGCCAGCTCGCCACCGCTTGAGGGCCGTAGCTGCTCACGGCATCAGCAATGACGGCGCACGCGGTTTGTGCAGGTCGATCATGCGGCGCGCAGCGCTGCAACCTCCCGCTCCGCTTCCCCTGCGCTGGGCCAGCCCGGCAGAAAAGCGACACCGATTCGGTTTTCGCCGTAATGAAGCAGGGGCAGCCCCGGATGGCGATGCGAGCAACAAGGCGCAAGCCGCTTGCCAGAGCCGGGGCTTCGCCGTGTTTTCAATTGCGCCCCAGCACGGCAGTACTGGCCTGCCCTCGGTTGTGGTCGGCAGGAAGCCATCGGACTGGCGCTTGATCCTCAGGAACCCTGCAGGAAGTCGTCGCGGGCATCGGGGTCAGTTTCGATGTCGTAGAGCAAGCAGCCCGCGCGCTCGATCCAGGTCGGCCAGGGCGGGGCTTGGCCTCCAGGGCGCACCGGCGTGCCCTTGCTGCTGCACCCGGGCCTGGGCCCACCAGCTGGGGGCGATCTCCCGTCTGTTCGCCGTGACCTCCAAGCATCCGCGCAGCTGCTCGGGCTCGGCGGCCCGCCAGGGTCGGAGAGCCGCCTGCAGCCCAGCTCGATCAGCCAGCTTCCCCGGCGGCTTGCCGCCGATGCGCTCACTTCGCTGAGGTGGCTTCGCGGCCGCCTCCCGGTCGCCAGGCTCCGCGCCAGGACAGAGCACGCACTGCGGCGGTCGTTCACCAGGGCGGTGGCTGCGCAGAGGCCAGCTCGGCGGCCAGCCTGGGCAGGCGTAGCGAGCTGGCGTTCAGGGCATGCGGTGAAGCGGCAGCTGTTCGCGCTCACTGGTGGCGACCATGGCGGCTACCACCAGGCCATGGCTCACAGGAGCCCCTTGGAAGCCGGCCAGCACCGGCCCCAGAGGGTCAGCATCAAGCGTGCCTCCGGGTGAGCGTCGCCCTGGGCGGGCCAGGGCTGGCTGGTAGGCATGGGAGCCCCAGCGGCTGCTGCCGGCGGTGCGCACCAGCAGGGGGGGATGGCCGCCTCCAGCCGCAGCCCCCCCGGCACCTGTTCCAACCAGCCCGCAGGCCCACCACCGCGGCGTCCGCCGGCCTGCGCAGAAGGCCTCCCCTGACCGGGAATCTTGCCAGAGCAGGCCCACAGAAACAGCGTTCTGGTCCGCGAGCTGCAGGGTGCGATGGGCGTCCAGAGCCGTTGGCTGGGGTCGCCGTGGCGGTCAAGCCAGGCCCGCCGCGGCAACGCAGCAGCTGCGCAGGCAATCGGTCGGTGACAACCTGCTCTTCAACGGCAGCAAGGCCATCGGCCCAGGCCTAGGGCGGCCAGTGGTCTGCACCAGGCGGCACTTGTTGTTCCCCGCAGGCCAAGGAGCTGCGCTACGAGCTATGTATTGCCCGCCAGTTTGATGGTTTCCCCACCCCTGCCCTGGAGCCAAGGAACCGATCCAGTCGGCACCGATGGCTGGGCGCGGCATCCCTCGGCGTCGACAATCACCATCGGAGCGCTGCTGCCGTGGCGCGGCCTGCCGCCAGGGAGCGGAGCATTCGCGCCCGAAAGGCCTCACGAGTCGGGAAGGTGGTGATCGGCTATGACCGCCGCTTCTGGCCCCGGAGCTGGCCGAAGCCATCGCATGCGTGCGCGGGGGCCGGCCTTGAGCCCTGCTCACCGACACGCGCCGTGGCCCCAACCCCCGGCCCCTGCAGCGGGCGGTGGTTCCGAGCGGGGCGCCCTCGGGGCCCTGGTGGATCAACCGCAGCCACAACCGCGCCCGAATGGCTGGGCCCTGAAGATCAAGGGTCACTTCGGCGGTTCGGTGGAAAGGCGATTTCAACTCGCCACGGGTCGAGCGCCGCTTGGAGGCCGGTGGCCTCACCGTGCCGTGCCTCGGCGTCACCCGCCCCGCTCGATGGCTGGAACGAACTACCAGCGCCTGCGCACGCAGTCGACACAGCCGCACTGCCTGGAGGGCCTCACGCAGCTGGGGCTGCAGGTGATCGTCGATCCGATGCATGGCTCCGCGCCGGCGGCTTGCCCGCCCTGCTTCGCCGGCGGTGCGGAATGGAATTGGCGGTAGCCGTGGAGGCGGAATACCGTGAGATTCGCTCCCAGCGCGACCCACTCTTCGGCGGCCTCCCCGAGCCGCCGCCGCCTATCTCGGCGAGCTGATGAAGCGGTTGCGCGCCTCCACCGCGGCGGGGCGCCGGCAGTGGGCATCGTCTTCGATGGCGACGGCGACCCGCAATCGCCGCCATTGATGAACAGGGCCGCTTACTGCAGCACCCAGCTGCTGCAAATGCCCCTGCTGATCGACCACCTCGCCCGGGCCCGCGGCTGCCGGGGATGGTGAATCAAAACGGTGAGCGGCTACGACCTGATGGAAGCTGGTGGCCAGGGGGCTGGCCGCGAGTGGTGGAGAAGCCGGTGGGCTTCAAATACATCGCCGCTGAGATGCTCAAGGGTGAGGTGCTTGATCGCGGGCGAGGAAATCGGGGGGCGTGGGCGTGGGCCGGTGCACCTGCCGAGCGCGATGCCCTGCTGGTGGCCCTGCCTCTTGGTGAGGCCCTGGTGGAGGGGCGGCCTGCTCTGGGCGAGCCGGCTCGAACCTGGCTGCGGGCGGCCCATGGCGGGCGCAGCGCCTACGACCGGCCGAGGAACCTCCGCCTCAAGGACATGGCCAGCCGCGACGCTGAGCGCCAGCTCGCGAGGCGCCGCCGCAGGTTGTGCTGGAGTGCGCCGTGCTGGAGGCGAAGCAACCAACCGACGGCCTCAAAGCTTGCGGCTGGGCCCGAGCCACTGGCTGATGCTGCGCTTCTCGGGCACTCGAACGCGCTGCTGCGGCTGTATTGCGAGGCCCCAAGCCAGGAGCGGGTGGCCGCGGTGCGGCCTGGGCGCAGCAGTTCGCCGAGGCGGTAGGAGCGGGGTCGTAGCGCGATGACTGAACGGAATCCAACCCCACGCCCATGCCGCTGGTGATGCGCGCGGCAACCCCGCAAGCTGCGCGAGTTCACGGCCTGCTGGGCGCGGCGGGCTCGGCCTGAAACCTCGGACGTGCGGCCACCAGCCCCCGGGCCTGGAAGGTGGAGGAAACCGGCGACAGCTTCGCCCGCCAACGCCCGCCTCAAGGCCTGAAGCGGTGGCGCGGCTCACCGGCCAGTGGGCCCTCGCCGACGACTCCGGCCTGAGCGTCGATGCCCTCGCGGCGCCCTGGCCTCCACTCCGCCCGTTACGCCAGCACCCGACGCCGAGCGGATCGCACCGGCTGCTGCGGGAAGCTGGCCGCTTGCAGCGACAGGGCGGGCCCTTTCAAGAACCGCCCGTGCTGGCGGTGGGCCGACCCCAGTGGCCGCACGCTGCTGGAGGTGGAGGGAACTGTGAGGGACTGATCTGGAAGCAACACCCGCGGCGCCGGTGGTTTCGGCTACGACCCACTGTTCCTGGTTCCGGACGTGGGCTGACTCGCCGAATGCAGCCGGAATCAAGAAGCGGCGGGCTGGCCATCGCGGCGGGCCTTGAGGCGCTGCTCCCCAGAATGGCGATGTTGTTCCCTCTCAGCCCACCCCTGAATGGCCCACGGATCGCTCCCCCTGTTTTGGGCTGCCGCCTGCTGGTTCGTCCAGTGCTGGGCCAGGGTTTGCCCGTGCGTGCCGCCACGGGAAGCCGCCCTGGAGTTCGCGCCGCTTCAGGGGCGGTGATCGAGCAGCCGCTGCTGCCCCTCCTGGCGCGAGGGCCCGCCCGGCAACGTTTGCTCAGGCTTCATATCGCACCGTCCACCACGGAGGGGGGCGAGGGTACGTCCTCCGGCCGAGCGAATCGCCGTGTTCGACACGACGGCACGCTCTGGTCGGAGCAGCCCGATGTAACGCCAGCTGGCCTTTGCCTCCGACCGTGCCCGGCCGCCCTGCTTGCAGGAGCGCCGGGAACCTCGCCGCCAATCCCGTGGTTGCCGCTGCCGCCGCCGGCAAACGGCGAGGCGGCGCTTGCGATGGGGACGAAGGGGCTGATGAGCTCGTGGGGATCAACCCACGCGGGCATGACCCCCCAAGGCCCTTCGAAGCCCTGGCCCGCGAGTGGTTTCAACACCGCCTGCCATCCCGGCCTCAGCGGCCTACACCTCCTCTCACCCTAACGTGCCGTATCGCGAGGTTTGCTCGAGCTGCTCCGCGTCAACGGCTTTCGCAACACTACATCGTTTTCCGGCGGTGGGTGGAGCGTTCCTGCGGGCGATCAGCCAGAGCTCTCGGCATTCCACGGAGCAGGGTGATCGGCTCCAGCGTCCCGCACCACCTACGTCGTTCCGCGTGATGGCAAGCCGATGATTCTGCGGCAGCCCGAACTGGAGGTGCTCAATGATGAGGCGATCAAGCCCCCTTGTCGATCGGAGCGGCTGATCGGCCGGCAGCCGATTGCGGCTTCGGCAACTTCCGATGGCGATCGGCAAGATGCCTGGGAGTGGACGCCTCCTGCCCGGCAGCCGCCCTGGGGAT
>Ga0163217_1028030_pt1 | contig 10993 bp, 9 predicted proteins | sample SynspAceP_FD_185933 | JGI IMG/M metagenome (GOLD analysis project Ga0163217, IMG submission 185933) | Saline lake microbial communities from Ace Lake in Antarctica - Synechococcus sp. Ace-P (PacBio error correction) | ecosystem: Environmental > Aquatic > Non-marine Saline and Alkaline > Saline ...
GAGAGAGATAAATAATCCAGCAAGATCGAACCAGCGCGGCTTTTTTTGGTTTGGGTCCCCCAAAAAACCAGCAAAAATCCCCCCGCAAAGGCGGGGGGGTTTTTTTAAGGTTTTTTCCCCCCCCCCCCCCCCCCCAACCCCAACACGCGCCAAAAGCAGCAAAAAGCCATCGTTCAACCCCCCGATTTGGGGGGCGATCCGGCGCCCGGGCTGAGCCCGGCAAAAAGAAAAAAAAGGTCCGGGTTGAAAACGGCCGGGGGCAGAAGCGGGTCCGACCCCCCCAATGTGGTCCGCCAGGGGCCAAAATCCGACCGACGCGTGCCCCCGCATCATTTTGGCCATCTGGTGGTAGGCGAGGTTTGTCCCGTGCATAATATCTAAGGCCCATGAAACGCTAAAATTTCAGACTTTTATGTAATTCATCCACTGGGGAAAGGGGCCAAATCCCGTTTCCTTTGGATAAGGGCGCAAAGCGCGCATTACCTCTTTGGCGTGAATGCCGCCAGGCGGTCCGGTGTCGCTCCCTATTCTTGGCTGTTTAACGGCACCGAATGGGGCGAATGGCGGTGCCGAGGTCCCCCGCCCCGAGGCAGGGCAAGCGCGGTGGCGTGTGGTCTGTGCCGAAGGCCAGAACCCAAACCGCTGCAATTGCCACCTGACCTGTGGCTGATCTTTTGCGCCCCCATCCAAAAAGCGCGCAACTGATTCATCGTCGGAAGAAAGCCGCTGAAATGGGGCGCGACCGTTGTATCGTGCCGGTAACAAAGCGCGTTTAACCATGCAGGCCGTGGTGCAGGCGACCGGTTGCAGGCCCATGCGGTAGAAGCAAGCAAAGAGCAATGCGGCGGTACTTTCGTGCCCGAAGGTTGCTGAAATGGTTTCGTCTGGATCGGTTGATCGACAGCCTGGGAGCCTTGAGGGTTCCTTGATGTTCTGTTGGACGAAGCACTGGCCGGCGAAGAGGGCGATCTGGCATCCGCGCAGCTGGTCCCTGGGCCCATTCCCCTGATCGGGCCGGAGGGGCGGATTTCAGAACACTGAACGCAAACGCTTGCGGGGTAGAAATGGTCCCGTCCGTGGCGTGGGACCTCGATTTTGCGGGCCGATACCGCGCGGTGGCGCGATGACTTTGTGCAGAAAACCTTGGGGGATTGACGTGAAGTGCCGTGGTATGTGTCGCGTGTCGAAGTGGGGGTTCAACCCCACGCCCCCGTGAAGTTTAGCGGGGCCAAAATGAAGCTGGTTAATCCGGGAGAGAACGATGAGTTTTTTGCGACCTGAGGCAAAGGCAGAAACTTTTGGCGCTGCGTGAGGTTCTGGCGGCATCACGGTTGCGCTGGTCGGCGCTTTGGCTGTGATGGGGCGCGGGGCTGCTGCTGGCGATACCGGGGTATGCGTTGATCCTGGCCGGGGTGGTCCTTTGTCTGGATTGGCGCCAGCGGGTAAGGTTTCGCAAACTGGGCTTGGCGCGGGCCAGTACCAGGTGACGAGGGGCAGATCGCCTATTTCGACCGTTGACAGCGGGGTCTCGCCCTGCCGCGAGTGGATCGGCTGAGCCTTGAGCCGGGTGCTATCCGGCCGCAATTGGAAACTGGAACAAACCCGGGACAAAATCCCGTGATAACCCCGTGATGCGGCGGGCCGCGACGCGCTGTTTTGACGCTTTTTGCCGCGCTGCCGGGACTGCGCACCGAGCATGTTGGCGGAATTGGCAGACGACAAGACCCTGTCGGTGGTGATTGGGAACGTCGCCGATGCGCACGGTTTCGACCTGCTGCATTGACACCCGTCCGCAGAAATCCGCACCATCCTAAGACCACAGAAATTGAATTCGGAGCCACCCCACATGTCCATCCCTGCAATCCGATCCGGCGGCGGCCCGATCGAAAGTTACGACCGAACTGGTCAATTACCGTCCAGAACGGGTGCAAGCCGAAAGAAAGATTGGCGCATCGGTACCGAGCACGAGAAATTCGGCTATAACAAAGAGACGCTGTTGCCGTTGCCCTATGAGGCGACTGTTCCATCCGCGCCATGCTCCGAAAGGCCCTTGCGCGACGTCACGGCTGGGACCCTGTCGAAGAAGGCGGCAAGCTGATTGGTTTTGGTCAAGGACGGGGCCAATGTCTCGCTTTGAGCCGGGCGGCCAGCTTGGAACTGTCGGGTGCCCCTGTCGAAACCATCCACGAGACTTGCGAACGAGGTGAAATGCGCACCTGCGCGAAGTGCGCGATGTACAAGACCGCATCGGGGCGGTTTCATTGGTCTGGGCGCTGCCCGGAATGGTCACATGACCAGATGGATTTGATCCCAAGGGTGTATAAACTGATGAAACGAATACATGACCAAAGTCGGCAGCGATGGCCGGGTCATGATGCGTCCGGCCTGCACGTGCCCAGGTGAACCTCGACTTCGGGTCAGAGGCCGACATGTCAAGAAACTACGTGTGGCAAATTGGGTTGCAAGCCGTAGCGACGGCTGTTTGCGACTCCCCTTCTTCGAGGCAAGCCGCCAATGGTCCATAAATCTTGGCGGTAGCCGTGTGTGGCGCGACCTGGTGCGCGCGTAACTGGACGTTTGCCATGGGTAACTTCGGAAGACGGCATGGGAATTCGAGCGTTGGGTGGAATATGCGCTCGATGTGCCGGATGTATTTTGTCTAACCGCGACGGCAAATACATTGATGCTTGGGGCAATCATTCCGTGATTTCATGAAGGGCAGAAGCTGCCCGCACTGCCGGGTGGAGATCCGAACCTTGAGCGATTGGGGCGACCCACTTGACCACGGCCTTCCCGAGCGCGGAATCAAGAAAGTTTATCGAAATGCGGCGGTGCGATTGGTGGCCCGTGCGCCGGCTTTGCGCGCTGCCGCCGGTTTGGTGGGTCTGACTCTATGACCAGCAGGCGCTGGACGGTGCTTGGGATCTTGGTCAAAGGCTGGATGCTGAACTCGCGAAGCATTACGCGTGCGGCGTCCCCTGTTTGACGGGTTGCAGGCCAAAGGTTGGCGGGCGTGAACATGCCACGATAATCGCGCGCGAAGGCCGTGGCCTTGGTCAAGAGCAACGCCTGAAAGCACGCGCACGCAGCGGCGCAGGTGGCATGGTTTCCGGAACCGAAAACCCAATTTCCTGAACGCCCCTGAAGGAAGCATGCGAGACGGCAAAGTACCTGCCGACGAGCTTTTGGATGACTTATAACGGCAAATGGAATGGCGGATCTCAGCCGGATCTACGCCGACTATTCCCTACTAATCTCGATGATCACCGCGGAAAAGGCAGTGACTTGGCCGCGGGCATCTCGCACGGGTAAAGCCGTGTACCCGCTGGCGAGGGCATAGAGGTTCAGGCTGATATAGTCGAAACCGCCAATTCCTCGGCACCAATTTCCCAGCTTTTACCTGTATTGAAGCTGCTTTTGAACCAGAACATAGCGGCGGGTTTTGATATCGCCCGGTGTGGTGCCCGCTCGGCAGCGCGTGAACGCGGGCCCAAAAAGCGCGCATCTACGGTAGCGTCAACAGGTCAGTCTTTCTTGCACCGATCTTGGCTCTTGCCCGCACGATGCGTTTGATGTTTTCACGGTGCCGCCCAGAACACCAGCAGGGTGAGCACGATGCCCAACAGCAGGGCCACTGCCGTACCCCAGGAATATCATAAAGAAGGTCGATGGCCGCCGCCGAGGCAAGCCCGCCGATCGGAGGACGTACGTTGTCCGGCATGGCGATCAGCCCAATGCCCAGACAGCTCGGCGATGCCGACGGGCCATGCCATGCCAGCGCACCCCAGGAAGGTCCTAACGTGCCTTTGCCGCCTTTGAACGCCAGCCATTACCGGGTAGCAATGGCCCCACCATCCGCGGCCAGTGCTGCGATCTGTGCGGTGTCCTTCGCCTGCAAAAGAGTCGCGCCAGCAACACACGCGACGGCCCTTTGCCGCAATCAGTAAACAGGGTCAAGCGCGGCCGCTTTCTTGAGCCCGTGCGCCAGCACGTTCGTGGCACCGATATTGCCCGACCCGATCTGGCGCAGATCCCTAGGTTTCATCGCGCGGGTCAGACATGCCAAAGGGGATAGACCCCGACCAGATAGGTCCGCATAGCAGAACAAGATGCAACGAATAGGGTGGAATCGATCAGGGGCATAATCGGAGGCCTTATAGATGCAGGTGCCAGAAACGTAAGTTCCCAAGACCTACCTTGCATGCGCATTCCCATCAAAAGGGGGTGTTGCGCGATTTCGACTGCAATGTCCTCGCGTTTCATGACAAAGGGCGGCACCGTCGTCGAACAGCAACCAGATCGGCCCGGGGCACCCACTGACATGCGCCCACGGGCAGGCCCCAGACGTTTCGCCGGTTGAACGACAGCGCCCGCCACAGCGTCCCCCGCGATGTCGATCATCTCTGAGTGGACCAGTCCGCAGGGCCGCAGGCACAGCGTTTCCAGTGCTACGAGGCCCCCGACGCGGCTTCTACGAACGGCAGGCGGTTTGGATTCGCTCATCCTGCGGCGTGTGCCATGAGCAGATGATGTCGAGATCAACAACCGAGGAACACGGCCTCTACCACGGATGCGGTCCTCTTCGCGCGCAACGGTGGTTGATCTTTGGAAGAAGGTGCGGGCTAGTTCGGCACCACCAGCGCGTTCAGCGTCAGGTGGTGAAATGCCAAACACCTGCGGTGATATCCAGCCGCGTTTGTTCTTTGGCGCGCTTCTCATGCGGCAGGGCGCGGGCCGGTGGGGTGATCTGGTCCTGCGTGGTACCGCGCACCTGTCCAATTTCGACCAGCGCGATGTCACGGGTCCAGCCCATGCCGCTCGCCATGGGCGACAACACGGCGCGGCACGCCGCGCCGACGCGAAATTTGCCAGAGGTCACCGCCGCCCTTTGCTCAGGATCCGGTTCTTGCGGGTGTGCGATGACCAACCGCGCCCCAAGGCTTGCGGGCATAGGTCAGCGCACGGGAAAACACCTTGGTGTCCGTCACGACACGGTTCGCAATCGGTAAAGCCCACGAACCGGCATCCATCAGAAACCCGATCTCGGGTCATCTCGCGGCCTTCGCGAAACCTTTCTTGGTCAGGGCCGGCCATGGGCACGACTTGACCGGCGCGGCCTCGTTGGCGGACGGGACGGGTGACAAACTCCAGCACTTCGGGGCTGTCGATGGTGGGGGTTGGTGTCAGGGCCGCGTGACCATTGTCGTGACCCCGCTGCTGCGCCGCCAATCTGCCGGACCGAAAGCTTTTCCTTGTGCCGTTCGCCGGGTTCGCGACCTTGACCCCAAGATCGCAAATCCCGGGGGCCAAGTACTTGCCACGACAATTCCACATCTGCGCATCGCTCGGTATCGAACGTTTCGCGTCCAGTATCGCCGGATCTGCATTCTTCGACCCTTGAGCCGTGCCGTGGGTGACGGTGCCTGCTTCGGGTCGATCAAGCTTGCGCGTTGATAAACATGCAGGGTCATGGAGCAGGCCTTCCGTATTAAGGAAACAGAGGCGCAGCCAGCGGCGGCAGTCGGATCAGACCCGATCCCACACATGCAATGCCTGCCAACCAAAAGGCGCCAAGCAAGGCGATCAATGGCGAATACGGCCAGACATTTTGGATCAGGTTTGGGTTCTTTCAGACAGCCAGCCACCACAAGATAAGACGCGATCAGCCACGATAACGGCCAGCAGCACAATCCATACCACCAGCTCGCCCTCGGGCGGGGATTTCCGCAGTCATGTCCCGCAGCACCCGTGTAGGGTTGCTCGCGGATTGCAGCCTCCGGCGGGATAACGGACATATCGGGTTTGCGTCTCGCCGATGTGCGATCATGGTCAGGTCGGGTCCAAGCTTTAGCGTCGTCTCCTTGCCCCTCAAAGGCGAGGAAAACAGCAACAAGCACAATAGCCGTCAGCGCAATCAAACGGGCGCGGTCGCGGCTTGATCTGGTTCAGGGGGGCACGGCGTAGCCATCGTTTCAGAATGCGCGCCAGCCCCACGCCCTGTTAGGTCGAGACGGGAAAAAGCTCGGCGGCCTTCGGGTACTGAAGCGGCCGAGCAGATCGGCCGATCAACGCTTCCTTGCGCGCAATCGCGCAGATCGGCGGGCCAGTTCGTCATCGGCGGTTTACGGCAAACAGACGGTCTGGCCGATTTCGCATTGGGGATCTCAAATTTGTGGTCATCGGGGTGCACCTTTGTAAGCAGTTACCATCAATGCACTTAATCTGTCGCTGTCTTTCGATATATTCAAACCCTAGATTGCGCGGTGCGGGCGGGATTGTCGGCTTGTTCAGCCGGATCAAGAAAAACGCGAGGCGGGCCTGGTCAGACGCAATCGGCGCTTTGTCTCGGCCTGCGGGGAACTTTGGCGCGGGTGGCCGTCGCGGGTTCAGCTTGAAAAACAAGGCGCGGTGGTGGTCCAGCGCTAGCGGGTGCGGCGGCAGATCGGTCAGGCGGGTCATCCCGCCAAGAGCGACAGGGCCAACTCAGGGCGACGAATCACCGCGAACGACACCGATTGCGACACAGGCAAGTCTGTTGCCCTTGGCACAGCAAAGGCACCTGCGATCACGGGTACGATTTGCGCCGACAAAGGGACCGAGCACTGAAAATTCGCAGTGAAAGTCTTTGGCTTGGGGCGACCTGTCCACAACAAGATTCGTCCGGCTCCAGCAGGTCTTGCCAAAAATTTGTCGGTCACGCGTGGCTCTATCGGCTGGAACAAAGACGCCGCCTGGTCTCGCGCAGGCGTGCGGCACCAGCGGCAGGGTGACGCGCTGGCCGTCCGGCAAGCCAAGGGTGATCGACCACAGCGACAGTCCCGATCGACCGATATCGGGTCAGCGGCAGTACCAGCGGCTCTGCGGTGTCGGGTGTTGTGTGGATTGGCGCGGTCGGTGAGACGCCAAACCGTCTTGCGGTTGCTGTACCAGATCTGGAATTCGTCAAACACCCACGCATGTAGAAAACCGCGATCAGAACCGAGGCGCCCCGCAGCCACGTAAGATCGGGGTCAGCCAGAATCAGCAGCGGGCAGACAGAACAGCTGGTCCAGCAACAGCCATGCAGCACCGCCAAAAGAACGCCGCGGCGAAATAAACGCCAGTGTAGGGTCGTGTTCTTCGGGCGGGAGTGCGATCATGCGTGTGCCTTGCCCCCCGGGGGCCCTTGGGGTCCCCGATCAAGGTTGCGCGCGAGCAGGTCCATCGCGCCATGGCGCACGGCCACGCCCAATACTCTACTGTCCTGAATAACGCTGCGATTGATGTCCCACTGCCAACGTTCCGTCAATTCTACGCGCGGTTCAATCGGCCGGGGTGCCATGACAATGCGTCCGGGCCTTGGCGTGGGCCAGTTTTTTCAGCATTCCAGACCATTCTGTGATAATATTCCGTTCGCTGGGGATAAAGCCGGCATCCTGCGTTCCTTTTGCCAAGCGGAGGCATCATCACGACATCGACGTCTTTTCAGCCTTCTTTCATCTCGCGAACACCTCGACGCCAATTTCGCCGATCTGCGCCGGGCATCAGGGTCGGGGGGGGCGATCAGGCGAATGCGGTTTTCCATCCTTGCCAAGAGCATGATGTTGGACCGTGCCACGCGGCTGTGTGCGATGTCGCGCAGATGGCATGGACAGGCGGTGCAGACGCCCCTTTGGCGCGGGCGGAATCGTCAACAAGGGCGTCCCAGCAAGGCTTGGGTTGGGTGTTCATGGACGCCCGTTCGCCCGCGTTTCAACCGGCGCAGTTCACCTTCTGCGCAGCGATCGACAGCAACAGCGAAAGAAAACCGGATTGGGGATGGCGCACAACCAGCAGATCGGGGTGCATCGCGTTTAGTGTCTCGCCGGTATCAACAGCGTCTCGCCCTTTGATCGACGACGCCTGGCATTGCCATGTTCAATGAAATCCGGCGCAAGCCCGCCTGCCCGCGATCTCAAAAGCTCGCCTGCGTGCGGGTGAGTTTTCGAAGAACATTGTTGATCTGCCGTCCAGCCGTTCAGCGCATCAACTGTGTTTTTATGAGGCTGGCGGTTTCAAATCGACGTGATGTGTCCGCCAGATCAAGAAGGGTGGTTAATGTCGTCTTGGGACAGGTGTTCAATGCCCAGAAGATGGCGGTTGTGCGAAACTCATGACGGCGGACGCCCACGTATTTTTGGCGTTATGGCGGCGGCGCAGGGCGGGGCAAAGTCGTCGGGCGGCGTCAATCCCTGAGGCGGGGTGGAATTGGATTTAAGGCCATTTGGAACTTGGCATTTTATTTTGCGCGTCAGCGCGGTAAGTTTGGGCACATGGAATCAGTGGGATTATCTCAGGCGCTTGCACTTTTGCACTGGCAGATTGAACTTGGCGCGTACCGAGGCGATTTGTTGACGCGCCGGTGAACCGCTACTACGAAGTGCCCGCAGCGGTCGAGAAGACCGAAGGCGCAAAAGGCAAGACCGGGGCCTTGTGCCGCTTGCGTCCTCTGGCCCTGATGGGGTCGCGGGAAGCCAACAACGTGCCGGCAGCGGCAAGCAACGACCGCTAGATGAATTGCGCGCCCAAAACCGCGATGACGGCGTTTCGAGCATTGCGAACTCAAGCGTGGGCCCGCACCCTGGTATTTTCGGAATGGCACACCGGGGGCCGCGTCATGAATTGTTGGCGAGGCTCCGGGCCGCGACGAAGACCGCGATGGGGAGACCCTTTGTCCGGGCGCGGCCGGCGGGCTGTTGGAACCAAGATGTTGCGCGATCCGATATGGGCGGCATCATGAGACTGCGCGGTATATATCAACCAAATGTGCTGCTTGGCGGCCGCCCGCAGAACCGCGACCTAAGCCCGAATGAAAATCGCGCATGATGAAGCCGTTTCTTGCACGGCATATCGCCTTGGCCAAAGCCAGAGGTTCTGGTGATTCGTTGGGTAATTGGCAGCGCGAGGCGTTGCTGGGCAAACGTGGACATCACCCGATTGCGCGGGCAGTGGACGCAGGCCGAGGTCTGCACCGCCTGCCCATGTTCACCCCGCCTATCTGTTGCGCAGCCCGAGTTCAAACGCGAGGCTGGGCCGATTTTGCCTGTCACTCTGAAAGCGGAATTAAAGAATGGTTGATCCGATTACGGTGCTGGCCTTTTTGTAACCCGCTTTGCGCTGGCGGCTGAACCTCACGCCCGGTGCGGATATGAATGTTTCTGTCTGGGGCAGGGCGTAGCGCTTGGTTCGCGCGGGCGTCCGGTCGCGGCCAGTGCCTGGGGGTCGCGCTTGGGGGATGGTAACATGTCCACGCTGGCCGTGTCCCTGGGCTTGGGTGCAGGTGGTCGCTGCGCTGCCTTGGGCCTTTGACGTGATCCGCCTTGGATCGGGGTCTGCTATCTGCTGTGGCTGGCTGTGCAGACCTGGCGCAAGTAGCGGGGCGGCAACCTGCGGCTCGCTCTGCGCCGAAATCGGCGTTTCGCAGCGGTTTGATCGTGAACCTGACCAACCCCAAGGTGATCTTGTTCGTATTTTGGCCTTTGTGCCGCAATTCGTGGTGCAGAGGCGGGACCTGGTGCTGCTGCAGTTCTTGATGTTCGGCTGCGGGTGCTGTCGCTGGTCGGGTTTAATCATTAACGCTTTGGTCCGGTGTGTTTTGCCAGCGGTTAGGCCGCCGATGGGTCGGGGGCGGGCAAGCTCTGCGCTGGAATCAGCAAGCGGTATTTTCATAGCCCTCGCCGCAACGGCTAGCAGTATTGGAGCGGACATGAGCCGGATCGACGACACGCCTTGATTTTTATTCTGTGCGCATTGCGTGCTGACGTGTCAGACACCGCAGCCTGGCCGAGGATCGGTCGGTGATGTGCTGGTTGCGCGCAGTTGGCCGATGAGGTCCAACGCGCTGCGGCACGCACCATCAATGCGGGATCGAACAGGCGAGATAGAGCGCAACTGCGGCGAACTAGGTGTGCACCCGAGATTGGATGTGGTGATCAGTACCGGTGGCAACGGGCTGACAGGCGCGAATGTCACCAGTAGAGGCGCTGCGCCGATGTCTACGAGAAAGAGATCGACCGCCTGCGGTAACGGTATCACCTCGTCTCGATGCAAAGAATCGGCACTCTGCGGTGCAAAGCGCGCGCACTGCCGGGGTCGCGCAAGGCACCTATCTGTTCGCGCTGCCCGGGATCGCCGGGTGCCTGCAAGGAAAGCGTGGGAAACGAGATTTTAGTCAAGCAAGCTCGATTACCGCCAATAGGCCCTGTAAATTTTGGGGGGGTTTTTTTGGGGGGTTTCGAAAAATTTTTTTTTTCCCCAAATGCCCCGCTAGACGAACACCAGCGCCGGAAAATAAGCGGCGGCCTTTGCGATTTTTGGGACGAAGAACGATGGAAAGCCGCCTGGGCTGCGTATGATAGGCCGTGCGTGGCTGTCTCAACTGTGATTTTGTTCTTTGTGGGCGTGCGGGTAATAACTGCTGCCAACAATTGGCATGAATTAGATCGGGGCAAGATGCGATTTCTACGGCAAAGCATCGATTGGGCTTGTTTCTGTGCGCGCCGGGTGGAACGTTAGGGTGCTTGCTGTAGCTGGCGAGCGAGCGGGGAACCGTTATTCGGGGCGGGGTTTCACGGGTGTGAGGCCGCTGTACCAAGCACGGCTGACCGACGCGCCTGGCTCGCGCCGCGTGAAACGGGTGTTGGTCAATGTTAGTGCGCAGAGTGACCGTGTCAGGCAACGAAGTGCCTATCTTGCAAAGCTTTGGGGCCGTGCAAAGCCGCCGCACATTGGAGCTGCGGCGCCGCCGTCGGGCGCGCGTGGTCGAGGCTTGCGCCTGAATCGAGGTCGGCGGCCCGGTTGTCGCGGGGCAGGTTCTCGTCCGTCTGATCGATCGCGCTTTGGCCGAAGTCGCCGGCCAAGCGCTGTGCGCAAATGCGCAGAGGCAGAGGGGCCGTGATGCCGACCGTGCGCTGGGGCCTTGGGGCGGACGAACTGGCTGCCGCCGAAGAAAGGCGCCTGCGATCGGTGCCTTGGC
>Ga0163217_1038540_pt1 | contig 10993 bp, 5 predicted proteins | sample SynspAceP_FD_185933 | JGI IMG/M metagenome (GOLD analysis project Ga0163217, IMG submission 185933) | Saline lake microbial communities from Ace Lake in Antarctica - Synechococcus sp. Ace-P (PacBio error correction) | ecosystem: Environmental > Aquatic > Non-marine Saline and Alkaline > Saline ...
CTCATAAAATGGTCTTTGAAATGCTGGCCCGCACTATCGTGAGTAAGCGTGTCGCACTGCATAAGGAGGATGCAGTATCCCGTTTTGCATTAGCTAATACTTGATGGACAACAATGCCCCTACATTTGAAAAAGGAGAATAGTAAGTCTTTGACGGGAAAGAACGGAATCTCCTATCAGTCTCCGGAGCCATGTTCTGACGCCTGAGTTTGATCGGGGGAGGAATTGGCATTTTTCAATGGATATTTTAGCCGCAGGTTGGAAAGAAGAGTTTAGCAGCTATTAAAAATCAATGAACTTATGAGCCCATTGAAGAACCTTCTGGTAAGCATACTTTTTTTAACATCGTTTGCCCTGTTTCAGGGCAGAAAAGATTACAATCCGTCACTACACTACGGAAAAGGGGGAGATTAAAGCAATTCTATTCGACGACACCCCTGAGCATAAGTCCGAAATTTCATCAAATTGGCTGAAGATGGAAGATTTGACTCTACGGAGTTTTCATCGTGTAATGAAAAATTTTCATGGTCCAAGGTGGAGAATGTATTCAGCAAGGAAGGAACTTCCACCTGCAGAATGGCCCCGATTGAAGCGGAGATCAAGCCTAATTCTTACAATAGAAAGGGATGATTCGCTGCTGTCGACAGGCGCTGGAGTCAACCCGATGAAGCGATCCAACGGATCGCAATTTTTATATTGCAATCGGAAAAAGTCTACAAAAGAGGAGAAGAATTAAAGGGCAGATTTGGAAAACTCCAGCCTGCCTATTTATGCAATATTTTCCAGATTGGAAGCCACAGAAGCGCTGAGAAATGAAAATACAACGCGTCTGTACATAAGCAGGCCAATTTGGATAGCCTTACATGTAGTGATCTCCAAGCGGAAGAATTGAAGAAATCGCTAAATCTAAATCTCAGTAAAGATTACACTCCTGAGCAGATTGAGGCATATACGACTAATAATGTCGGTACGACCGCATTGGATAAGGAATATATCAGATTACTGGAGAAGTTATTTCCGGTTGGAAAATTGAGCAGAGGAGATTTAAAATGTAGGCATGGTACTCGGGATAAACCCTAGTTTCCGGATTCTAACATGAAAGTGAAAAGGTGGAAAAAATGTCCGTAAAAAAAAATTGAAAAAAGAGTATGGGCTACACCTACCCAGATCCAAATAAAAAGAAAATATTCATCACCGGAGCGAATAGGTCTTTTGGGCCAGAAGTTGTGCAGCAGTTAGTGGAGCAGAATCCAGTATATCGTTCCTATGCATTAGCAAGGAGAATTCGTTGCCAGGAACAGATTTTAATTACGTTTCACTAGAAATCAAAACCCCGAGCAATGTAGCGGGCATCATCCGGGAGATTTTCAAACCTGAATTTCATCATCCACGGTGGCAGCAATGACCAATGTGGATTCAATGTGAGCAAAACCAAGAGCCTGCTTCGATGTCAATGTTAATGCCACTCGCATACTTGGTGAGGCATGCGGAAGCAGTTCAAGCTCATTTTATTTTTGTATCTACTGACTTTATTTTCAGGTGAAAAAGGGCCTTTAGATGAGGAGAAGAAGCCAGCTCCAGTAAATTATTATGGCGAGACAAATTACTTGAGAGCAACTAGTAATGAATTCTAAAGAACTAAATGGACCAATCGCACGAAAACGTCCTTGTGGTTTGGAATTGCGCATGACATGAGTCAGCACTAAGTATCAATCCTTTTGGGTGAAGTCCTCTTGGAAGCAGGGAAACAAATCCAGGTAGTCGCGATGATCAATTTAGAACGGCCTACTCTTCTGAAGCTATTGCAGCAAGGCCTGTAATTTTATCGCAAAATCAGGTGCAACAGGAATATTTAATATTTCTGGATCTGATTTTCCTGACCCCTCTTGAAAGGCACAATGACAGCTTGATGACTTCCACCTAACAAAGACTTAATCAAACGTGCCGTTCCAAGCACATTTTTCCAGCCCGCTAAAGCGAACCACTTCGAACTGGATATTTAAATAAAATAGAAGAAAGCTCTTGAAAAGAGCTTGATTCGAGCCTAAACTTTCCAGAGGCAATATGGTATTTTATGGCAAAACAAATTATCTTAGCCCGCTCTTAAAAAGCAGTTTATAAACCCCAAACCTAATTAATTATAATCTATGGCAGTAAGTGCAAACCCAGAAGAAGAAGGTCAATTTGGCTCCAGTTCCGGTTTTAAATCATGGGCTGCGGCTGGTTTCCCGCTTGTTGTCTTGGAAAATATTTGGGAGATTCCTTACCTAGTTGGTCCAAAATGGGGCGAGCCTTCGTTTTTGATTTATGTTTCTGCGTCCTTTTGAATGTGGTCTTGCCTTTGCTTTTTTCAATGATGATTGCTCTTGGAAGGAGAATCTGGAAAAAACCCAATCGGTCCCAATCGGTGCGATTCGAGTTAACGGTGGAAATTAAGTTTGGCAATTAAAGCAGGCGTACTTTGGTGTGATGGTCTGCTTTTTTGTTTTTAGCTATTTATTCAGTGATCGCAGGTTTGGACTGTTGGGTTATATTTTCACGGAAATTGTGAATATCCTCCCTGTAGATTTTTGAAGGTTTTCAGCAGACTCCAATGTACTGTGGATTCCAAATTGAACATTTGGTTCTTTAATCCTGAGACTAATCTGATTGGTTTTGGGAGGGTTTTTTCCGGTGGTATCGAAAAGGCTTCTAAGTTTCTGAATGCGTACTATTCCATCATTATAATTTTTATTGCAGGCCGTTCACGTCACCCTTGAGGGATGAACGCAAGCTGGTATAGCGAGTTATTATTGAAACCAGATTTCTTTCTCTAAAAATCAACGGGGTCGGTAATACTTCAGGCATGGGTCAGCTTTTTTTCTCCCATGTCTGTGGGCTGGGGATTGATGATCACCTTTGGTTCCTATTGGATAAAAAATCTAACATTGTAGTACAATCTGGAGCTTGGGATTGCTGGAATGGATAACTACTGCGGTTGCCTTGATGGGCGGATTGATGTGATGTTCCCGGCACTAATTCGCGTTATACCAGGCAAAGATCCTGCCTGCATCCTGCTGAGGCCCAGCGTTAGTATTTGATGTGCTTCCAAAAGTATTGATGCAATGCAGGCAGGCAATATTATTGGTGGACTATTTTTTCACATCACTTTTGATGGTCGCAGCGCGCTGACTTCTATACGATCTCTATGCTTGAGGTTCCAGTTGCTTACTTGGATTCGATGGATCGAAAGTGGAGTAGAAAGAAACTCCTGGATTGGTAGAAGTATCTCTTGCAAATGATACTTTTCGTACCTTCGCGCAACTTTCGGCGGCGATAGAAGGTAATTTCTTTGCTGATAATTAGCTTTATTTATACCTTTTTAAGTAATCCTTGGTAAGGATTTCTTTGGGATAATGGATTTATCTTGGAACTTTTGACCCGTGAATTGTGAATTCATGTTTTGAATGCTGACATCCTTGTTTATATTACCGGGTTGGGCTCAGAAGATTTCTGAATTATGCAGATAGTTATCCTTAAGCTGCGGACAGCTTTCAAAGGACCAACAATTTAGAGCTTGCTTGGATTTCTTTAATTAAGTACGTTTGCCGATTGTGAATATTCCTTTTGATTTTAAACATGGTTGGTATTATTCTATAAATAATCTTTAATATATTCCATAAAAGGGCTTATTTGCCCCTTTTTATATTAATGAAAATATAAACTCGGACAATTTTTGTATAGATTAAATGCTTCTTTTTTATGAATCTACCTTCAACACAACTTATTTTGACATTACTCCAAAAATTTCTATGCCGTAACTTGTTTTGTAAAGACGACGATTCATTCCACCTGTTAATTTCTAAAGAAGATTTTAGAAAAAGGAGTCAAGCGTTTGTGTACTTGCGAAAGATGGTTTAAAGGCACTCCAACGTGTTAGAAACACGAATTCAGGTTTCAATGTGATTCTTACTGATATCATGAATGCCACAATGGGACGGCATGAGTTACTTACAGAATAAAGAAAAAGTAAAAAAGTGTAGTTGATCCTGTAATTTGGGATTTACCGCTGGAGAATCCTTGATACTTCCGAAATAGCAGCCGAAATAAGTTTGGATGTACTGGTTCCAAAAGCCGATGGATTTATTGAATTTGTAGTGATCTAGTTTAAATCGAAGCCATCAAAGATTTGAACTGATCCTTTTTGGGCCGGTGAATTGTCAAATTTTTAAGGAATTCTTCGTTAAGAATTCTAACGCCGCACAATTTACTACCATGAAAAAAATTACTTCTTCTCAATCTTTTTTCGCCGGATTTATTTCAGGTCTTGGTGGCCCAAGATGTCTCAACTGGGTCCCATTTGGACTTTCTTCACCAAGGTCGATTTCAAGAAAAATAACTTTATTCCCGGCGATTGCTCAAACTGGATATCATGTCGGAATTATTTGGACGATAGGTTTTGGCGGGTTTCCTTCTTCAAACCTGAAGTGGCTTTATACTAAGACCAAACGGACTTTTCAGATCAATGGTCCACAGCCTGGAGGTGGAACCAGGAATTAGTATCCTTTAGCCAGGTTTTAATAGACTGGATATCGGCTTTATGCCTTGCTTGAGGTTGTTTTTAAATTCTTCAGGATTCAGGCAGGACCAATTGCAGTATTAATATAAGATTCTAACTTAAATGACGCTACAAATACGATTCAAGAATGTCAATTATAACAATGCGACCTAGGCTATCAGGCTGGTTTGGGGAATTGGATATTGCAATTTCATTTTGGATGCAAAATACGAAAGCTCACTTTCTCAATCACCGAGAATATTGGGAGGTAACAAACGATCAGCGGAATCACCAATTTTTATTCTCTCTGTTTGGGTTTTTAAGTTATTTTAGACTTGATTTTCCAAATAAAAAAGCCCGAATGGAATTTTTCCAATTCGAGCTTTTTAATGAGTTTATCCAAAAACTATTTCTCCATCACATTTTTGTAGGGCTTTGACATTCTGGATGGGAATTCCAATCTACGAACATAGACACTTCTAATCCATGTGTTCCGATTCCAGGTCATCCTCGGTTTGAATCACCATGTCGTAGATAGCTTACGTTGGAATTTCCACCTTGGATAGAATTCCAGTTATTTCGCACGCATCATGGTTACATAGAGTCCCATGATCTGTTCCCAAATACAGGATGGAGGGATTCACTTTGTCTTCGACAATGATGTTTGGTTGATTCATCAGGAGATTTCCTGGCATGCGCCGCCAGCGGTTTTTCCATAATCGCGAAGCTTTTGTAGTGCAATAAGTTGGCAAATCTCGTCATTCTGTTATCCATTTCGCGTCCACATAGACCAGTCCTTCTTGTGACTGGAAGGGCAAGAACTTACCCCGATCGCAGGTAGCCCCGCATTTAAGCTGGTCCATTCCCGCCATTTGTTCCGAGTGACCCAAGACATTGCCGTCGTCAGATCCTGCGTAGATCGTCCAAAGACTCCAGTGGTGATTCCTCAACCACAAAAAAGTGTGGCGAATGGAACATTTCCGGCTTTTCTTGTTTTTGGTAAGTCATCAGAGATGGCGCTCCAAGTACTACTTGATCGAGACTTTGTAGAACATACTGCGAACATGTATACAATGTCTGATTATGGTAACTCAAGTATCAGCAAGGTGTCTCCAATTATATCGATTAGAGCAGTTCCTATCTCCATGACCTGGAGTGATCAACTTGCGTTGTCCGTTGGTCCTTTCGATTCGGAAATACATTCAAATGTGAGATCCCGTGTAGACGATGTTGTGTCCCGAGTATCTACAGCTATCGACCATTCCAATCGCCACCCATAAGCTGGTTCCAAGATTCGGAGGATCATTTTCGAATTACGCAAACCAAAAACTCATATCCTGCATGCCCCATAGATATTAATATGGGCTAGCATTGTCTGTCATGACGAGTAAAACTGGGAGATAGGCATCTCCGTATTCATGTGATCCAAAAATCGACGTCCTCCACCGTAGCTTTTCTGTAGAGTCCTCCATCGTTTCTAGCAAAATAAGCTTACTGTTTTTGGATTGATCCACATGGGACTGATGATCAGAGTGAGGAGCTCACAGAGGTCGGTTCGAGAAAGTTTTTGCCCCCTTCTTTTTTTTTCTCGGGAACAATAAAGGAACTCCCAAGACGAAAATATCTCATCTCATTTCTGTATTCACCCTGATTTCGCCAAAGTAATAACCATAAAATGTAAAGGCCGGCTGATATCTGATTCAGATATGCTTTTTTTCAAAGGAGTTCCCGGCATTCTCTGAATCTGTAGATGCTCTGCTCCGATCACATGTCCCGTCAAACATCGCTGCATTGGGAATCGGCTGCTTCCTCCATTATAAATTTGGATTTGGGCATAGTGAATTTGCCGGTGGTCAGCAATCGCCTTAATTTCTTTCGCATTATAGATTTCCGCAAATCGATTTTGATCTAGAAATGTTGTCTAATCTTTGTATTTCTAAAGCCAAGCGCCTTTCAGTGGGCATGCTTTTATCTTCAAATTTTAAGAGCGCGTTCTCATCTGGCTTCACCACGCTGTCTGGAGCTTCTGGTTCTTTTTGTTGATTTTAGCTTGAAATTGGTCGAAGTAGGGCATAGACTACATCAGGATTACTTTGGCTAAAATCAAAGCCGATTCTTCCTGTAAACTCATCTTCTGACAAAATCCTTCCCATGCTTTTTCCAAGTATTTCCACCATTTCCTGAATCTCCAAATCGAGACCCCTTTGCATTCCGAGAAATCATGTGCCTGTCGGAAATCGCTCCCAGCTAGCAGCCAAAGACATCGGATTATGTTGGATGGATTTTTGATATCGATGATCCCTGTGTTGCATCAATGTAAAGGTCTTTTTCCAAGACTTCCCCCATCTGTAGTTTTTTATAGAGTCCACGCCCTTTGTTTAGAATATAGGCCACCATGGAGCCAACCCAAACCACGTCCGCGGATGGTAAGGATATCTGAATCGAGCCGATATGCTGAGGAATGAGGCAAGCCATCATCTGCAGGTTTTGCCAGCGTTCAGTGGATTTGTAAGATTCCTGCGCCGGCATAAGTTGAATCGCTGGAATTATCCTCACCGGTTCTACCCAGAGGATTCAATTATTGGATGCGAAAAGGGAGCATATCGCCGATTCCCAGTGCGCCTTGATGATGGAGATCGAGTGAAGATTGACCATGTCCTCTGTCTTTCCAGACTCCACTGAGGCAAGCGGCGACATAAAATGGGAATTCTGATTTTGTGCGACTTCGATGTCCACAATTCGCCCAGACATATTGGGTTGGGCCACAATTTCCGGGCTTTGAAGTCTTTGAGTGGGGTGGCAGGACAGGCAATTTGGAATGCTTTCCCATTGATCTAAGAAGGCGCTTTTTTTCGGTGGTAAGGTTTGATGTCCTGAGCGTGAATCTGAGATTCACAGCCAAAAGCCATCCACCATCCTGAGCCATCACACCTTAAGGGTAGGTAATTTTTTTCGATGGGTTGCTTTGATAAAAACGAATATAAACAAATAGCATGCAAACCCGATGGAAAGTTTGCCTTTTTGTGGTAAGAGTAAGATAAATGGTTATTTTCTGTACCAATCGTGTTTTGTAAGATGAACGGAGTTAGTCCGTTTTCCAAAGCCTTTTCGAAATTTACTGAAAACCAGATTTCTTCTGGGAAAAACTTGTCCATATTTCCAAGAAATTCAGGTTTGTAGATTGATACTGCTTAAAATTTGTCCGTCAAAAAGATACCCAATTTGCGGTATTTAAACTTTCAGGCGTTCTTAAAAACCTTGCTTCTCTCCTCCCGCATTAGAATAGATATTATCGGAACCTTCTTTTGAAAGTCCCTTGCCGATAATGAGTAAAGAAAGAGCTTTGCGTTTAAATCGAAATCATTTTATTCGATCGCTCCAAAAGAAAGATCGTGGTATCTTGAAAATTTTCCTTAGGATTTTTTTTATTAGACGGATTCCTTCTCATAAAATTCGGGAAGGGGAATTCTTTAACAGAAGGTGTGCTGAAAGATCGGTAAAAACGGATATCCGAAAATTTTCGTTTCGCTTCCTGAAACTTTAAGTACAAAGTACCTCACTATTAGAGAGATTCTATAAAAACTCTAAGTCCGAATATGAATTTCTCTCTGTCTTGCTATATTTGAATATTTTCGGGAAACGAATTGCAGGATAAAATCTGCCAGCTTGCAAATCTAAAAATCTCCATTTGATAAGCCTTTTGCTGATACTTCTATACCGGTGGTTCCAAACTCAATCAGACTCCGCGTCCTGACATATTGCTATAAAATTTTGATCCATTCAGTATAAATTATCATTGTTTGGATAGTCAAGCTGCATGCGAGTAAAGTCAAATGTACTTTTTATGAGTGTCCCGTTCAATTTTGAAATGGAAAAATCCTGGCGAAAGTTGGTAAGGATGTATCACTATCGTTCAAAAACCTGGCATTTCCCCATCCTGCTTCAGTATAATTGTCTTGGTCCTTCGCCTTTTTTTTTTATAGTGATATAAGAAATATTCTCTGAGAGTCCGGTTACAAAAAAAAAAGAATCTGTGTTTTGATCCATCAGAAAGAAAGTCTGTCCATCAGGACTAATATCCAATTAAATTTAGATTTCCGAGGTGAATCTATCACAAGTGAATCATAGATTTTAAAACTCTAAGATTTTGCCTCGGAAACGGGGATCGAGCTGGGTTTTCGTAATTTTTTTGTCTGACAGGAAAAAAAGTGACAATTGATAAGAGTATAAGAATTGATATTCATTTCCTGCACAATCGAGTTTTGTAGATGACGGAGTAATCCTTTTTCGGATTTAGAGAAATTGAGTGAAAACCAGATTCATCCCTAGAAATAAATTTATTTATAAAGGCCCAAATGTTTTCAGATTTCCAATAATGGGATATGTCTTTTCCATCAAAAAGAACAAACACCTTCGTTTTTTTCAACTGCTAACTGGAAAACATTTTATCAAAATCTGTCCCTGCATCTGAGATTAATTTGTTTACGTCATCATCAGTAAAGCCGCTTAAAGGTTAATGATTCAGAAACAAGCCGATGCAGGCATCGAAATCATCTTATTTATATTTCCATAAGAAAAAATCTCTAAAGTTGAATTGACCAACTTATGGTTTTTTCAGAGGATTTTTTTCAAGAAAAGTAGGGAATGGAAATAGTTTTCACGGAAGCTGGTGTGTCCAAATTCGTCAGTGAGTTATCAAATAGTTTCGGCTCCTGTCGGGAAATTAATGAAAAGTGTATCTCCAAGAAGTGCCCCAAAATTTGCTAAAGCTCAAGTTGCCATATTCTTCCGTAGCACTACTCAATTTGGAAGTTGAGGAAAAAGGAGTGAAAGATTGAAATTTCCAAAGATTCTAAGTCTAGTACTTCAATTGCTTTGATTTTTGCTGAAGCGTCAAATCCTTGCTGACCAAAGATCTCCATATCGACCCAAAAAGACTCATGAAAACTTTACTCCCTCACAAAAATGAGTTTCATTAGAAGGAATTAAGAATTGTGACATTCCCTGTAAAGTCAGGATTATACTTCCTTAATAGCTCTCCTTCCAGAAATACTGATAAATTCCCTGACACTAGGGATCAAATAAGTCTCATATCATTGAAATTTTGCTACCCCTGATCGATTTCCAAGTTATGTTTTCTGGGCTTCGCCAATTTCGTTTATAACTGATGCAGAATCGAACAGTTGCATACCGCGACAAGATACTTCAGTGTTTTTGATCGATAAGTAGAAAAATGAAATTCGTCAGGACTATATCCATCCAGAGTCAAATTCCCAAATAATCCACACCAGGGAACATAAATTTCAAATCTAGATTTTTGGCTGGAGAGAAAGGTGTGGCGGGAAAGATCGGATTCTTTTGGTTTGGCAGGAAAATCCTATTAAAGAAGGATAAAGCCGAAAAATAGTAGTTGGTTTTATTCATTTTTTGATCAATTGAAGTTTGTTAAAAAGGATGAAAATCTGGTTCCCTCGCCCAAATACTACATCGTTTCTAAGGGCCAAAGAGGGTTTGTCCCAATAGTTCCTATTTCCGAAAAGATATCGAAACCTTCTTGGGATTAAAATCTCATCTGACCAGCCATTTTCAGCTGTGTGAATCTTGAAGTATGTCAACTGATCGAAACTTTTCAATGAAATTTGTCAGGGTTGGAATAATCTCCAATGCAAACTGTTCCTCAATTCATCCCTCCCCAAAAATGTAACCACCAGATTTTTTTCATCTACATAAACTGCCTGAATGCCGCCCTTCAACAAGTTTTTGAAATCGTTGTATTTCATATCTCGTCTTTTAGCGCTTCCTCCTAGGATATAACTCATTAGGATTGAATTGCTAAACTTTCAATGAGGCGCCCGTCTTTTGCTAGTCAAAAGAACATGGATAGAGGGCTCGTTTGAAAAAGCCGAGGTAGAGCATGTAACCTTGAATATCGAAACTTAAATCGTGGGCGGTCATAAAAGTTGATCTGTAGAAAATTTCGAAGTGGTTGGAGAATCAAGCATAGGAAATTTCCCCAGTTTTTTTGGGTCATAATTTTTCAAAAGCAAAAAATTCATCTCTTTAAAAAAATACTTTTGCAATAAGGGCTCTTTCAATCTCTACCAGCATACACATAATTATTTTAATCGGCTATGAAACTGAATGCCTTGGAGTCTGTAGCGCCATCGAAAGAGTAGAGGGAAAAGGCATTTCCACATTTTTTTTGGCTATGGTAAGATCATTGTCCAAGTAGGTAAAAGACGTTCATGAAATTCAAGATTAATCCACCAAGCGAATCATTTCTAACTTGTTAGAAATTGGAAGGACTCTGGTCCTGTTCGTTGGATATTCTTTTTTGGCTAAGAATATTCCCTTCTAGATCCGATCTAAAAGTGTATTTCTTTTATTAATCGTAAGACCACACCGACATTTCACGAAAGTCTCCTGTAGAAATTTCCCCTAAAATATCCACCTGAAT
>Ga0163217_1028694_pt1 | contig 10992 bp, 14 predicted proteins | sample SynspAceP_FD_185933 | JGI IMG/M metagenome (GOLD analysis project Ga0163217, IMG submission 185933) | Saline lake microbial communities from Ace Lake in Antarctica - Synechococcus sp. Ace-P (PacBio error correction) | ecosystem: Environmental > Aquatic > Non-marine Saline and Alkaline > Saline ...
CAAAGAAAAGGAAAGGAAGGATTTGAAATTTCGGCCCCGAGGCGGTTGGAATTCCGCCCGCCCCTGGCCCCCCCTCGCTGGCGCAAAAACCAAGCCCCGCCGGTCCACCAAAAAAAGCTGGCGATTTCAACGGGTGTTTTCAGCTTCCCGCCCCGAACCAAAGGGCCCAAAAACGCTGGCACCGCCGGCTTTTAACCTCGATGTCCCCCTTTCGGCTCGATCCACCCGGTTGCTGCGAGGAAATGAAGCGCAGGGCTTACGACGTGCAGAACCTGCCGCGGGATTCCAAGGCACTGATGGAAAGGCGGTGATGCAATTGATCCGAGGCCCTCCAGGGCGCACCGGAACTGGCGAATCGGCCCACCGCATGAGCGGTGGAAAAGGTAGTATCGAAGCGGGGGCTCCACCCGCCTATTCCGAGCGGCCTGGGGTAAGAGAACTGGGGCAAAGGCCCCCCGGCAATCTAACAGGCGGATGGTACCAAAACCTGCCTGATCTTACTACTTACGGCCGCCACTTCGGCAAATATTTTTGTGGGCGTGGCAGCCCACCTTCGGCCTACGAAGGCGAAATCCGATGGCGGCTGCTTATTTCGCGCCAGTGCCAGCCCCCACCACGGCTTTGCCGCGTATTACACCTAACCTGGACGAGGTCTGGGGCGACCGATCGGTGCTGCATTTCGGCACCCACGCCGCGCTGGAGTTTCATGCCCGCAAAGCAGATGGGCAATAGCGAACCTGCTACCCGGAATTCACTGATCGGCGCCCTGCCGAAACCTCTATTACTCGCCGCCAACAATCCCGTCCGGAGGCCCACGATCGCCAAGCGGCGGGCTATGCGCGCCCACGATCAGCTACCCAACCCCCACCGGCTGAGAAACCCGGGCTTTACAGGGGATTGAAAGGAGCTGGCGGAACTGGTGGGCTCTTACCAAGCAGCTGCGCGACGAGCTCCAGGGGTGTGCAGATCCGTCAAATGCGATCGTGGAAACAGCCCGCCAGTGCAACCTCGACAAGGACGTGACCCTGCCGGAGGGTGAGGCCGCCGAGCTGCGACCTTGAGGGCCGCGATTCGTGGTGGGTGCGGTGTAACCGCCAGCTGAATGGAAAATCGAGAGCCGGCCTGCTGCCCTGCGGCCTGCACACGATCGGGCAAACCACCCACGCTGAGGAGGGCGATTGGCCACACCCTGGTGAGCATCGCCGCTCTCGAGCGTGAGGAAGAAGGGGCTATCGCAGCCTGCCGGGCCCTGAATCGCCGAAAGCCTCGGGCGCACGATCGTGCCATCTAACCGCGGCAACGACGCCGGGGTGCTGGTCGATGTGGAGCTCAATCCAGACGAAATCACTGAGGCCTGCCCGCGCGGCGGTGGCTCGATGGTGCGCGCGTCACGGCAGCGATGGCCGGTCGATCTCAAGGGTCGCTTTGGTTTGGTTAATTCGCCTGCGGATGCGGCTCGGGCTTGAGCGCCCCAGCCCTGGCTGAGCTCCTGCCGGTCCTCGGGCTTTTGCGGGCGTGGATGCCGCTTTGAGCTCGACAATTGGTTCGGCCTACCTGCGCTTCTGCCTCGAGCAGATCTGCGCCGACATGGAGATGGAGAGCCTCTGCGGGCCTCGATGGCGAATACGTGATCCCGGTCCGGGCGGTGATCCGATCCGCAACCCGGTGTGCTGCCAGCGGCAAGAACATCCACGCCCCTCGACCCCCGTCGCATTCCCACCCGCGCCGCCATTGCCGCGCCAAGGTGTGGTGGATCGCTTTGATCGAGCGCCCAGAAGGCCGAGCAAGGGCACCTGGCCCGAAACCATCGCCTGCGTGCCCTGGGGCAACCGTCAAACATCAAGACTACGGCGAAATCCCTCGCCCCAGATCCTCTGGTTCATGGGCGTGCGCCCCCGTGCCGATTCCACTCGGCCGGGTAACAGCTGATTGCTTCTCGCTGAAGGATTGGGGCGCCCCGCAATCGATGTGGTGGTAATTTGCTCCGGTGGTGTTCCGCGATCTGTTTCATCAACCCCAGATGGGCCTGTGATCAGCGGCGTGAAGATGGCCGCGGAGGCCGAGAGCCTACTGGAAGATTACTTTGGCGCAAGCCACAGCGAGCAGGCCGCAAGCTCAGGGCATCTCGCTGCGGCGAGCGGCCACGCGGGTGTTCTCCAATGCCAGCGGTAAGCTATTCAATCGAAATGTGAACACTGGCGGGTGGAGAACAGCAACCTGCGGAGGAAGGAGATCTCCAGGAGATTGTACCTCTCACGCAAAACCTTCGCCTTCAACGCCGACAACCCCGGTGAGATGAAAAACCAGAACCGCGACGTGTTTCGAATCAGCGATGAAAACCGCCGATGTGACCTTCCAGAACTGGATTCGGCTGAAGATTTCGCCACCGATGTGAAGCCACTACTCGATTCCGACCCACAAACCTGATCGCCGGCCCTGCGTGAACGACGGCAAGGCCCCACCAGCTTACATCGTGACACACCACGGCCAAACGCCCCAGGTGCGTTCTTTAAAAGCGAAACGATCCGGCTTGATTCACGCCACCAAGCTGCTCACCCCAAGTGATGAGGCATGCTCAATCCGGCTATGAGGGGTGGCGCGAGGTGCCAAGCGCCTCAAACTTAACCCTGGGCTTGGAGTGCCACCAGCGCGTGCCGTCGATAACTTCGTCTATGAAGGAAGCCCAACAGAAACCACCTTCATCATACGACGCGGAGATGCGCAAGCCGGCTGTTGGAGCTCAACCCCCACAGCTTCCCGCCGCATCGTGGGCACCCTACTGGAAGGAACGGCCGCGGCTTAATTGGGAACCTCCGGAGGATAATATCGCCCCAGCTCCAGGAGATCTACCCAGGAAAGATCGAAGAAACCGATCGAGGGCGTCACGGCTCCCTGAACGGCCTACGTCCAGTTGATCAAAGGCCCGCCCGGCACCCACGCCGGACGGGTTGATTGTGGGGATGGCTCTGGGTAAGTATGCCCTTTGATGTGCTGCATGTTCACGGTTTCGGCCCACCGGAAAGGCTTATAGAGACTCACGCAAGGTAAGCGCCAGAGATTGGGATAGTCCGACATGCGGCGCAGGTTGCATTTGAAATGCCCCCACATAGACGGATCAAAGCGCACCAAGGTGGTGAACAGGCCCAGTCAGCTTCGGTGATGCGGCCTGCCCACCAGGTAAGCGCTGATCGAGAAGCCGTTGCTCAGCAGGTCGAGGGGCGAACAGGGGTTGGATCGCCTCGTCGTAGGCCCTCCTGAGTTGTGGCAAATCTCGCAGCGGTAAGACGCCGTTGTTCACCGTTTCGTGATGAGCTGTTGATTTGATCAATCTCACCAGAGATCCTCGGGGTAGTAAAGTCGCCAGGATCAGCGCCGATGTCATTGGAAGCACTGTTGAACATCCCGATGATTCCGAGGAATTCGTTGTTCACGATCTGCCCTGTTTCCTTATCCAGAAGCAAAGTGGGCAACCGTGACGCGAGGCTGTAGCCGGGATCGGCGCTGTGTAGATCGCGTGCAACACCTTGGCGTGCTGAATTGGATCGGCAATCACCCGTCCGCCGGCTGCGAATGTCCAGCCCTGGTCTGCCATCTGCCAGTTGCACACCGAGTGCGAGCCGCACGGGCGTTAGCCCTTTGATGCTGCGAAGATCGCCGTGCGATGGGCCCAGGGGCCAGGCGTGGAGATGTAGAGGTGGTAGCGACCTGCTTCGGCTCGGAAGCCCCCCTCGCCAGTGGGGGCCGGCCGGCATCCGGCGTGATCCAAGTGCGGAATGCGCGTGGAAGCGATGAAGCGGCACCGCTTGCTGCTGCGTGTCGTACCACTGGTCGCGCAGACCCCATCCACCAGTAAACCCATGCCCGAGTTGCAGCGGCGCCCCAGGGTAACGAGCGACTTTGCCCTCTGATTGCCCCCTGAGCTAAGGGCTCTGCAGGATGGCAAAAACAAGCCTGTAGGTCCACAGCGCCGCCAACCCTGCCCTCCTGCCATGGATGTGATCGACGCCAATCGACCCGGCGGGCGGTGAAGCATTTCGATCCGACATCGCTCAGCGCTCTGAGGAGCGGCGCTGCTGGAGATCACCAATCCAGGCGCCCAGCAGTTTCAAATCACAGCACTGGCGGTTCGGTGATCCTGCGCGAATCCGGCGCTGCGGGCCCAGGATCCGTCCGCGACCACGGCACGACAGGCCCAGATCAGCCGACGCTTCGCTGCTGTGTGTTTCACCGCAACCTCAAACGGCCTGGAAGCAAGCAACCCAGCGCTACTGGGCAATGCCCCAGCGGTGGCTGATCTGTTTGGTGGGCTGGATGGGCCCCTTCCACGAAGGCCGGGAGTGGCTTCAGCGCGATGAGGCCCAGCGCTCGATCGGTCCCCTGGCGATGCAGACCCTGATGCTGGCCGCTACTGGCCTGGGTTATCAGAGCCTGCCCGATGATTCGGCTTCGAGATCGAGAAAGCTCGCTGAACTGATTCACCTGCCCGAGGATCACGTGATGGGGCCGATGGTGGCCCATCGCCAAGGGCCACCCAGGAACCCCCTCCCGAAGGCCGGGCCAGTTGGCCCTAGAGACCCTGGTGTTGACAACGGATTCTGACCCTGGCAGAGTTGAGAGGATCGAAACGAATTCATTTCGAAGTTCAGAAAACCAGCACCGAAAGGAGCTGAAAAAAAGTTTTTTTCCCAAACATGACGGAGACAGAAAGACCGGGATGAAGATTTTCGACTCGATGGCCAAAAGGCATTGAATTCGGGAGGCTCCAGAAGGCCTGGGTGGCGGCAAATTCGCTTGAAAAGATTCTTCCGAAGCTGGAGCAGACATCCGAGTGATCGGCAGGGACAAAGATGGACTGGAGCAGATCAAAGGTATTGTCCGAGAACAATCATCGCAACTGTGGTGATCGAAGAAGACGTTTCGTCGATCGAGGGAGCAGGACGAGCAGGTGAAAGAGCAACTAGCCTTTTCCCCCCCGGAATGGGATGTCCCTTGTCAACAATGCCGGCATCGCCAGGGTTCAGTCGATCCTTGAAATCGACACAAGGACGACTGGAGTGGATTGATTTTCAGTCATCTCGCTCAGCCCCTTGATTCTTTTCTCAGGCCATTGTTCCCCAGATCGATCAAGAGGGGACACGGCAAAAGTGGTTCAACATCTCATCGATTGGAGCCTTCATCGGCAACTCCTGACCTATTAGGTTGCAATGGCGGCATCCAAAAAGGCAGCCCTCAACCAACTGACCAGTGACCATGCCGTTGATGGGGGCAACACAATATTCCATATCAACGCACTCTGCCCGACTGTTATCCTGAACAAATGGGCCCATGACATCTGGACAGTCCTTCCATGGAAAAACCGGCAGACCAATCGAAAGAGGCAAAGAATAACCCCTGCATCGCTTTGGAGAGCCGTCAGAAGTTAGCCAATGTGGCTTATTCCTGGCCAGTGCCGCATCGGATTTTGTTCAGGGGGTCTCTCTTTCTTTGGATGGAGGCATGAACCAACGCTCCTTAGAGTGCGTGCAGGCCGACCTGCGATGACGCATGATCGGGCCTCGTTTCTTCTGATTTGCCTCGAGTCAGAGAGCCGACACGCAGGCAGGGAATCCTGAGCATCGAGCCACTTAGCCTGGTCCCTCGCCGCTAAGGATTGTGTTGGGCCCTGCTCCCCCGCGTTGCTATACGGTCGAGAGGGATGACGCCAGCCCACGTCCTTGGCAGGAAACCGTCGATGCTGCCATCAGCCAGTGCCCATTTGCGCTCCGGCGCGCCCACAACCGCCGGGGGATCAGTCGAATCGGCATGGTGGCCCCCACCAGCTCAACCTGGATCCTTCATCAGCACGCACCGGCCTTCCAATGCCGCTCGGGGCAGCGTTAAAACTTACCGCCGAGGCCTTCAACGAGCTGGATTTCCCGCTCGTCAAGCGGGATCTGCACGCCCCTGATGACCGACTCCCAAGACTGGTGGCGCCGCCGACTGGGGGCACTACGGCGGTCTGTTTCATCCGCAAATGGCCTGGCAACAGCGCCGGCACCTATCGCACGGGATGGCCGTGGCGGTGGGGGCACCGGCAACCAGCGCCTTTGCTCCGATGCACAGCTGGCCTGATAACGCAACCTCGACAAGGCCCCGGCGCTGCTCTGGCCGATCAAACAGAAGTACGGCACCGCCTCTCCTGGGCTGATCTGATCGTGCTCACGGGCAACTGTGCCTCTGAGTCGATGGGTTCCCCCAACCTTCGCTTCGGGGGTGGGCGCGTCGACATACTGGCAACCGGAGGAAGACATCTACTGGGGCACGAAACCAGCTGGATGGGTGATGCACGCAACGGCGAACGCGATGCTGGAGAACCCCCTCGCGCTTGTGCAGATGGGTTTGATTCTATGTGAACCCGGAAGGCCCCAAATGGCGAGCCGATCCGGTGGCTTCGGTCGCGATGTCGCGAAACCTTTGCCGCATGGCGATGAACGACGAGGAAACCGTGCCTTGGTTGCCGGCGGCCACACCTTCGGCAAGGCCCATGGAGCCGGGAGTCCTGAGCTGATGGGGGCCCGCCCCAGAGGCGCCAGCAATTGAGAGCAGGGGCTGGGCTGGCACAACCGTTTCCGCAGCGGCAAGGGCCAGTGATTCCACCACCAGCGGGATGCGAGGGGGCCTGGAAACCCAACCCCACCACTGGGAATCCGCGGCTACTTCGAGATGCTCTTCGGTTACGGAGTGGGAGCTGGAGAAAGAGTCCTGCCGGCGCTGCGTGGCGGGCCCAAGGAAGTGCCGCGATTGAGCACCTGATTCCTGACGCCACGACCCAACACAGCGTGCATCGCCGATGATGACCACCGGGCGATCTGTCGCTGCGCTTTCCGATCCGATCTACGGAGCCGATCCTCCGCCCGCTTTCACCAGGATCAGCAGGCCTTTGTGATGCCTTCGCCCGAGCCTGGTTTCAAGCTCACCCACCGCGACATGGCCCCAAAGCGCTCTATCTCGCCCGAAGTGCCAGCGAAGATCTGATCTGGCAAGGACCCTATTCCCACCGATCAACCACTCCTTGACGTGTCCGCCGCCATCACCACACTCAGGCCCAAGGTGCTGGCTTCAGGGCTCTCGGTGGCGGAGCTGGTGGCGACGGCCTGGCGTACGGCCTCCACCTATCTGCGCTCCGACAAGCGCGGCGGCGCCAAATGGCGCCCGCCTGCGCCTGGCCCCCCAGAATCAGTGGGAGTGAACCAAGCCCGAGCAACTGGCGGCGGGTGTTGGCGGTGCTGGCAGGCGATCAGCAGCGGTTTCAATGCGCTCAGGCTGATGGCACCCAGGTGTCGCCTGGGCGGAATCTGATCGTGCCTGGCCGGTGGCGCAGCGGTGGAAAGCCGCGGCCAGCGCGCTGGTCATGCCGTGGAGGTGCCCTTCAATGCCCCGGCGCCAGCGAATGCCTCCCAGGAGCAAAACGAGTGGAGTCCGTTTTGCGGTGTTGGAGCCCCAAGGCCGATGGCTTTTCGCAATTATCAGAAGCGCAGCTCACGGTGCGGCCGGAGGAACTGCTGATTGATCGGGCCCAGCTGCTCGGCTTGAGTGCGCCGATAATCGACAGTGCCTGGTGGGAGGCCTGCGGGTGCCTCGGCGCCAAATGTCGGCGGCTCAACGAGGGTGTTCACCACAGGCAGGCACGCTCAGCACCGACTTCTTCGTGAACCTGCTCAATATGGCCACGGTTGTGGACGCCAACCTCTGAGCCGCAGACAGCTTTTGAAGGGCGGTACCGCCACAGCGCGCGAAACTGGCTGGAGCGGCAGCCGCGTTGATCTGGTGTTTTGGCTCCAACTCCCAAGCTGCGGGCCTGGCGGATGGTGTAAATGCCCAGAACGATGGAATCCGCCAGGTCGTGGCTTGATTTTCAGTGGCGGCCTGGAGCCAAGGTGTGAGCCGTGAATCTGGTTTCGCAAAAGCTCCTGCTGACGGGATCCAACGCGCGCCAAAGGCGGCGGACGATCCGCATCGAATGCACCGGGCGGTCTGAACAATCGGGCCCACGTCGATGCACCCGCAGCACATCCGTCCCCAGCGTGAATCGCCTGGGCGCAGACGGCCGCCGTGCCCCACAGAGTCCGGGCTCGGGGCCTGGGGTTCGTTTGGCACCGCTTCCGATGAACCGTTTGCGCGATGGGCCCAGCAGCAAGGGGGAACCCTTCGCGCGGCAGCTCCGCCAAGCCCCGCAGCCAGGGCCAGGTTCTGCTCGGTGTTTTTGGCAAAGCCGAGCCCGGATCCCAGAGTCAGCTGATCGGCCGCACCCCGGCCGCCAGGGCGATGTCTGTGGCGCGCAGCAACTCCTGGCGCACACTCGGCCACCACATCGCCATACACGCCAAAGCCAATCCATGCTGCGGCTATCCGCCGCGGCTGTGCATCAGCACGTAAGGGCAGGCCGAATTCGCCCCACGCCAAGAATGGGGGGTCACGGCGGACCGGCCGCTCACGTCGTTGATCCGTGGGCTCCGGCCGGCCAGGGGCAGCGGCGGCCCACCCTGATCGAAAGGGTTCGATCCGGAAAGGCGGGGGCCGCCAGGCTGCGCGGCAGGAGGAGCGCATCAGCCTTCCAGGGCCGGCAACACCCTCTCCAGCTCCCTGCCTCGGCGCCTGATCTCATGGCGCCGGGCCGGTTGCTCTGCCCCCCAGATCCAGCAAGATCCCGCCCCTGGAGGCCAGCATCGTCGGGCCTGAATTGCGGGCGTCATGCAGGCCGATCAAAAAACGGCCACCATCACTGAGGAATCAAGGGGTGAGATTTGATCACCCCCAATCACGTAGGTGCGCGAACCCCAGGGAGAGCGGCCCTCTGGAGCCGCGCTGCGCTGGTGGAGGCCATGGTCGTGCTGCCGTTGGCGCGATTCATCCTCAGCCCAGCCCCCAGGCGTGGGTTGCAGGGAAACTGACAAGGGCCCTTTGAGGGGTGGTTCGAAGTGGGTGAGTGGCTCCGGTCTTGAAACCGGCGAAGGAAGCGGGAGCCTTCCGCCGGCCTTTCGAATCCCACCCCTCCGTTTTTCGGAACCTGCCTGGCCTTACGGCCGACAAGTTCTGGGTCTGGGGAGGCGCCAACTGCCGCTAGCGTCAGCCGGCTTTGATTCCAAACGGCGCCATGAAAGAACGCGTTGGCTGCTGCCGTCTTGATGATCTGCGGCCTGCTGCTTGGCGATGGTGGCCGCTTCTGCCCGCCCCTACGGCCGCGAGGGGCGCCCCGCGCCGAGAATCCGGGGGGTCTGGATGACCACCAACGACATGACGCACAATGCGCTGATCGCACCAAGTTGCGTAAGCGGCGATGGATCAGTTGAAGGAGATGCACTTCAACACTGTTTACCGTGTGGTCTGGAATTCCGGCTACGCCAATCCATAACCACGAGGTCACCGGGACCGCAAGATTCGGTGTTTCCTATAATAGGCTTGGAAGGCCAAGACATTATCGCCGAATGTGATCAGCGAGGGCATGGCCAAAGCATGCCTCGTGATTTCCCTGGTTCGAATTCGGCTTCCATGGCGCCGCCATTCTCGGACTTGGCCCCTCAACACCCCACTGCTCACTGACGCGGCGAGACGGGAAGCCGCACCTCAATCAGCGCTGGCAGGGGAAATAGTGGTTTTTGGCTGAATCATTCAGGCCTGAGGTGCATGCAGTTCATCACCGAAAAAAAAACCCCCCCTAAGTGCTGGAAGTGGTGGGTAATTACGTACACCGGCGATGGCATCAGTCGATGAGACCACATAGCCTGCCCAATGAAATTTTGGCTACGACAGTTTACACCAAAGCGCTTTACACCCAGGGAAACCAAGCGCGCGGTGCCGAGCAACAACCCGATGGAAATCAAGGCCTGGATCAAGTGTCGCGCTGACAGAATTTCAGCCTTCATAGGGTCATCCTGCAACAAAGCTGTGAAAGCCAAAAAAAGCCAATGCGATCGTCCTCCGTTTCTCCCAACTACTACGACTTCGCCTACAAGCTGCAGTGCAGGACTGGCTAGGGCTGGGTCGGCGCAACATCGTCGATGAGTGATCGTGCAGGCTCTACCGGCCTGATGTGGCCAGCTTCGCCACCGAGGTGGCCCGCCCCGAACTCGCGGAAACCCAGAAGAAGATTCCCCGCGATCGAGTGATGACGGGGCTACGCACCAAGGCAGCCACCAATGAAGCTGATTCAGCTCAGGTGCAGACGGTCCAGCAGAAAGGCATGGTGTGGCGTTCTTCTATTTCGAAATCGCTCTGGAATGCACCGCCGAAGCGAAGATCTGCGGCCGCGCAGGCTCCTTTTTCCCTGTTTCCAGCCCCGCAAACGCGCGTGCCGCCGCGCTGTTGACGTCCACCCAAACCCACGCAAAAAACGTAGATCCCTTGTCAGATGGTGGGGGTGCACGCGGTGATCAGTGAGTTTCACACCAAAAACGGAGTACCCCTTGGTGGCCCTGATCGAGCTGGCTTTGATGTTTCATTGAGGCCGATGGCCTGCTCCAGGCCGTGGAAAAATCGCCCGTCGCAAAGGGATTCCCGAGCGTTACCTGATCAGATGCTCACCACCCCTGGCCAGAAAGCTGGATTGTAGGCCAGCGCCCTGGCGTTAAGACATCAGATCTGGTGTTTGCTCAGAGTTGGGCTGCTCGGCGGCAGGCGTGCTGGTGGTTAGCTCCATCTGCAGGGTGCTGTGGGCGATTGCCAAATGCGGGCCAGGGCTGTTTGGCCTCATGCAGCAGCTCCATGTGTTTGCCCCCAGCTGGCTGGCGAATAATGCGGGCCCGGTGAGGGCGTTTCTGGGAGGTGCTCATCGCCCAGACATGCAGGTGATGCCAACGCAACCACCGCCGACAGGAGCGGCCAAGGGCCACCATCACCGGCATCGGCGCAGCAACTGGCAACACATACTCCCAGGCCACCGCCAAGACCCACCGATGGCCGTGAGCGGGTCCAGCCGCCCAGTCCGGAGCCCCACCAGCAGGACTGATCAGCACC
>Ga0163217_1069032_pt1 | contig 10992 bp, 14 predicted proteins | sample SynspAceP_FD_185933 | JGI IMG/M metagenome (GOLD analysis project Ga0163217, IMG submission 185933) | Saline lake microbial communities from Ace Lake in Antarctica - Synechococcus sp. Ace-P (PacBio error correction) | ecosystem: Environmental > Aquatic > Non-marine Saline and Alkaline > Saline ...
GGAAAAAAATAGAAGAAAAGAGGAATCTCAGGGCCCCGATTTGGGCCCCGAAAAACTTGGATCGGAAAAAAGCCCCGTCCCCCTGGGAAATTTTTCGTCCAAATTCCCCCGATCCCCGACATCGGTTTTTTTTTTGATTTCGTGGCCTCGAGTCCAAACGATGTTAAACAGAAATGCCCGAAAATGCCCCTTTGCAATCCGCTTCGTCAACATGGTTTTTCAAGGAATCTGGAAATCGGCGCAACTCGCTGAGGGTATTGAAAAACGGTTCCGAAGAAAGCGGGAAGTGCCCCTGCCTCGGCAACTCGGAATAATTCGATCTGGCCCAAGGTTTTTATTACGGACGTCCGGCCGCCGGCGTAAACTTTGGACGGATCGCAACGGCGAGAAATAGTCCCCCCTCCGAAAGCGAGGAGAGGAAAGCTCCCCGACCGGGAAACTGCCTCTCCGAATCGAACATTGAACGCGTTTCAAAACCTGGGAGCCAATCGATCAAGCGTGTTATATTCCGCCGCTCTCTGGTGCTTCCTCTTGGCCCCCACTGAAACCGTTCTGTTGGTTCCCGTTTTTTTCTTTCGGGCTGTTTCTTGCTTCTCGGTTCCGCGAACCTCGGAGCCAATCGCTCGCTTCAAGAAGCCGTTTCGAGTCGTAAATTCGAGTCCAACCGAGCCGACGTTGACGGTCGAATCCGCCGAGGTCTACGAAAATCCTCGCTCGCGAATTTCAACCCAAACCCGGACGAAAGTCGAGTTGGTCGGATTGACCCAAGTCCGTCGGTGGCGACTACACGCGAAACAGAAAAAGAGTCTGCCCGATGTAATCCGCTCGCCCGTGGGGGGGGACGCGAATGCCGTCGAACGTTCGTCATACCACTCATCAACGACACACAGTAACCGATTTTCCGAATCGAGGAACCAACGCCAAAGCAGTCGGCAACGCTCGAGCAATTGGTACAAAAATATTACCCGCGAATCCGACCCCCGAATCACATCCGAAACTCCGTAACTCAACCATGGCGTTGTTGGGAATCGGCGGGCGCAAGAAATGATCGACCGTCGGCTCGAAACACTCGATACGTTGAGTCCAGCAGTAACCTTACTTTGAGGAACGATCGAACTCGATGATGACCGATCGCCAATGATGCGGACTTCGCCGATGAGTACCACCAACTACATCGACCGAACGTGCGTTTTTATGGATTCGAAACGGTCGCCGCCCGATCACATCGGGGCTTCAGTCTCGATGTGGCCCGACGCCTGTTGTCAGTCCGGTGACATGATGCAACTCGGTCTGCGAGATGTTGACTGACGTTCGAGAACGATTTACATCTACCTGCTCGTTCCTCTTGCCGTCGTTCCTGGTTGCTGATCCGAGGCCGTCCGCATGATGGGAGCGAAATCACCGGGTTCGGTGAAAAACCGCGATTGCAAAATCGATACCTGGGCCGAACGATCCTGCCGCGTTACAGGCAGTGGTCATGAACGGTGGCTCGTCGCCTCGTTGGGTCTGGCCGATTCTGGTGCGCGCTGGTTGGGCATGGCGGCTCGATCGGTGTCGCCGGCGAACTCGGAGTTCACGCGTCGCAGTGAGTCACGGCGCTGCAAAACGTTGCCACGTTTCTGGATCGCGATCTGAGTGTATTACGACAAACCTGGCCGCCCGATGGGTTGGGCGAGCCCCACTTTTCGTTAGTTCTCGCGACACCGACCGAATCACTCGGAAACGGATTGCGCTCACTCTTGGTGATTGCATTGGCTGCTACAACGTTCGTGAAACCGTGGTACGCTCACGGCGGTAGCGAAATGTCACACGGTCGTGATTTCTCGAACGCGTGTTCTTCTGGCCGGCATGAGTTTTGGCGGCCTGATGCGTTGTTTCGGTTGCTCACACCGTGTGGCGTGTTCCCGTAGATTACTTTGCCGCCGACAAACCGCGTGGAGCGAACGATTCAAAGCACCGTTGGTCGGATCGCTGGAGGTCAGCATCCGTTCGCGCTGGCCGGATTGCGCCTGGCACGGGTTTTTTACTAACCGCCGTGAGTGCTTTCGTGGCGCTTGTAATTCGTCACGTTTCGGTTGGCTGATTAAACGTGATCGTGGGGCGTTCGTCTCTTCTTCAAGGATGCTGATGCTTGCGTCGGACGCTATCTCAGCATGGAACAATCACGACAACGGGCGGCCGCGTCGGCCCGCGTCAGTCGATGCTGCCTCGCAAATAGCAATTGGGCTTGCGACGTTGAGGGATTCCGGCGAAAGTTCGCTGAACAGGGTGCTGCGAGCGCTACCTGCGGCGACACTCGACAACCGTTTTGGATGTCATTCATGAACTGCACACGTCGAACGACAAAGCGTGTCCGGGCTCGAACGCAATCCGAGATCAGGCAAAATCCCACAACGCGACTGCACATTCGTCTACGAGGGCCCGTCTGATCGCAACTCGGAACCGCCCCATAGCGAGAACGCCACCTCGTCGTTTCAACGACGGTGTCCATCGATCAACGACTGCCCAGCGATTTATCCAAGGAAAGCAGCTTAAGACCGTTCATTGAAGTTCGGGGAAGACGCCCGGGGTGCCTGAGACTTGGCGTGGAGATGCGATCGCTTTGGATTCGGGTTTAGAAAATCGCTCTTTCAAGTTCGCGACTTGTTGCTGAGTCAATCCCGAGTTGCTCGACACTTCCGAGTTACTGCGTCCTGCGACGAAGACAATTCGATCGCTTGCAAGTTTGACGTAATTGCCGCTTTCCGGCCCATCGTTGAATTTGGTCACTGATTGCCGCCGCCACGAACCACGTGTTTGTTCCATCTCGATGCGTTCGACGCTGCGGGCGATCAGCTGGCCGACGCGGGCCCCGACCGGCGATCTTGCAGCTTCCCACCTTCAATCGCCGGTATTTGCTGATTCCACTGCGTCCGTACCATCGGCGGGTCGGTTCGCCGCCGATTGCGCAAATGATCGGTCAGTTTGTAAGCTGCAAATGGAGAACAAGTAGTTCTCAATCGCCGTCGCGATCGTATTGGGGAGCGAAACCAAAAGAATCCGACGAGCGTTTTCTTTGGAAACAATATCTTGTGACGCTGGCGCTACGAGTCTGCAAACGGCGTTGGCACGTAAGGCAGTAACCCGGCCTCGTATTGATCGATCAAGACGACGAGCCACGCCGGCCTCATCACCGGTTGGATCGCAGTGACCTCAGTTCGGTTTCCGGCGGGATCTGGTTTCAGATTGTGAATCGTTCATCTCCCAATTTACACGACCATCGACCCGCACGACTCGGGCCTTCCATTTCGGGATTGCGGTGGTTTCGTTTGCGCCGATTCGCAACGAACAGCGGAGCTGTGGCATGAAGTTCGCCAGGGGTGCTAACCCCCGGATGGGTTCACCAAAATCGGGCGTCAAAGATCAAATCTCCAATAGCCCAGAAAGGTCCATTGGTCGGCGGAGAGGCGAAATAGGTGTTTCGCCGCGGGATGAAGAGCCGATTCGAATCGGGGACGGGGAAGCCGATCACGGGCTGGTCAAAGTCGTTTCAGAAATCAACTTCGAACCGAATCGTCTTCACGCTGGCGACAAAGACGACGCCGTCTTCCACGCGGGTGCGTAGAGGTGATCACCAGCACTCAACGGCGATGCGTAAGTAGTCCCGAACGGTGTTTGGAAACCGTCGACCAAGACCGTTTCGCCGGTGCGGATCGATGCATTCGACCGCCCTTGTCGGCCGAAACGAGATAGACGCGGGCCCTAGGTAGGCCCGACCGGTGACGGCACGAAACTGCTGATGTCCATCTCGCAATCCAAACATGATCGACTGCGTCACGTCGCCGCTGCAATCGAGTCGAACGCCAAACATGAGCGGAGCGCCGCGTCGTTCTCCCGAACAAATCCAACGGCGATGTCGTTGACGAGATGAACGGCATCGCGACGCGGGCCAGAGCTGATTCGCCCTCGGGATTGGAAGGTGGCTGCAGCTCCAGACGACCGATCCGTCGACCGCGTGTGCAATCCGTCAAATGCTCGTCCCGCGTCCCCAAACTAAAATCACTTTCGCGTCCTGGTCTGAAAAAATAAAAAAACCCCCAAAGGGGGTTTTTGGTGTAACACTGGTCCAGACTCTTTGGGAACGGTGTAGTTGCGAAATCGACTTTCCAGGCCAACTCGCCCGGTGAACTTTTGCGACGCAGAACAGCCATGAATCGCCGAGTGCATTCGCGCCATGATGACGTAGTCTGCGTCAGGACCCGGGGACGTTCCGTGGTCCAGAATCGCTCGTCTTCAACCAAAACGGCTGCACCAGATCGGTCTGCCAACGAAGACCGACCCGTCCAAATCCAACTGCCGCGAAACGCTCCGCCTTGAAGTAAACGGAACAACCATCACCGTCCGTCAGGGGAGAGCGTTGCAGCCTGATCCCATTGCGTGTTTTGCCTGCCGTTTCGTTTTTTCAAAGACAGCGGTCAACGTTGGTTTCCCGCGAACCGTCGATCGACAGCAATGCGTCTTTTCCGTCACGGGCCGCGGTTAGGTAAATGTTCTTTTTGAAACACCAATCGGAGTCCCGAGCAGCTTTGCCGGGCAAAGCGCTTTTCCAAAGATCTTGGAAAGCGTCCCAATGTGGTTGGATATGTGGCCGTTGGGTGTGGCTGCCGAAATCGTCGGGGCACGCCAATGAGGCCAATCGGAAATGACTCGCGGTGGCGAGGGAGGAAGGGTGGGTAGGATCGCGAGCGTGGCAGCCCGGAAAATGGATCGTTGGCATGGCCTGGAATCGTCGTGGGGGGGGCGGATGGGGAATGGTTGACGGTATCTAACTGACTTAACGCAAATGGCCTTTTGGTTAGAACGTGGGGTGCCGGGATGCATGAGTTTGAGGGTGAGACCGTTTTTACGGAGCGTCCTGTTGAAATTGAATCGCTACACGAAAATAACGTGACCAGTACAAGCCCGACGCGCAAGCGAGTGCACCAGGGTTGGCACCCCTGGCTAGCTAATACCATCGCTCTGCGATGAAGAAGCCCACTCCCCATTGAGAACGAAAAAAGCCAGCTGAAGAAAATTCCGCTGCTCTGATTGTTTTTTCGGCTCTCGATGGGAGGCGAAGTTTTTATTCGCCGCTGGTCGAGTGGCCTCGGCTGGTTCGCCGCCGCCTAGCAAAGGAAATGGAATCTTCGAGCGCCGTTACCGGCGGCGGCGGCGAGTTCCTTCGAGGGCTTCGCGGCGGAATTGACTCTCCGATTCCTTGGGAAGATTCGGAACCCGGTGCCGGCTGGGATCAGGTGTCCCGAGGAAATTAGTTCTCTTTCAAACCAACGAGCTTGTCGACCTTGCCAGCCAAGGGCGGCTTCGTGAGCACCTTGGTGGTCTCCTGGAAACGATGCCGCACTGATGAAAACTGGTTTGGAGCTGCAGACCGCGCTTTTGGGTGATCACGAGCAACTGGTGCTCGCGGTGCGGGCACTCTTTGCAACGGTTTGCCCTGGCAGGCGTGTGCCGCCCAGCGCTTGACTTCGGCGTTGGTTTGCTCGAACGCTTCCTTCGGTCCGATCGTGCCTTCGCTGAATCGGTGTCGCCAGGTTTGGCGGACTTGAGGCCAATTACGGAGTTTTGGTTGGAGCGGCGAAAGTGGAAACCGATCCATCAGCTGCCGGGCAAGCAGGTTGGTAATCGCCAGCTCGAATTCGACTTTCACTTTCCGCAACATACCTGCGCGATGATGATCTTCGCCGTGCGTTGTTCGTTGATCTCGACGTCGTTGGCTGCGATGAGACCTGTTTGGATTCGTGGCAACAGGTATTGCTGCACGCCTCTTCCCGGTGGACGACGGCAGGATGTCGTGCGGGAGCGAGTGCCCCCGTCGACGCGGGCCTGACCCGCGTTTGGACGATGCCGCCGGTGTTGGACTGAGAAGTTGTTTCTCCGTGAGGGAACAAGGTCTTCGGCGCGGTTTGATGCCCGACATAGTATCGCACGGACGACGAATCGTTGGTTTGCCCTCCGTTTCCGCTCCGAGAGAATTTCCGACTTCGCCGTCGACAGCTACATGCGATCTACGCGGGGTCCTTCGTTGTCGCGGCTTCGAAAATTCCGTCGGTCACCCGAGGGCAGAACCGCGGCGGGTGGATGTCGCGACACACCGCCGGTCTCAACGCGGGCCATTTCCGCGAGCACCGTAACCGGGAAATGACTTTGTCCGCCTTCCTTCACGCTGAGATCGTCGCCCGTCGGGGAGATATTGAGCGTGCAGCGGACGTCCGTACCGTATCTCGATCACGAAGTTTGCGGGTGAGATCCCGTTTGTGGTCAAACGATGTGTACCGATGTTTAACTCGCTGGCCTCGCCGATCGACTCGCTATCGGTTCGCCTTCGAACGACATCTATTCGACGGATTCTTCCCGCTGACTTCCGAAACAAAATCGGAATCGAGTACGGGTTCCATTCGAAAGACTTGTCAGCGACAACGCGGGTCCCTTACTTTGACCATCAAACGTCGACCGCGGTCGGATGTCGGTAGGACTCGATCTCACGTCCACGCCGTCGACCAGCAGAACCTGCCCGTTTGCGTTGTTAGCACGACGTCGCGGGCCTCGGTGTTGGTCACGGCTTCATGCGGGTGAAGCGACCTCACCTCACGCGACGATTTGATGTCGGACTCTTTCAACTTGCTTTGCTTCACGCTTACCTACCGAGAGAGCGGTCCGCATGGTGAGTTGGGTACCGGTTCGCCCGATCGATTGGGCGGCGATGATCCCGACGGCCATGGCCCGTTCCTCGACCATGATTCCAGGTTTTGCCATGTCCATGCCGTAGCAGGCAGGCGGCCAAACACCGGGGAGCGGTGCGTCGCAGGGCCATCGGGCGTACGAACCTGGATTTTCCTCCAGCCCCATTTGCTCGATCTTTGCGTGCGATTTCGGGCGTGTAAATTTGCGTAGCCGCGACGATGACTTCGTCGGTGACCGGGTTGACGATCGATTTCAGGCTAACACGACCGTTGATCCGAATCGGCGAGCGAAACTCGACCTTCTCATTCACGGTAAAGCGACCTCCCCTTGGTGATCCCTGACGTCGTGCCGGCATGCGTGCATGGTGACAACCACGTTCCTGTGCCCGACGTCCGGGCGAGCTTCCGAGCAGGTAACCGCTGTCGCGTCTTCAACGCGGTTGGTCGGCGAGACATTTTCCCGGGCACCGTGGGTGGACGAGAAGTACTCGAGCACCGAGAGGCCTTCGCGGAAAGTTAGCCTTGATTCGGCGTCGATGATCCCCCAGTCGGTTTGGCCATCCAACCCCGCATACCGGCGAGCTGCCGAATTTGCTTCGTACCGCCCGTGCACGGAGTGGCGGAACTGAGGAAGACGGGTTGATTGTACCAAGCCGCCCTCGAAACTAATGTCCGTTTCCAGATCGGCTCATTCATGTCCGCCGTGGACGCCTCGCGAGCGAAACGTCCAAGCATCGAAACTGGTTGTGGCGTTCCTTGGCCGCCATCAACCCGCGATCGTAAGCCTTTTTTGTGCTCATTGACCGTTTTTCGGCTTTCCTTGATGAAATTCTGCTGGTGTCGGGGCGAGCGGAAAGTCTCCCGTTTTGCGAACGACAAAACCGCTGCTTAGTGGAATTTCACGGAATCCGTTTGCATCATGTCCGTCGAGTCAGGTGGAATCGTCGGTTTCCCGGCCTTTTAGACGTTGGTAAGCAATCGCTGATCGATTTCGCGAGGTCACTGCTGCGATCGCGGGTTGTAGAAATCCATCCCGTCCGGCAGCATTTTCGTTGAAACGCACGCGTCCGGGGGTTGGTTGTCAATGATCGCGCCGTAGATGCCGGTCCTCGTCATCGGTTATTGAGCTTCTGGAAACTTCGGGCAAACGCATCTTGAATTTTGGTAGCAGTTCGACGATACCCTCAGCGAAGCGCGTAATCGACTTCATCGAACGCTGAAGAATCATGCTTCGCCCTGCGTCCGGGCAACCTCGACGTCATGGTAATCAGCAACCATGACGATGTCTTTGGAAGGACTCATGACGTTACCGTTGACGTGCGCGAAACACGTTTGTTCGTGCTGAGCATCAACGTGTGGGCCTCGACTTGTGCCCGATCGAAAGCGGTAAGCTGGACGGCCATTTGGTCACCGTCGAAGTCGGCGTTGAAGCCTTTACAAACGAGCGGGTGCAGGAGGCGTTGCCTTCGACGAGTGTCGGTTCGAACGCTTGAAATCCCCATCCGGTGCAACGTCCGGGGCTCGTTGAGCATCCACAGGGTGATTCGTGATGAACCTGTTCGAGGATATCCCAAACCTCTTCGTCTTTGCGGTTCGAGCATCTTCTTCGCCGATTTAGAATCGTATCGGCATGGGCCGAGTTCTTTCAAACGACGGATGATGAAGAGGGTTGATACAGTCCAACGCGATCTTCTTCGCAAACGCGCTTGGTGCAGTTTCAAACGAGGACCGACCCCCGATGACCGAGCGGGCGAATAATCGACCCACGTTTAACCGAGCAGGTTTTCGCGAAACGACCTGTTTCGCCTTTAATCATAGTCGGTCAACGATTTCAGCGGTCCGGTTCGAGAACCGAGCACCGGACGCCTTGCAACGGTATTATCTGAACAACGCGGTCGACGGATTGCTGCAGCATCCCGTTTCTCGTTGCGGAATGATGACTTCCGGAGCGTTTCAAAATCACACAGTTTTTACGCAACCGGTTGTGCGGTTACTGATCCGGCGATATAGAGGTCGTTTCAAATCGCTCGTGGCAAAGTGCCGCTGTCCAGCAACACGGAGTGGGGCGCAGGTCTGGCGATCACGGGGAACATCACGTCGAGCAACCATCCACTCGGGACGGTTTTTCGCTGTCACGCGATCGACTCGATCGTTTGAGCCGGTTTTGATCAGCGTCTTTCGCTTCTGTTTGCTGCCGGTTTCTTCGAGATCGATCCGGAAGTTGTTCGGACAAACGGAACGAGGCTCGAGCTGTTGCAGTTTGCGAACACGCTTTCGGGCACCCATGTCGCTTCAAAAGGAATCCGGCACCGTATTGCTGCGTGCGGGCGCGGTACTCTTCCTCGGTCAGCAAATTGCAGCGACCAAGATCCCGTTTCCATCGGGTCGATGACGACTGTAACTTGGACATAGATGACCCTTTTCGAGCGAGCTGGTCTCAATGGCCAGCAGGTGCCGGCCGCGACGCATGGCTTGAAGAACCAGATGGGAAACGACGGTGCGGAAAGCCAGTTCGATGTGTCCCATCCGTTTTGCGTCGGAACGCGAGAGTGGGTGACCTCACGCCGCATGCGGTCGCAGATCATGCCTTGTAACTTCAATGCAACGGTATTGCCGCAGGCGCAACTCCAGTCTTTCCAGGTCCGAAGAATGCGTTCGCAAACAAGCCGTCTTTTTCCCGGACCGGTAAGTTGCGCGTAGTTTTTGATGGTCTCGGTTTCTTGACTTCGCGAACGACCAACGTCCCTTGAATGTCCTTGGGGACGAGGGCCAAGGAGAATGCGACCGAAGCGGTAGTCTAATTATAACGGTCGTAGTTCTGGTTTTCGCCAACTGACATGGAAAGAAAGCCTTAGCTGCTAGCTCTTAGTCTCGGCCCGCCCCCGATCGCGCTCGCGGCGAATGGGGTTGCAAGGTTTTTCGAGCGTGATGGAGTTGGAAAAGGTTCAGTGCGGCCCGGTGGGCCGCGAAATGTCCCGAGCGGTGGCTCGACGATCCAATTGCACAGGTTCAAATCAACCGAGGAGCGTTTCGCTCCGGTGCCGGCCACGCTCAGGGGCGGCCTGCGATGCGAGTCGCAACCGAGCCGTGAGACGGCCGGAACGCCGAACCGACCTAAATCGGTCGTTTTTTTCGAGCTGCATGTTGAGTGCCAAGCCTCGGGATTTCGTTTGGTCAAACACGTCGAAACTGGCCCGCGTGCCGGGCATCGAGAGTGGTTCTCACCTTTGACCTCGAAATTCGTAAGATCTTGGTACGTCCCTTCGCGTCGTCACTCTTGACCGTGGAGCAATTCCTGCAGGAAATGTAGGCGCCCCCGTAAGGCTTCCGAGTGCCCACACTCCATCTCGCGAAGCGTTGACCGCCGAAGCAGCTTGCCCGCCGAGGGGTTGTTGCGGTGAATCAGCGAATACGGCCCCGGTGCTGCGTGCGTGAACCTTGTTCGCGACGAGGTGGTGCAGTTTCAAAATCATATAGATGTAAACCCACCGTCGTTGCCTGCCCATCGGATGCCCGTCCGAACCGTTCGGTCAAACGAATTTTTCCGTGACGAGGCAACCCGGGCTTCGGCGAGACAATCTTTGATCTCTTCCTAAAGGCCCCCGTGCGAAATCGGCGGTGGATCGCTGGAAAACCGGAGTTATCCGCACCGGCCCAACGAGGTGCGTTCAAAATCTGTCCACCGTTCAATCCCCGCGACGGAACGCCGAGCGGGGTTGAGCATAATTTGGATCGGCGTGCACATCGGGTGGAACGGCAATGTCTCGATCGGCAGGAATTTTGGCGATGAACCCTTTATTTCCGTGACGACCGCGCATTTTGTCACCGACCGCTGGATCGTTCGTTTGGTCGCGACGTAGATCTTGACCATCCTGCAACACGCCGCTGCGACAGTTCATCGCCCACGCTTCATCGAGTTTGAGTTTCCGATCAACTCACGATCGCGTTTCGAACGTTCTTGCATTGGCGATTGCGTAAGACCTTCTCCAACCTCCGGCTTATCCCTTTCTTTTTCGTCGACTTGGTCGAGGCACGAGATTCGAGCCGGAACTGGGTCGCCCGTCGGCGACGAATTTCGGATCTTGTCCATACGGCGCAGCGGGGTCCCCGTCGTGTCCTTGAGCTTCATGTCGGTGCCGCTTCGGGTCGCGGAACGAGCGATTCCGAACGTGCTGCGATTTCCCGCGTTGCTTCGGTTTCGTGCTGCTGTGAGTTCCTTTTCGACTCCTTCCGCTCGTTTCACGGAGAACTCATCCGCCGCGAAAATTTGGTG
>Ga0163217_1040473_pt1 | contig 10991 bp, 10 predicted proteins | sample SynspAceP_FD_185933 | JGI IMG/M metagenome (GOLD analysis project Ga0163217, IMG submission 185933) | Saline lake microbial communities from Ace Lake in Antarctica - Synechococcus sp. Ace-P (PacBio error correction) | ecosystem: Environmental > Aquatic > Non-marine Saline and Alkaline > Saline ...
GAGGAAAAAAAAAGAAAGACGCCCAGGCCCGCCGGCCCCCCCGAGAACAAAATTGAAAAAAAAAACCGATCTTTCCAAAAAATCCCTTTTCGAAGCTCGGGGGCTGGCGGAAAAGCGGGGTCAGGTCTCAACAAGGGCCCCCTGCTAACCGTGGGCCCAGGGAAAAACCCCTTGGGGCCCCAGCCTCGCCACCTACGACGGCCCCGTCCAAAACAACAGCTTCAGACGCTGGTTTCTGGTGGGGCCCCCGAAACCAGGCTGCGGCCGCTGCAGGGGCTGGCCTTGGAGACCCGGAAACCCAGCCCTTCACGACGCCAACGGCCAACGGGCCCCGGGCGGGGATTTCACTCCTGCCAGCGGCTGCCGGCCCGTGCCGGATTCAGCCCGCGTGCTGGATCGGCTTGGCCCCTGGTCCGCCGTCAGGCGCTAGGCGCGGAGCGGCTGCTGGTGGGCGAAGCCATCAGGCCGAGCCATCCACCAGAAAAATCGCTGAGAATCTCGCTTCCAGCCGGGTTCAGGCGCCCCACCGGTGGGTGCCGGAAGTGCGCCCACCCGCTGGATCCGAGTCAAGCAGGCCCAGGTGGCCACCGCCCAGTGGCCCCCGGCAGTCGTCCGGCGGTGTAGCGCAGATCCCTCAGCAGGTTGTGACGGCTTGCCGCCGACCGCGTCGCTGCCATCCGCGCGCCACTGGCGCCACAGAGGCAGGCAGCGGGCCCCGTTCCACGCCCTCTGCTGGCCCGAGCGAAGCCCAGCCAGCTCGCCCCCGCATTGAGGCCTAGCTGCTCACCGGCACATCAGCCCAATGAACGGCGCAACGCGTTTGTGGCAGGTCGATCATGCGGCCGCGCAGCGCCTGCACCCGCTCCGCTTCCCCTGCCGCTGGGCCAGCCGCAGAGCGAGCACCGATTCGGTTTTCGCCGAATGGAGCAGGGGCCAGCCGGATGGCGATCGAGCACAGGCGCAGCCGCTTGCCAGAGCCCGGGCTTCGGCCGTGTTCCATGCAGCCGCCAGCACCATCGGCAGGTACTGGCTGCCCTCGTTGTGGTCGCCAGGAGCCATCGCCTGGCGCTTGATCCTCAGGAACGCCGTGCAGGAAGTCGTCGCGGGCATCGGGGTCAATTCGATGTCGTAGGCCAGCAGCCCCGGCGCCCGCTTCCAGGTCGGCCAGGGCGGGCTGGCTCCAGGGCGCACCGGCGTGCCTTGCTGCTGCACCCGGTGCCTGGGCCCACCCTGGGGCGGCGATCCGCCGGTGCTGTTCGCCGCTGCAACCTCCAAGGCATCGGCCGCAGCTGCTCGGGCTGCGGCCGCCCGCCAGGTCGAGAGCCGCTGCAGGCCCAGCTCGTCAGCAGCTCCGGCGCTTGCCGCCGATGCCGCTCACTCCTCGCTGAGGTGCCTTCGCGGCCGCCTCCCGGTCGCCAGCTCCGCGCCAGGAGCAGAGGCACGCACTTGCGGCGGTCGTTCACTCAGGGGCGGTGTGCGCAGAGGCCAGCTCGGCGGCCAGCCATGGGCAGGGCGTCGTCGAGCTGGTGCGGTTCAGGGCAAGCGCGTGGAGCGGCCAGCCTGTTCGCGGCTCCTGGTGGCGACCTGGCGCTTACCACAGGCCATGGCTCACAGGAGCCCCTTGCCGAAACGCCGGCCAGCAGGCCGGCCCAGAGGGTCCAGCCATCAAGCGCGTGCTCCCGGGTGAGCCGTTCGCCCTGGCGGGCCAGGGCTGGCTGGTAGGCATGGGAGCCCCAGCGGCTGCTGCCCCGGCGGGTGCGCACCAAGCAGGGGGGGATGGCCCTCCAGCCGCAGCCCCCCCGGCACCTGTTCCAACCAGCGCAGCCACCACCGCGGCGTCGCCGGCTGCGCAAGCGGCCTCGCCTCTGACCGGGAATCTTGCCGAGCAGGCCCACGAAAACAGCGTTGCTGGTCGTCGAGCTGCAGGGTGGCGATGGGCGCTCAGAGCCTTGGGCTTGGGGTCGCCCGTGCGGTCAAGCCAGGCCCGCCGACGGCAACGCAGCCAGCTGGCGCAGCAATCGGTCGGTGACAACCTGCTCCTCCAACGGCAACATAGGCATCGGCCCAGGCTAGGGCGGCAAGTGGTTCTGCACCAGGCCGGCACCTTGTTGTCCCCGCAGGCCAGGAGCTTGCTTGCCTTTAGAGCTATTTATTGCCCGCAGTTTGATGGTTTCCCAACCCCTGCCCCTGGAGCCAGGACGATCCAGTTTTCGGCACCGATGGCTGGCGCGGCATCCTCGTGCGTCGACATCACCTATCGAGCGCCTGCTTGCCCGGTGGCGGCGGCTGCCGCAGGGAGCTGGAGCATTCCGCGCCCGAAGGCCTCACTGAGTCGGGAGGTGTGATCGGCTTAATGACCGGCCGCTTCCTGGCCCCGGAGCTGGCCCGAAGCCCATCGGCATAGTGCGTGCGCGGGGCCGGCCTTTGAGCCCCCTGCCCCCCCCCCCCCCTTTTTTCTTTTCAAACCGGGACAAAACCCACGCCCGTGCCCCACCCCCCGCCTGCAGCTGAGGCGGTGGTTCCGAGCGGGGCGCCCTCGGGGCCTGGTGATCACCGCCAGCCACAACCCCGCCGAATGGCTGGGCCTGAAGAATCAAGGGTCACTTTCGGCGGTTCGTGAAGGCGATTTCACCGCCCGGGTCCCGAGCGCCGCTTGGAGGCGCGGTGGCCTCACCGTGGCCGGTGCCCCGGCGTCACCCCCGTTCGATGGCTGACGAACTACCTGCAGCGGCCTGCGCCGCCAGGTCGACAACCAGCCCGCCTGCTGGAGGCCTGCACGCAGGCTGGGGCTGCAGGTGATTGCGTCGATCCGATGCATGGCTCGCTGCCGGCGGCCTTGCCCCCGCCCTGCTCGCCGCGCGGTGCGGATGGATCTGGCGAGCCGGTGAGGGCGATCCGTGAGATTCGCTCCCAGCGGCGACCCACTTCTCGGCGGCCATCCCCCCGAGCACGATAGCCGCTATCTCGGCGAGCTGATCGAAGCGGTGCGCGCTCCATCCGGCGCGGGAGCGCCCGGCAGTGGGGGCATCGTCTTCGATGGCGACGGCGACCGCAATCGCCGTCCATTGATGACAGGGCCGCTACTAGCAGCACCCAGCTGCTTCATGCCCCGCTGATCGACGCACCTCGCCCGGCCGCGGCTGCCGGGATGGTGATCAAAAGGTGAGCGGCTCCGACCCTGAATGGAGCTGGTGGCCAGGGGGCTGGGCCGCGAGTGGTGGAGAAGCCCGCGTGGGCTTCAAATCATCGCCGCTGAGATGCTCAAGGGTGAGGTGCTGGATCGGCGGCGAGGAATCGGGGGGGCGTGGGCGTGGGCGTGCACCTGCCCCGAGCGCGAAATGCCGACTGCTGGTAGGCCGCTGCTTCCTTGGTGGAGGCCCTGGTGGAGGGCGGCCTGCCCTCTGGGCGAGCGGCTCGACCGGCTGCGGGCGGCCCATGGCGGGCGGCAGCGCCTACGACCGCCTCGACCTGGCTCCGCCTCAAGGACATGGGCCCCGCGAACGGCTGGAGCGCCAGCTCGCTGAGGCGCCGCCGCAGTTGTGGCTGGAGTGCCCGTGCTGGAGGCGAGCAACACCGACGGCCTCAAGCTGCGGGCCCTGGGCCCGAGCCAACTGGTGTGCGGCGCCTTCTCGGGCACCGAAACCGCTGCTGCGGCTGTATTGCGCGCCCCAAAGCCAGGAGCGGGTGGCCGCCTGGTGGCTGGCCTGGGGCCGCATGCAGTTCGCCGAGGCGGTAGGAGCGGGGTCGTAGCGCGAATGACTGAACGGATCCAACCCACGCCATGCCCGCTGGTGATCCCAGCGGCAAACCCGGCAAAGCTGCGCGAGTTTCACGGCCCTGCTGGGGCGCGGGCGGGCTCGGGCCTGAACCTCGGACGTGGCGCCCCCCAGCCCCCGGGCCTGGAGGTGGAAGGAAACCCGGCGACAGCTTCGTCCGCCAACGCCCGCCTCAAGGCCGAAGCGTGGCGCGGCCTCACCGGCCAGTGGGCCCTCGCCGACGACTCCGGCCTGAGCGTCGGATGCCCTCGCGGCGCCCGCCTGGCCTCCAACTCGCCGTTACGTGCTCCAGCAGACCCCGACCCGGAGCGGATCGCCCGGCTGACTGCGGGAGCTGCGCACGGAGACAGTGCTGCAGCGAGACACGGAGAGCCACCGTTATCACGCGCGCCGGGTCGCTGGCGAGCGGGGGACTCCCCGAGCTTGGCCGCAACGGGCTGCAGGCACATGCGAAGGTGGAGGAATCCTGCTGCACGAGGGAGACTTTCCGATCCTCCAGAGAGAGGACGCTCACCACAGCGGGCGCGCGTGCGACTTTTCGGGGCTACGACCCACTGTATCCGGCTCGGTTACCGCAGCGGGCACGGATACTGGGGCCCGGCGCTGAACCTGTTCGGGCTCTCGCCAGACCAGGGTCCGCAGACTCGCCGATCAAACGGCAGGCCAGCCTGGGCGCCCATCGCGCGCCACTCGGCGCTCTTGACGGCGCTTGCGCCCGCTAGGAATGGCCGTTGTGGTGTATAACGGTGCTGCGTCACAGCTGCGCCGACAGGCCACAGAGGGCTGGGCCCCGAGCGGCAGTCGACGCGCCTATGTCTGCACGTCCTGCTAGGCCGTTGCGTAAGTTCGCTGTGGCGAGGTGGAGCCGCGCGTGCGCTCGCTGGCCACGGGAGCCTCGAGCCCTCGGAGTGCGCCGGACCCGGCTGGCGGCGGCGCTGTGAGTGCCGAGGCAGGCGTTGGCCCGGTCGAGCAGCTCCTGGTCTCTGCGCGACCGTGGCCTCCGGCTCGGCCACACCCTGAGGCTCTGGCTCAGCTTCATTCGCCGTCACCACGGAAGGGGGGCGAGGGGTACGTTGCTCGGCCGAACAGCGAATCGCCGTGTTCGGGAAACGCGGCACGCTCTGGTCGGAGCAGCCGATGTACGCCCAGCTGGCCTTTGCCATCGACCGGTGCCCGCCGCCTACCCCACCCTTTGCAGGAGCGGCCGGAACCCGCCGCAATCCCGTGGTTGGCCGCTGCGCCGCCGCAAAGGCGAGGCGGCGCTGGCGATGGGGACAAAAAAAGGGGGCTGATGGAGCTCGTGGGGATCACCCACGCGGCCATGACCCCCAGGCTTCGAGCCCCTGGCCCGCGAGTGGGTCAACACCGCCTGCCATCCCGGCCTCAGCGGCCCTAACACCCTCCCTCAACCTACGTGCGATGCTGGAGTGCTCGAGCCTGCTCCAGCGTCAACGGCTTCCGCACCTACAATCGTTCCGGCGTTGTGGGTTGTGGGGGGTTATTGGGGGGGGTTTTTGGTGTTTGGAGCGTTCCTGCGGGCGATCCAGCAAGGAGGCTCTACGGCATTCCCACGGAGCAGGTGATCGGCTCCAGCGTCCGCACCACCTCCGTCGTCCGTGATGGCCAGCCGATGATTCTGCGCACCGAACTGGAGTGCTCAATGATGAGGCGATCAGCCCTTGTCCCGATCGAGCGCTGATCGGCCGGCCGCCGATGCGGCCTTCGCCAACTCCGATGGCGCTCGGAGATGCTGGAGTGGACGACCTCCCTGCCCGGCAGCCGCCTGGGGATGCTCATCCGCCATGAACGACGCCGGAGCGGAGTGGCTACGACCGGCGCTCCCCGGTCGCAAGCTCGACTGGCGCTCGATCAGGCCAGGGCGCGCTGACCGTGGTGAGCATGCGCAACGAACTGGGGCGCGGTGTTTCCCGGATCCGGAAATAGCACGGCCGACGCCGCAGCCCTGCCCTAGCTGCCGCGGCCGTTCAGGGTCTGGCTGGGGAAGAACGCCAAACAACGCTGGTAATCCCGCGAAGTGCCCGGGTTGAGAAATCCCGCAGCGGGCGCGAGCCGCTGCCCACCGTTACCGATTCAGGCTGGCCCGGAGCAGTTCGCGCGATGCCATGCAGGCGCTTCAACTTGATGTAGCCAATCGGGCCCATGCCGAGGTGTTCCCGGAAGCCCTGGAGCAGGCTGCCGGCCGGCCCCGACGTGAAGCCCTGGCGCAGAGCGTCTCCAGGCTGGATTGTTCGCCGGGTGGTCCTCCACCCATTGCTGCAGCCTGTTTGACAGAATCGATTCGCGAGCCGGAAGGCCGGCGAGGTCGGCCCTGCAGCGGAAGCCATGCACAATCGTTTCGAGCAGAGCGGCAGCCAGGTCGCCCCTGGATCGCGCCGGCGGGCGCGGTGGGGGCGAACAACAGCGTCAGCCAAATAGACTGGCGCAGGTTCTATGGCGTTCGGGACCCACCTCCAAGCCAGTTGGCGCTAGGCGGGGCGCCGTGAGGTCGGGCCGCCGAATTCGTTGCTGCTCTGCTGCAGGACGCTGCCGCTCAAAGCATCACACACCTCAGATCAGAGGCAGCTCCGGTGTGGAGAGGTGCACGCTTCCGAGCGGGCGTCAGGCCAAAGAGTGTGTCCGGGAGCATCGCCACCCATGGGCCCGGCAGCGGGCCTGCCGCGGGCCCATGGCCAGATCGAGGGCCACCAACTGGCGATGGGCCGGCTTGGAAACCAGCAAAGAGGAAGCCGGCGGTTGAACACTGAAGTCGCAGCAGCCTCAGCCCCCCCACGCTCCTTCAGGGCCATCCGCCATTTGCAGGCGCCCGCCGGAGAGCCTGGCAGAGCTGGAGATCCAGCCGGTCGCCTGGAGCAGGTCCGCCAGTTCTTCACACGCTTGCTGAAGGTCTTGGCAATCCGCATTTGCGCTTGCACTTTTTGAGTGGAAAAGCCTGCCAGGCCCCCAACAAAATGGTTTCGGCGGGGCAATCGCCCGCCTTTCCTGCGCCTCTTTTGTTGCACCCATGCCCAACGGTCACCCAACGTTCTGATTCTCTGGGGCGGATGACATCGGCCAGCAGCAACCCTCAGCTGCTACAGCCGATGGCCCTGATGGGGTACCAAACCCCAAACATCGATCGGGTGGCCCAAGGAGGCGCCCAGTTCGTCCACTACTACGGCCGAGCAGAAGTCTGCACGCCGGTCGGGGCTGCTTTTATCTCCGGCCAGAGCCGTGATCCGCACCGGCCTCAGCAAGGTTGGGGTCGTGCCGGCGGCCGAGGCCGGCTACCAGGGCGGAGGATCCCACCATCGCCGAACTGCTTTCCAGCCGCCTGGGTTTAACCGCACCGGCCAGTTCGGCAAGAAACCACTTCGGCGACGCGACGAGCTTCTGCCGACGATGCACGGCTTCGATGAGTTTCTTCGCAACCTGTATCACCTCTAATGCCGAGGGAGGAACCGGGAGCTGCGGGGAACTAATCCCCCCGAAGCCGATTATCGAACTTTAAAAAAGAATTTCGGTCCCGGGGTGTGTTGGCATTGCTGGGCCCAACGGCGACGGCACCCCAGCGCATCGAAAATACCGGCCCGCTCACCAAGAAGCGAATTGGAGACGGACCGACGAGGAGTTTCAATGAAGGAGGCCAAGCGCTTCATTCAAGGAGGCGGTGGGCCTCTGGCGAACCGTTCTTTCGTGTGGTTTCACACCACCACATGCCACTTCCGCACCCATGCCCGTTCCCCAGGACGTTGGCCAAGTTCCAGGGCGTTGGCAATCGGAATCCACGACGTGATGATCTATCACGACAACTGCATCGGTGAGTATGCTGGATGGCTGGTGGATGAGCCCTGGGCATCACCGACGACACGATCGTGGATGTACACCAGCACCGACAACGGGCCGCACTGAACAGCTGGCCCGATGCCGGCATGACGCCCCTTCCGCAACGAGAAGAACTCCAACTGGGAAGGGGCCTACCGGGTAACCCGCGATGGTGCGCTGGCCGGGGACATCGAGCCCGGCAGCCTGCTCACCGGCATGCGTCAGCCATCCTCGACTGGTGCCCACGCTGTTTGGCCGCCGCCGGGGAACGGAAACATCAAGCAGAAGTGCCTTGGAGGGTCCAGGATGGCAGCAAGACCTTCAAGGTGCATCTTCGATGCTACAACATGCTCGACTACTGGACCGGCAAGACCGACAAGCCCCCGGGTGAAATTACTTCTACTCTCTGATGATGGCGATCTCACCGCCCCGCGTTTATGACAACTGGAAGTTCGTGTTCCATGGAGCAGCGCTGCACCGGAACGCTGCAAGATCTGGGCTGAACCGTTTCACCGTTCTGTCGCATCCCCAAGATCTTTAACGCTGCCATCACCGATCCCTAACCGAGCGGGCCGACATCACCTCCAACACCTACTGGGATTGGATGCTGACCACGTCTTCCTTGTTGATTCCTGGCCCCAGGCGCGGGTGGCGCAAGGCACTGAAAGCCTCAAGGATTTTCGGCCTCGCACCGAAGGCGCCAGCTTCACGGTGGGGGATGCCAATCGAGAAGATGACCTCCACCCCTCGTAGTTCTGAGTCCAGCGCCCGCCTGATTACCCTTTCACCTCCCGTCCTTTTGGCCCGACCGCCGCTTCCTACCCCGCCTTCCCTGCCGGGGCCAGCCGCCCAGGCCGCCCCCCGGCCAGGGGGGATGTGTTTTGGGGGAAAAAAAAATTTTCCCGGGGGGGGGCCCCCCGGGCCCCAAAAAAAAGCCCCCCCCCCCCCTTTTTTCCCCCCTTTTTTCCCAATGGGGAAAAAAAAAAAAAAAAAAAAAAAAAAAAAAAAAAATCTGACGAATCCCTACCCCGAGGAAGCCCGGCCCACCGGTGAGCGTGGAAGGGTTCTGGTCGGATGCTCGCCGGTCACCACGCCCCAGTTCCAGAAGTTCGGAGGCCACGGGCCACCGCACCCTGGCCCGAAGCGCCGCTGATCCCGCTGACTATCCCGGCGCCCGACGCAGCCCCTGCTGGCCCCCTGCCTCCATCGTGGTTCGTCCCCCGCGGGGTCTAGTGACGCCAGGCGATCCCTACCGCTGGTGGGTCTATCGGCCGCGGAGCTCATTGGCGCCATCCTGAAGGCCCCGGCAGCTCGATCAAGGGTCGCGAGCAACCATCCCGTGGTGCACTGTGGCCTTCGAAGCTTGCCAGGCCTACACGCCGCCTGGAGTGGGAAGCAGCTCCCAGCGACAGGCGGAGTGGGAGCGGGCTGCCCGTGGGGGGCTGGAGCGGGCCGATTTCGCTTTGGGGCACGGAGCTCCAACCCCGGCGGCCGCATGCTGGCCACACCTGGCAGGGTGAATTCACCCACCAGAACACCCGCCAGGGACGGCTACGAGCGCACCTCTCCGGTGGGGGTGTTCCCCCCAACGGCTATGGCCTGCTCGACTGACTGCGGCCAATGTCTGGAATGGACGCGACGACTGTACCAAGACCACGCGCCGAGCCCCGAGCGGCAACGCCACCGGAAACATGAGGCCAAAAGCCGGGCTTGCTGCACGATCCCAATCCCCGGCGTGGCAGCCGTGAGGCCAGCATCGATTCCACCTCCCAGCCCTGGGCCTGCCCCCGCAAGGTGGGTGAAGGGTGGCTGCCTCTCTGCGCCCCCAGCTACTGCCGCCGCTACCGGCCGGCGGCGCGCATGGCCCAGGGGTCGACACCTCCACCTGCCACATGGGCTTCCGCTGCATCGTGGGAGCTGACCGATGAAGCCGGCCCTGTTCGCCGAGGGATCGACCGGCTTGGCCGTGGCCTGCGCCTGCTGCTTGAAGGCCTGTCGGTGGTGTGCGTGGCGATCGGCCTGGTCGTCACCGTCAGCCAAGGCCCTGCGCTTTTGCGCCAGCGAGGCTATCCGCCAGCCGCGGCCCTTTCATGCATCCGCCGGACTTCGCAGTCTGGTTGTCGATGGCGCTGGGAGCTTTCAGCTGGCCGCCGACATCGTGGCCACGACCAACCTCACCCTCAGAATCAGAACCTGATCAGTTAGGGGTGGTGGCGGTGGATTCAGCACCTTCTCAATGTTTTTCTGGCCGCGGGAGGTGGAAACGCGAGGCAAGAAGTTGGAGGATGGGCAGAAACGCAGACAGGCCACTCCGCAGCCGGCGACATTCCTTCCGACAGCCTTCGTGAACACTCAGATTTGATGGGCAACCTCAACAACGAACTGGCCAAAGAGCGCAGCCGGGCGGCGCCGAGCGCACGAATGATGGCCTGGATCCGCACCAGCCTGCTCGCTGATCAGCCTCGGCTTCGTCCTCGACAAGATCGTCGGCGCCATCAACGCCAGTCGGGCTTTTGAAGGGCCAGTTCCCAGGCTGGGCCTGAGTGTGAGGCTGGTGGCGATTGGAATTCGTGCTGATCGGCATCGTTTCGAATGTCGGCGGCAACCCGCAGCACCTGCGCACCTTGGGCAGCTGAATGCGTGATATTTTGTCTACATGCGATACAAGACCTCCCATCACGATTTTCAACAGCCATTGCGCTCACCCTGATCGGCAATTGTGGGTTGTCGCTGCTGATCATGGGGCGTCTGGAATCCTGCAGGCTTCGCATCAGGGTCCAATGGCTGCGCTGCCTCTGCTTCCTTGAACTTCCGCTGACTCCAATGCCGCCCATCCGTTGCTCTGTTGGTCAGTGTTCCCGCCATCTTCACGGTGATGTTTTGCCCTTTGGCCTTGGGCTCAACCCCTCTCCTTTGCTTGTCCCTGCGCCACACCCCGGGTGATGCAACGGAATTTTGGTGGGCACCTGCTGTTGGTGCCCCTGGCAGGTCTCCCTGCTTCTTGGAGCTGCCTCTGACGGCGATCCTCCCCCCGGCCAAGGTTTGCCATCGCCTTGATGGTGGATCTTGCCCCAGTGCCCCATTGGCGCTGAGACGCGTGAGCTCCCCGGGCAGTTCACCGCGAAGCTGGCGGCCTGCATCCAGGTTTTCGGGGCGATCCTGGCGATCGTTTTGCCGTTTGATGTGAGCTTTGTCACCCGGGTCAATCCGGTGATGGCTTGGGACAATCACACCGGCTGAGGTGCGCTGCCAGGTCACGAGGGTGCAGTTGTTTCGCTGCGGCCGGCCTGTTGCTGAAGGCCTGGAAGCCTTGCCTGGGGTGAGCGCTGGAGTGGCGGTGATCAATCAAGTGGCCCACGGCTTGTTGTTGCCTTGTTGGTCGTGCCTGCTGCT
>Ga0163217_1095428_pt1 | contig 10991 bp, 6 predicted proteins | sample SynspAceP_FD_185933 | JGI IMG/M metagenome (GOLD analysis project Ga0163217, IMG submission 185933) | Saline lake microbial communities from Ace Lake in Antarctica - Synechococcus sp. Ace-P (PacBio error correction) | ecosystem: Environmental > Aquatic > Non-marine Saline and Alkaline > Saline ...
CTCAAGCCAATTTTTATAGCCCCCAGCGGGAAGTTCTGGCGAACTTAGATATGGAATGCTAGTTTTGGCCTGATTTTCAGGCCAATCCCAAAATTCAAGAGACTTTTGACTTTTTTGGTGCGAGCAATAAAGATAAACTCAGTGTCTAATGCCTGGATCAGTGTGCGACCTGAATCAATTGCTTGGCAATTTGAAGTTCATGAATCTGAGATTCCAATTTTCTCTTTCTTTTATAGGGAATGAAACCAAAAAGAAGAGCAACATCTTCTCCTGAGTGAGTGCCACATAAAGCGATAATTCAAACTGTCATAAATAAGAGAACGAGCCATTGTTCGCCTCCTCCTGTAAGTATCGCTGAAGTCAACAGTTTCGGCCAAATCTGAAGTCAGCGTCAATGGGAAAATGGCCGAAGTCCTTTTTTCTCGATCCTTCAAATGGCGACCAAAACTACATTTCCCTTACCAATAATCGAAGATTGGTCCACTTAAGAAAAGGCAATTCAGGACTACCTTTAAACTGCAAGCCTTTTGACTTGTGAATCGTCAGAACCGCATGGCAATTATGCCCCTTCGGAATTTGACTGTGCGCTTTCGTTTGGATTGATTTCCCACCATCGAGGAAGCCCATTTTAAATCTGCCCTGTTATTGGCAGTGAAGTCCATATACAGCCTCTTTGGAACCCGGAGAATATAAGCCTTTTCCAACCCTAGTTCCTCAATCAGAGTATTTTAATCCACTCCTCCAGCGGCTTTCCATAAGAGGCAAGATTGAAGCATCAAGACCTCCTTTTCTTTGAAATTTTGACTTGCTCTTTTAAGTACAGAGGCATCTGATCCAAGCGCAAAAAGCCATGGTCAATAGGCGAATCCAATCCAGAACATAGGCAAATAGTACCACATGGTCTTATACTGAACCTTGTCGGCTGGATGTAATGTAGGTAAATTAAAGCCCGAGATCAAGGCCTTTGACGCGAAGGCCGCCTTGTTCAACGTAGCATGGATTCGTCCGAAGCACGTCAAAACGATACTCAGAATCTGGATTTTTCCGCTGCAATAGGTCATCAGGACAATCCGCTATTGCCTCTCCCTCTGATTTTCGCCTGACTAGAAATGCGATTATCCCTCCAACTCATAGCCGTGATCCTGCAGCTCCATCCCCCAAACAAGGCAAGGCAATTTTGGATAAGACGATCTATCATAATTCCCTTTCCTCTCGTCATCTTTTGGATCGATAAATTCTAGTTTTACCTTTCCCTTGAAGTCAGATTTTCGCCCTTTTTTGGGAGAAATTTCCTGAAAGGAATCGGAGTAAGCTTGAGATAGAATTTGAGGATTCTCGACTACCATAAGCGGACTTAAAAACTGCCTCCATTGCCTGCGGCATAAGCTTTTTGAAAACCGTAATTGTTTGAAATTGAATGAATAGTTTGGGAAGGCTTTCGAAAATTCGTGTCTAATTTCTAATTGATTAGCGGTTCCACCCTAATTTCATCCTGCAACCTTGCGAGAGCAAATAATTTCATCTCTCCTCCACGCCAGCGATAGATCGACTGCTTCACATCACACGACCAATAATTGGTTTGATTTGGCCCAGTGAGTCTCGCAAAAGTGGTTTGAAAACTATCCCATTGAAACCAGAATGTCCGCTGAAACTCGTCTATAAGATAGTTTTTGGTATTGATTTCCGACTTTCTCATAGATGAAAGGCGTATCATTTCCCTTTGGGTGATTTCCTTTAAAAAACTCGTTGGCATCTGAGATCAGAAGTATATTTTACCTCGTCTTTGATCAGTGTTGAGTTTCGTCGAGGAGATTCCGGAATACTCCATAGACATAGCTGTTTTTTGGGCAATTGCCTGCAGCGTATTCCACTTCCGTAAGCGCCAACATTTGAGTCAAAATCAGATTTAATCCGGCCATCATAAGGCAGATTGAATGGATCGATCTGTTTCTAGACTTGGTGTACAGGCTTTCAGGATTACCTATTTTGGCTAAGCTTTGCCGGGGTAAAAGCTCGGGAAATGGGTGCAGTTCCGCTCACCCAGTTTTATCAAGAATTTTAGGAGCCTCCTGTTTAAAATCCTGACCAATTCCAGACCGGTTTTTACGTCGGTAATAGCAGTGGTTGCTCTCCAAGCTCTTTTTGCGATCTGGACTATTTCTACTTTACGTTCTCGGACAAAATACTGTAGCAAGGTGAATATTTTCCTTAATCCCTGAAAGAAAATCCTTGATTTCCAGGTGGCATATTTTTTGAATCTCTTGAAAAAATCTGCTGGGGCCAAGACTAAAATATTCCTTCTGATATCCACGGATTTTTTCCATTTTGATTGCTCATAGGCATAATCGAGCGAGCCATTTGTGCAGAAAATTCATCTTCGCAATGACATGCAATTCACTACACGATTACCACTTCGATCCACATACTGCTACTTGGTCCAGTTCCACAATCAAACTTTGGATTTAGATCGATCCTAACGAGCAAAAGGCTCGCAACACCTTGTTGGGAAGAAACTATCGATCGTACTTACAGAAAATCTTCCCATAATCATGAAGAATTGCGGTTAGTGTTTGCCTGGTGCCAAAAGCTCCAATCAGACTGCTTCTCTTGGAGGAAAGCCAATCAATTTCCCTATCTTTTTTCGGCTGGATTGACTTGATTTCGTAGTCTTTTTTCAGTCCTCCAAATCCGCTCCTTCATTTTTCCTTTAGGTCGCCCTTTTGTTAAAAGTAACTGGCCAATATCTGCTTTGGAAAAGCCTGTGGCGATCGGCAGTGCAAGCTGAAGGATATTCCAGGCCGTCAGCGTATAGGTTTTTGCCAGGCTGCGCGAGGATTTGTTAAATGATAAAAGGTCTTCGTCATAGTGGAAAATTCAAGTCAACCTAAGAATAAACGGGCCCATTTAGATTAGCTACAATTGAAAACTGCACATTGGACAAAAATTGTCGGATATGAGGCGATCAAAACTCCTTAATTGGACTAATACTTTTTAAGACAAAAAATCAATAAAACTACCAAAATTGATTGGCAACACAGTTACTAGAACATTATTCACTCAACTCGTATTGTAGGTTCAATATTCAGTAAGATAAGAGCTTAGATTTTAGTCAACAAAAAATTAAATTGAATAATAACTTGATTTCAAAATCCTAAACAAACTCATTTATATACTAGTTAAATGGTTTTTGTTTAAGCGGGTAAAAATTGAAGCATGCTACCATCCGTCCTTTTTAGCCATCGAATGATCACATCCTCACTCTTCCTCGACCGAATCAATTAATCAACTCATGATATCCGCGCCAGAAATACTTTCAAGATCTTGTCTTTTTGACGCTAGCCTTTCCAACAGAATTTCCCGAGCCTTTGGGATTAGTCAATCCATCACCGAGCCAATGAATCAGTCGTAAACTGGAAGATGCAAATTCATTTGCTCTTTTTTAATACTTCCATCATAAGCAATAACTCATTTGCGGTTCGAGCGGGTCGGTCAAGTGTAGACTAGGGTCATTCAGATACTTTTTCTACCTTCAGCCGGAATTCTTGAAATCTTCGATGCATCCAATTTCAAGGCTTGAACCGGGGAAGATTCTACTGTCATTAATGGCCTCCGAACTGCCATCAATAATTTTGAAGTAACCTCGGCTTCCCTTGATTGCCGGCGAGCTCAATGATTTCACAAACCTGCGGCCGTCCGGTTTGAAAAATCCAAAACGTAAGCCGCAACTATCCACCCTCCATTATCAATGTCCATTAAAAATAAAAAAGTGGGACTACCGGGAACCATAGCTTTTTCACCTTTCCCAAAAAGTGCATCCATGTCTTAAGGTAATCTTGTGTAGGAACAAAAGTAAGCATCCGGGTTTTCCCCAGCAGACTTGCCAATGCCCTCTCCATCAAAGGTGAAACCGAACATCCCATTTCAGTAGCTTTTCCACCAAATGTAAATACGCGACCGCTGTGCTCTCCCAACCCATGAACCAAAAGCATGCCTCGCTTTTGGAGATTCAGTCCATCCAAGCTTGCAAATAAAGCTTCTTGAACCATCGTGGGGTTTTTCGTAGGAGGTTTCCGAGTGTTTCATTGAAAGTAAATTAGGAAAAAAAGTAACTTGAAGTGATTAAATTCCCCAAAAATTCACCGAAATAAACCCTCAACGAAATCCCCATGAATCCTTCCCGAAAACTTAAATTTTATTAATTCCCCTTTTCCTGCTTAGCTTTTGGGTTATTTGCCCAAACCCAAATCGAGGCTTCATCAGCACAAAACCTCTCTTGATTCAGATCGACTAAGCCGCTATGACAACTATCTAAAAAAAGAAGTAGAATGAAGGCAGAATAGCCTGGTGCAGTGGCTTTGATCTATAAAAATGGAAAAAAAGTACAAATGAAAATACTATTGGGATATTCAGATATTGAATCTAGTCAAAAATGAAGTTAGAATCAGATTTTCCTTCATCCAGTCCATGCCAAGCCATTGTGACAACTGTCATTATGATGCTTGGTACGAAGAAGGGATATTTTTTCAGCTTAATGAAACCCACTGTCTAATACTTCCCAGAGTAACAAGGACATATGTTTGCTAAGATGCTAAACTCGGCACCCAGCAGGCGGATTGGAACTCCAAATCCCCCAATCCTTATCATCAGTTGATGAGTCATACGCTGAATTTCTCACGGTTTGGGACAAACCTGAGGTAGATAAGGAATACGTCCAAGGATTTACTACACTGCTCATCCTTCTATAGATCCAGAGTAAATTGCAATATGCCCAAACTGCCATTGTATGGGCAGCCTGGTCAACAGTGGTATATCTGCCCGCGCCGGATATTTTTGGCCGCTTTGATCGAAGTGTTTTCGGGAATGACCCGCTGCGGAATTTTTACAAAAGGAGACTTTTCGATCGCTGGAATGCCAGAACACTGGATACAAATCTTACCGAAGAACAAAACAGCCGCATGCAACCTTGCATAGTTATAATGAAGGAAGGAAAGCTTTATAAAAGCTCCTCGTCAATCTCCCGACATCAGATAATAAAGTTTTTTGGCAGGGCGCAAAAGCTTATTTAGTACAGCTCAGGAGAATTACGCTCGATTTGCGCAAATGGAAGCTCAATGTGGAGAATTTAGATGTAAACAATACCTCAGCCCCTAAGACAATTTGGAGATCCAATGACTTGGATCAAACGGCGGAATCAAAAGCTCCGGGGTCAGGGCCTTTTGGTTTTGGTTTTTGGGAGTCATGACAGATGTGGCAAGAGGCAAAGTCACTGGGTTCAGTAGGACTTACTATTGGAGTGGAGCTTTATTGCACTTATTTCTTCCTTTATTGACCCCAAGGAAAATTTGATTTCGAATCCTGATCGACCCAAACTGCTCCATTTAGTGGTTTCTATGAGCAAAAAAATGCGTTCAGAATGGTTTTATCAGGCGATTGAAGGTAAACTGGGAGATGAGAGAATAAGAGGATTTGCGACTTGAGTTAGACAAGAGATTATAAAGCTAAATTTCAATATTTCAATTAATAAAGCCAAGACCAGAATTCAGAATTGAGCTAATTCAAGTTCTATTCATATATTCGAAAATCTTGATCTATGGTATAAAGAAGCACTTCCATCCAATTCCTAGTTCTCTAGTCTTGATTCTTGGCTCTTGAAGTTTCCAATCTCATGTCTCTTTATCGCAATCTCTTTTCTCTAAGGATCTTTGATAATCTACGCATCTTGATACTAAATACTCTCTGTTTACGGTATCCACTTATTTGCTCCAAAATTCGGCTTGCGCTTTTCCAAAAAGGCATCTACCGCTCTTTGGGGCTTCTTCAGTTCCGCTAAGCCAATCTTGGTGGCTTATCCAGCAAATACCTTGCTGACCGACGATTCCGTCATCAGTCAGATCATGGCAAATTTCCACAATCTGATTGAAGTTGGAAGATTTAGCCAAAATTTCTCTGTGCCCCACTCATAGGTCCAGCTTGACTCGAAGTTCCAGCAAATGAGGGATTACGGCATTCACCATTCGCCATTTCATAGCTTCCTTTGGCAGAATAGTTTTCTCTCCGCAAAAAGAAATATTTCACGAGCCCTTTTCTGTCCTACCTTTTGCCAAATAAGCCGAACCATAAGCCTCCGGTCGAAAACTGGTCACATCGGCATCTGTCCTGTTTTGAAAAAATCGCATGCTCCTTTTCGCTTGCGAGTGTCAAGTCACAGCACCACAATGAAGGACTGTGCCCTCCTCCTCATTTCTGCCCAAACCTGGAACTACAGCATCACCACGTTTTGCATGAATCGAATGAGACGCTTGAACTTCCAAAATATTCAATCGAATGATAGCCATCTCTCCCACGTAGCCTTGATCAACCTCGAGCCTTTTGGTCGCCACCTGAAGCAAAATGCCCATCCACCATCCTTTTTTGGGAAGGTCTTCCTCCTGTGAGTAAAATCACCGCCAATTGAGTGGGCTTCTTTGCGCATCATAGAAATGCAATCAATAGAGTTCCTGAAAGTGGTTTTTTTGGAACGAAAAAGCATTTCTGATTCTGGCCGATTGAAAGCTATTCGAGCAACTCCATTCATTTTTTATAGTGTGATATCTTCGTATTCCTTGGCAGTTTATCCAGTTCAATATTCTTGGGATTTGAGGACAAATTTGGTAATTTTTTGGCAAGATAAACAGCCTTGTCTGAAATTTGTTGATTCTACTAGTATTTGAAAAGGATTTAGACTTTAGCTCTATTATGTTTCAGCTTTGCTACAAAAACGGCATTTTCTCTAAAGAGCCAGATGATTTTAAATCATCTTAGAAAGTGAATGCGCCCTACTTTTTGTAAAAGCTGGCCTTTTTTTCTATTGTTTCCTTTTGTCTGGCTCTGCGCTCTCGGCGCCAAAAACTATTCACTCCAAGAGACCTCTTAGCCCCCTCCCCTCCTGGTTCTAGCTGGAGATTCCAAAAGTAGCGAATTACTATCCATCGGGTCAGATGGCAGCCAGTGCAAAGCTACTGAGAGATGGAGTTTTTTTTTAAAATCAATTCCAAATTGGAATTTACTTTGCTGTTTGAACCTCAGGAATAACTTGGCTGGAAAGATCGATGCTAGTCCGGGCGATGAACCTGGCAAATGTAAAATTGAACTTACAAGAACCGAGTAGTAATCCATTTTTAAAGAATTTTTTCCTTGGGAAAATTTTTCAATTCCACTCAGATTTTGGTGGCAAATGGTTCCGCTGCAAGGTAGAAGAGCAAGCCCTATCAAAATCGAAAAACTAGTCGAAAAGCCAAGGCATACCAAAACAATTATATTATTGGTGAGCGCTCCAATTGAACTAGTAGTCCTCCAGAATCAATTGATCGAGCCCTCAGTATTAACTGCTTACCAAACATTCGGTATGACCGAGACCGTATCCCTGGCATAATTGCTGGCAAAAAATCTTCGAAAGAGGAGCTTATTTACAAAACGCTTCCCGGAGTCACTAGACAACTATGGGTCTTTTCCACTTGGCATGGAACTAACTGATTCAGACAATGTACTTTGGATTAAATCAGACCCATGTCTTGGGGCCAGAAGTCGAATCTCAAACGTGATGGGGAGTAGAGCTCGTCGGAGAAAAGTAGGGCGTTTCACGAATGGATGGGAAGATCGGATTATTGGCTCATCAATTTTCCGGTGGAGTCAAGCGAATCCATCCTGAACTCAATCGAAACAAAAGCAGCAATACAATTCATCAAATTTTTCTCACTGAGGACTTGTAGCTCATCCTATTTGACGGTGAAAGTATTCCAGAACGCACATACGTCACGTGCATACGACAAAGGAAACGCTACGGGCAGAGAGGCTTGAGGCAGCTCTGAAGGGAACCACGGTGCAGGCAATGATGCCGGATTATGATAGATAGGATGGCAGCGACGAGAAGCAGATGCAAATTAGTGAAGCGTCTGTGAGCGAGGTCTAGCGACCTCGGACAAACAATATACTTTTTTTTAGAAACAAAATCCCCAAATGAAAAAAGGCAAAAGATTTGAAGGTCTTTGAAAAATCGAGTTTTAAACTCGATTTGAAGGTTCCAAGGAAAATCTGTCCCTTCAAAAACGAAGATTTAGCGCACTTTCAAATCGGTCTACAATCTCAGATCGTTTAAAACGGAGACTAAATGTAATTATTGAAAGAGATCATACTGCGCTTACTCATTCCAATCATTCTTTGCTTTTTTTCGAGTCTAGCCTCAAACGGAAAGTGGTGAAAATCCAAATTGTGATTATAAACGATACCAAAACCGATTCTGGATCATTATCCCGGATTTTGTGTTTCAATCAAGCTGAAGGAATTTCCCGGAGAGGCCTACAAAAAGAACCTTAAAGGCCTGCGAGTATCCCTGTCAAAAACTCTTTGCCGCACAAACTCCATCAAAGGTTTGCCATCAGGAACTTATGCAGTTCTCAGTATTTTCATGATGAAGATGAAAGGATGGCATATTCAAAAAAAATAGTTTCGGGTACCTAAAAGACAGTCTATGGCTTTTCGAGAATAATCCCACTTTATTCTTTGGGGACCACACGACTTTTTCAAAACTGTAAAGTAGTGGTAAAATAATAGCCTGTCATTAAGTAAGAAATTAATATCCTGAAGTAAATCTCCTTTTCTAGCTTAGCAAAAATTCGATTTTGCAGGTTAATTGAAGCAAAAAAACTACTTTTTGGCGCAAAGTCAATCAAATGAATCACCAGCAGCCAATGCGCTCACTAGGATTAGTGTCGAATACGATTTCGGGCATCGTCCCAGCACCTCACAGTCACGGGTTTTTCGCCTTCAGACTAGAATCTTGTTCTTAACCCTTTCCAAGTGTATCCTGGACATGCATTAAGTAGGATCGGGGAAGAACAGTCCGTGAAGATGAAATCTTTGCATGAGGGATTCACCCCTTAATGGACGCATTAATACCTTCAAAGGAAGAGATCGATACGTCTGGAGTGGTGTTTTCCTTCAAAAGCTTATCAGCCGCAAAAATGGGAGTGGGAAATTCGCTGACGAAGCAGGAATCACCCTAACTCCAATAGAAGTGGAAAAAATGGGGAAGAGTTTAAAGTTCCTGCCGATCAAGAAAGCTGGCTTCATATAGGCTCAGGATCCTGGAATTCAGCGCGAGATTTACGAAACTCCAATAAAAAAGAATTACCCGGCTAACTATTAGTTCCGACCTGGTTCGAGAAAGCATTCCGCTAAAGATTTGGCTCCATCAGCGGGTGAAATTTAGCAAATCGGGAGTGCTGTTACCGAAGGTACAGGAAAGGGCTCGAACCTGAATTGGGATTAATACAATTCCAGCTTTAGTGAAATTGATTCTTTACACCAGATTTACCATATATGATATCGCAAAAGAGAACCCCTGGGAAACAAGCGTGGCGGTTATATCTCAATTGTGGTGATGGCTTTCCTGGGCATGAAGCTAGTGGCACAGGCGTGAAAATAATCGATGCTCTCTTTTGACGCAAGTTTGGCTAAAATTTCGCTCGGATTCGAAGATTCTTTTACTAGCAAGAATTAACATTTCTTGCAAATTCTTAACACTGTTTTTTTTAACAAAACTTTAAGTAGTTATAAATAAATCAGGTTTTTTTATGGAAAAGAACAAAATTTTTAATTAGTTATTTCGTCAGGGGCGATACGCAAAGCGAACCGAGTCGCCTCAAAAGAAATCTAGAGGAATATTTTTGGCTGCCGGAAAAATGTCTTCTTTTGATATTGGAGAACTCTCTTGAGGCCAGGATTGAATTTTGCAAAAGGCAATCGAAAAAACCATTCGCCAAGAGCCGCAGTTGTCTGGTATTAATCGGTGAAACTTGGACAGAAGTAAAAAGAATGAAAGATGGACAAAATCCTTCGGCTTTTTTAAAGCAATGATGATTGGGTTAGAAAAGAGGTGCGCGGAATTCGGCTCTTGAGATGGAAGATACCGCGTTAATTCCCGTTTTAGTAAAAAGATGCTTAAAAAGTCTTTTTCCGCAGAGGCAGCTTCCAGACAATTTAAATACTTGCGGACATATTCAGTGGGGCGCATACGATTCCAAGATGGAGAAATGATTGTGGATGAAATTGGCTAAAATACACTCGAGAAAATCATTCCTCCGCTAAAGAAAAAAGAAAAAACCCCCTGGAAAAGAGAATTTCATCCCTCACCCACTCCCACCAAAAGCCCTAAGAGCTGGTGGGCTAAGATTACCGTGTGGGCTTTGGGAGTAATTTTGTTGTGTCCGTGTTCTGAATCATATATTGGTCATGGCCTGAAGAAGAATTCCTAGTAAGAATGATCTATGTTTGATCCTGGACGGGTCAAAACATTGTCGCTGGAGGGAGGATTTGTAAAACTCCAGTCGGCGATCGATGATTCATGGCAATTGGATAGTTTACTTTAACGAGAAATAATCAGTACACATTCAATTAATAAGTCAATATCCAGAATGGAATTGAATTTTTATGAGTTACGATATAAATACTATATTGAAGGGAAGACATCCGGCGGGCACCGGGTTTTCTTGGACGGCAAATCAATTGGACCTTTGGATTTATTGAGTCAGTCCGGAGGAGAATGTTTCCTGGAATAATTCTACCTTTCTAACCGCAAAACAGTGGGGTATCTTGGGGAAGGAAGAGCTTATCCTTTCCACCTACATGAAGTGGAAATTCTAATAATTAAGCTTAAAAAGAAACTAACCCTTTAATCCTTCCTCCAGATGCAGCCTGAAGTATCTTTGATCATTAATCGCCCAATCTTCCAGGCTTAGGGCTATTTTTTTTTTTCTTGTCCCCCTGGGATTTTCGGAAAATCAGGTACTTTATAAAAAGCTTGGCCTCGTCCAGACTTCCAACTACATCTTTCGCCACGGAACTTCATAAGGCTTGTATGCTCGTGTCCGGAAACTAAAAACAAGCTTTCGCGTTTATCTGCTAAATAATTAAAAAAAGACTCTTTTATAAAGGCGAACCCCCTTCGTCTGAGT
>Ga0163217_1103747_pt1 | contig 10991 bp, 5 predicted proteins | sample SynspAceP_FD_185933 | JGI IMG/M metagenome (GOLD analysis project Ga0163217, IMG submission 185933) | Saline lake microbial communities from Ace Lake in Antarctica - Synechococcus sp. Ace-P (PacBio error correction) | ecosystem: Environmental > Aquatic > Non-marine Saline and Alkaline > Saline ...
GGCTATAGGAGAAAGATAACAATAAGATTTTACAGTCTAGATATCTTTAACACTGAATCCTTCAGGGTCCTTAAACGGTAGGAATATGTAAGTTGGGACAGAGGATGGCATCTGATGCTTAAGTTTAACAACAAGTTCCACCAATTGATGGGCTTGATGGATTCCATATTTTATAAAAAGAAAGGCCCAAAAGATTTTATTCTTTTGGGCCTTACAATATTTTAAGATTTTTGGAAGGATTAATTTCCTTCGCTTATTGAGGAACCGCTTCCTTCGCCGTTAAATGTTGTTTAAGGGCCTAATAGTGCACGGACCATATCCAGCCTGCTCCAGCTGAGGTTCACCTGAAGAAGGAATCCGGGTTCAGTAACCGACTAATTTAATGAGCCGAATCCAAAACCGATTTGCCCATTCCGCATCCATTACTGTCATTTTGAATCCCCCGCCCAATTAGAAGAGGATTGAATATCTGCATTGTAATTCGGTGTCGTTAGTTGTGTCATTGTTCCATAGAAAGTCTTGGAAGACGGTTCCTCCGTTACACTTGCAAAAATCGCCATCCACATCGCCATTGTAAATTCATCGCGTTTTCAAATTAACAGCCGTGCCATTCAACCCTAAACCTGGGCCATAACATCATCTCATCATTGCCTACAGCTTGAAGTGCCGAAAGAGGCCATGGCGAAGATTGGTCATATATAGTAAGTCTATGTAAGGTTTCATAAGATTTGATTGTAAGCAGTAAATTTAACGATTTTGGCAATTCCCGAACTTGAACGAAAAACCTACAAAAGGTATTTTATTTTTTATTTTTAGCTTATAAATCTCCATTAAAATGGGTTATTGTTTAAATGAAAGATGCAACTTGAGGCTGATTTCTAGCGAAGAGTTTGGGCATACCGCTTGTAATTACTTCTTTCTATGATGCAATGCTAAGAATCACCTGATTATTAATTTATAATATGTATTTTCCATTAGGTCTAAAGTTGATAGGGTGAAGAGACTGCTAATTTGACTCGATATATCAGGAAGGCCTGGCAAAGCTTGATTGTGATTAAAAATACGTTAAATTAAATTCACTCTTTAACATGGCCCTTATTATAGATTTGGGTAACTTTCGCCCTATTATGGAAAATATGTGTGTCTAATGGAGCACTGGTAATTCGTATTGATGGGTTGCCTGTAAGTAGCATAATAAGGGTTCTGTTTATAGACAGATTATAGCTTTAGACGGTGAATTGACTTACTTAGTGAGGGCCAGCGCGGAGAGGGATATTAAGGCAGAGTGTGTTGTTTTGTTTAGGGCTCGCTGGGAATGCAGTCACTTCCAAACCACTGCACTAGCAATGACATTTTTATTAGGCCGGGTCTGGGGATCCTGTAAACTGGATGCTACCTTGCAAAGAATGGCAAGACAAAAAAAAAGGTTTCATGGTTTGGAAAAACAGAAACATTTTGATCGCTTTTTATAGGGTCGCCAATTAGGGAAGTATTGGTGTTGGTTAATAGAAGCATTTTTGATCGAGAAAAACAAAAATACGCTTGGAAGCATCTGCCTAATCCGAACACTCTGTATCAAAGCACAGATTAAAAAGCAAGACAAAAGGTGATTCAAAGACTATATTCATTAAAACAAAAGGAATTTAGAAATACAGGGTTGGTACTAAGAGAGATCTACTATCGAAATGATCACGCATATCAATGTGCTTTTAGGGAATCAGTTTCAAAACGTTGTTTGTCAAATAGGCAAGCTGGACACGCATATCCTACATTTTAATAGTGGAAGAATAAGGTACTTATTATATGGAGATAATCGGTTTATAATATTATGGCCGTTCACAGCCTGAAGGTCTCCAAGAAGTATACGGATAAAATCCCAAATACAGCATACGCCTTGATGTGAGCAACAGGCGGCAGAGCAGCTTGATTTTTTGAGTGGGCTGAATTTATGACTTAAGATCACTCCGATGCCATTTTTATCTGGTACGGATGCTTCCGAAAATTTGGGGAAAATAGCGGACTTTAAGGCTTATGCAAAAAGCCAACAATTTTGAGTAAAGGAAAGGCGTGGGACTTTTACCGGCCAGTGCAACGAAATGTTTTATATTATAAAAAATGCAACTTAGGCTTGGTTCGATGAGTTCTGATATACCCAAATGAAACTAATGTCGTGGATCAGGGGGTGGCTACGGAAAAGATCTGGAGAATGGAAATTGCCCACGGTACGTATTGTCCATTGTTTATTCCCAATGAAAAATGTTCTCCAGAAAAAGTATATCTCTAATAAAACAGGAAATAAGGACGATAGGATAATTATCCGAAAATATAGTAAACAAGTAAGGGTTAGGCGTTCCCAAGAAGTGTTTCTGGTTAAAATGATCTGTGTTTGTTCAACAGGTTTAAGTCCGCCGACTTGGTAAAGGACAAAAAACACCACTGGCCGCGGCAAGTGGTTTTTTTTTGTTGGAAGTCCCATAGATGAGGAAGAACTATGTGGTTGGGTCTTGCAAATACTTTTGATTATTGCTTTGGTTCCCGGTTCCTTTTCTCGCCTGGTTTGGTCCTATTCTGGACTGTAAAAAGCCTGTTCTGCTTAGACTTGCCCAAAGTTAAAATTTGTGTCTATTTTAGGGCTCATCATAGTTTGCCAGGGCGCGCATCCTTAATTTGCTTGGTCCCTTTGTTAAAATTCTACCAACGCTTTCACAATGATAAAGGCTGCTTTAAAGTATAACTTCGTAAGGCTGTTGCCTTCATAGAAGGCGTATTTCATAAAATCTTCTTTCGAATTGGGGCAATGCCATGAGTTCGATATTGAAAGCCTGGCACATCTAATTGTCGCCAGTTTGAAATCTTTAGGTCGGCCAATTTCGTAAGGCCAAATATGGGGTTTGGACCTCTTTTGTTTAGAATTTCAAAAATTGCTCCAATGCCCTTTTAGGTTGGTTTAAAAGCTTTTAATAGGAATGGCCTTTTACTGTACTGCCAAAATCGGAGTCCGTTTCCGTTTTTTTCAATCCCTATAAGGTGTTAGGGCCTGTAGATGTTGATTGTCCGTGTGTAAAATGTACGTCCAAGGGTAATCGTTTGCGAGCTCTTTACTTGGGGCAAGTAGGTTTAGGTGAGTTATAGCAATTGATCACAAGGGACCATTTATATCACCCTGTTGCCTCATTTGGTCATAAAAAGCTTTCATAATGTTTAAGCAGTCGCATTTTTGTCTGCGCATGTGGCCCGTAAACTCCTACGAATGAAAAAGAAGGATTTAAAACTAATTTTCTTCATTGTTCAATTTTTTTAGTGTGGGCCAAAACTAGTAAATTATTTCTATTCCTATTGTTAAGGAAAGCCTTAAATCTTTGATAGGCAATAAAAAAAGGATGCGGACGGGCCATCCATTTTTTAATAATGGTTGATTTGGGGGTCTTTTTTAAGCAGTGGGTGAAGGTTTAAACGTTCCTATTTTTTCATAAGGACCTAAGAGTCTAAGCATAAAATGCAATACTCACAGTTGTCTTTGTCCAAACTAGAGGACTCTTAAAAATTCCTGTTAAATTCTTAAAAAGTAAAATTTGCCCTTAAAAGTTGGCCAAGGGAAGAATTCCTTTTCTTGGGTCTACAGCTGTTCCGTCCCCAATAACTTATATCCATAATAACCCTCTTATCTGTATAGTCTATGGATACGTCTGTGCATTGTAATAATTTTTTTCAATATTGCCAATATGCAGATTTGAAAAATTTTTTTGGGACATTTTTGCTTTTTGAACAGCTTTTTGGAAATTAAATTTCAATTTCCGAAGAAGTACTCTGTCTTTTTAGACTGAAATTTTCCATGTAATATGATAATTTTTACTTCGATTTTACCTTAAAGGTACATACATAATCAGATAAACGGTTATCAATCAGGGATGTAAAGTTAACCTAAAACGGCTATGTTTGTTTGTGGAAAGGTGTATAAAGGTAGTGGTGTATTAACTTAACAATTGAAGTCGTATAATTGGGTATAGATTTTTAAAACATTTAAACACATTACTTTCACAAATGATTTTAAATTTCCTATTTTATTCTCTGAAAATTCCTTCCGTGAAATTGGGTGCTAAAAAGGGCCTCTTTTTGCTGTTCCGAGAGAGTATAATACTGCTTATTTCTTTAAGGGTGTAGGGAAATACCCGTGCCGTTAAGTATTTGATTTTATTGTAATTCCCCATGATCATAACGGTCGTAATAATTCCAACATACATATCGTATCAGATGTATATAAGGTTTACTGCCTATCATCACATGGTGAAGATTGGTTTTTTATCCAGTGCACGAGATGTTATAGGATGGCCTTTTAGGTCCAATTAGGCCTGCAATATCGGATAAATAACTGGTATTTTAGCGTCCCCGTCGCCTTTAAGAAAATATATTTTCCGAGACTAAACAGAGTTGGCTTTCCGGAATCGGTATTTGTTGGAGCCTGGGGAGTCCTTCAGTACATCAATCCCTCATTGTTTCCCATATACGAGGAGGGTGCGGCTGTATAAAAAAAATTTTTCTTAAGCGGCGTAATTTGTTTATTTCAACCAGTAAATGAAGCATTCTTTCCACTATAAGCGTTTTTTCCCTGGGGTGCAGATCGCAGCCCTTACGGTGGAACATTTATGATTCAATAAAGTTCTAATTCGTCTAAAAATTCCTTGATGGTTTGCCGTTCAAATTCGGGCATGCTCTGTTAGAACAATAGTGAAAGGGATGATATTGGCTTTTCCTTCAACGGAATCCATTTGTTTAAGAGGGCGATGTAGTAGTATTTCCATAGTTACGCGGTGAAAGTCTAATCAATCACTAAAAGTTTTTGGCCAAGGGTAGACCGGATGCCCAACCACAACCTAGAAACACCTACTTTTCCTGAATCTCAAAATTTTATTTTGTTTAGTAAATCATAATAGCATCATTTAGAACAAATGGCATACGGTATGTTGTCCTCTGGCCTTGGTGTAAGCAGTAACTTGGAGTTGCTTAACAAGGTTCGTTGGAGGCCTCAATATAGGGTTAGTTCCAATTCGCCATTCTTTGGGGAATGAAAATTTGTATTCGGTATAATCGTTTGTTAAAAGCTGACATAGTGGGGATCACCTATATAAATTTTGGGGGTTGTTCTTATTTTGTAAGATAGTAATTGGGATAGGCGGAAATATTATTTATATCCTGGCCCCTCTAGCAAAGATTTCTACGCTCATTGGGTTGAATATTTACGCGATTGTATAAGTTCGTTGGGGAGTAATTACATATTTCCCAAATTTAAACGAAAACTGTCCGCACAAATGTGTCCTTAAGTGGTTTCGATTTTTGGTTGGAGGAATATTATTTAAATAAGTGAAGGCAGGTGACTTAAAAGCTAAAACCGCTGTGCACGATAAATTTAACTGGCTAGAGATTCATATTCTGAGACCTATTAGGTTGTATCTTTATTATTATCAAGGTTACTGCAGGTCACCAGAAACAAAACTTTGTCAATAGGTAAAGTCATTGGGGCGGCGTGCCTTTATCTCCAAATCTAGGACATAGACCAAACTGTGGGTTTGGCATTTTTCATGGCTAAAGTCCGATCAAAAAAGAATGTGCGGAAAGAAGAAACCCGAAGCAAAGTATTAGAAACAAAAAGGCCAATGCCGTTTTTGTTGTTTTATCGAACGCAAAAAAACTTGGGAAGCAATAAGAAAAAGGTAAATGATGTTAATAAGGGTAGGAACGGTGAATCGAATCCATCTTTAAAGGCCAAGGAAAACCTACAGGGAACATTTTAATCAAAGGGGCATAATATCCAAGAATTGCGGTAAGCCAAAAAAAGATAGCCAAGAGAAAGAGGACTGAGGCCCATTTATTGATGGGTTCGTATATCATGATTGAGCGATGCCAACAAAATGCCAAAAACGGGGAATTAACTAAAAAACCCATGGCTCCTTATTAAATAATGGCAAACAAAGCGTGCAACATTATTATAACCAGAGCAATACATGGGGCTATATATTAAATTTTGAGGTCTTTTGTAGTTCAAATTTATTGATAGGGCCGCAACCGAACGGCCACTGAAAATAGGTGACAAAGCAAGGATAATAGGAATAAACATTTAGGTGAAACCCATGAAGATATCCTGGTATATTGTTGGGTAGATATTGGTTAGTGCAAAGATCCAACCCGACAAAAATATGCCTGAATAAATGGAAGGCCATTTATAGGGCCAGAAGGCTAAAAGTAGGGGGAAAATAAAAACCTCTCGCTAAATTTTCGCTTTAATTTCCAAAGGAAGGCCGTTCCATGAGAACCCTAAAATCAATTAAAGATTAAGAAGGAATATTTATGGGCTAAGCCGCCAGCATAGAAAAATCCAATCCAAAAAAGGATAGGATGAACCAATCTGAAGAAAGGTATTGTTGAAGATAAATAAGAATGCGTTTTAGGACATTTTTTAAGTTCGGATGAGAATTAGAATTAGGCTAAAAGGCGTTTAGGCAATGCGCATATAAGTAAACTACCCTGATGGGCAAGGGTATTAACGGTCGGCAATGCGGGCTGCGTAATTGTCCCGTAGCAGTATGGGGAGACGTCGATAAAAGGTGTCTATAAAAGGCGAAAAGTTTTAACACCGCGCCTATCCTATTCCATGTCTTTCGCCGAACACCGGTTAAGATCGGTATATCATTGGCAAGCATTTTATAAAATAGCTAATATCGACCTAGGAATCTGGCGGCACTAGGGTATTTGGTTGGCCTTAATAAATCTTACATTCGACCTTGGCATTCCGCACGCTATTGGGTTTCCAGATAGAGAAGTAAAGAGGGCTCCGCCCACTGAGCCCCTGGCTCCATAAATATTAAAAAAACGGCAAGTCCTACCCTGGCGACTTACCCAAGGGTGTTTGTTATAGCCAATAAGAAGATCAGGCGCCGCGTTTAATCCTAATTCTTCGGCATCCGAATTAAAAAATGAATAAGTCGTGCATGATTTTTGGAGCGCTGGTTTTGGGGTTTAGGAAAAAAGGGCACTGCACGCCCCTTTCGTCAAAGATGAGTGCCGAACCCCCTGGCAGGCATCACTGGCGGGCCTCAAAGGAGGAATGTGGGATGGGCTGTCCATCAGGAGTGAGTAGAGTTAACATAGCAGGGCATTTCCTTTACTGCCAGGTCGCGCTTATAATTCTGGGGCCAAAATAATTGGTAGCCGCTTACTAAAAGAATTGCCGGGCAATCGCCGCCGGCCGGTATATGCTTATGTTGGGTGGCGTTGTTTCCCCGAGCTTGTTGCAATTTCTGAAATAATAATAATTCCCTTAACTCGAATGCGCGCCTTGGATCCAACCGCATGGGTTTTTTTTGAGTAATGTTTTTTACCATGAACAAGTGCGCCTATGCGTGGAAACGCAGTATGCCATCAACTTTAGCATCTGGATGGTAGGCCTGGCATAGGATGCATGCGAAACTCTAATAAATGGGGCAATCGGCAACAAGTATATAAGGAGGTAAACGGCAGAAGAATATTGTTCATAGTAAATGTCGTAAAGAAAACTTAAAATTAAGAAAATTTAATGCCGTGGATTGAGCATTTGGGAGAGAGGATTATGGAGGTTTTGGTCTTATTTTGGAGCGGTCTTGCTTTAATACCTAAATTAAAGTTATATTGACCAATGAAATTTAGTGCCAAATAACTTGAGCCGATAGTTGAAACGTGATTAAATCTAAATGTAGTTGTGTTAATGTGTTATGAAAAAGTGCGTAATCATTCAAAATTAAACGCTAAAAATAAAACGGTTGGGAAATAAAAAAGTTTTTCAAAGGAGTTGCGAATAAGGTTCGTTAAATTAAGGATTTGATGCTCCCATTCTAGTAGAAGTGGACTTGATAGACTAAAAGTCAGGTCCACCTTTGAATGCGCGTCGATTCAAATCTATTTTAAGCGTTATGGAAGGCATTTGGTCAAAATATGACCTAATCTTCTGGGGGGGTCCACTGTTTGGATAGGCAAGCGATTTATTGGTGGAATTTATCTCGGCGAAAGTCCGGGATTTGTATGAAACCAGATTTGCGGAAAAAGCGGGCGATATTTTTAATAAAGCTAGCGCTATAGATTGGAAGGCACATGAGGTAGAGGCGATTTTATGAACTAAGGATGTAGAGACTATTCGCTATCTCGATATGTCTTAAGCTTGGTTTCGAGTGCGGGCACCGGTAAAATATTTTGATAAAGCAACAAAAGACAGAAGAATTGGCCGGTTGATGAAGAAGCGGATCTAGGGTAGAGTGCAAAATAAAGTGCCGTAAAGGATATAGGTCGGATTGGCCCGCTTATGAATAATTAAGGCGGACAATAAACTGGAAATAAATAGATTCTGCTTCTAATTAATGCCAGAGCAACTAGTGTTCTTCAAAGTTAAAGGTGTATATCTTAAAAGAATCAAATATAGGAAGCCACTAAACACAGCCGCGCCTTAGCCTTCGGAGGGAGAGGGTATATGGATGTGGATAACCTTATTATTAAGTGGGCTATGGGGAGGGCTATTCCTCCTTCAAGCGATCATAATAGTAGTATTGTCCAATGGTAAATAGTAGCCTTAATGGATCAGTACTACAAATAATTAGGTGGTTCCCTATTTTGGTGGTATTTAGTAAATTGTGAGGTACTGCAAAATGCAGAAAACGCTACTTGTCATTAAAATATCGGGTCTTGGGTAGTTTTTGGTTTTGGGCGCTCGTTTAGTGGTAAACTGTCGCAGTATTCTCGTAATTTTTACGTAAGGCGCTGTTTATATTACCGAACCAAGCATTTTTACTGTCGCTTTATCAGTTTGTTATATATAGAGACGTTCTAGGCAATAGTGACCGAGGCTTAAGGAATTTTTTGTCCACTGACATGCCTAAAATCTTTTCTCGCTAACATTCACCAAGGCGATTTTTCTTTATTCCCATTGTTTGGGTTAAGTCTTATTGTTCATAAGTTCCAAGTCGTCTCGTCAACTATAGTACAAGCGTCCTCTACTTACATAGTGGTGCCAGGGAAAGTAACGGCATGTGCCTCGCTAAGTTTTGGAATGATGCTGCCTACTAAAACGGCTCGAGCAAATTTGGATGCTCCCGTAATTTTACGGCCTGTTCCCGGATTAGTAGCTGGCCACTAAGCATGGTTTTGTGCGATTGTTATCGTTATATATATGGCTTTGAGCAAATAAGCGAAAACCCGGCCTCAAAATTTACAATGGTTGGGCTAATGAAATTACTAGTCCTCCTATAAAGTTAAAGTGGGCAAAGTGGGGCTGTGTTTATTGGCCTAATTATACCCTTGTCTTTATGTTCGGGCTTCCGGGGCGCTAGTACGAACCCCTTCGGCCCTAGAAAGTCACTGCCCTGCAACGTAAGTAGGACCAATGGCTTGCTAGCGGCGATAAGGCTGTCTTTACCCGAAATACATTAAAAGGTCGCTTTTAGAAATAGCGCCCTTTTTCGGATAACAGGGCTAAGTTTTATGATGGCGTAATGAATTATCTTGGCAAATGGAGTAGTCATTGTCTGGATGAAGTTTCAGAATAATCAGTCTTTTGGTATTATTGGATGTTATGTGACTGGGTTAGGCAGTAGCCGGCAAAAGGGAAACCGCCCTTGAAAGATTGGGGGAAATAGAGGTCGTAAGAAAGTTTGTCTATGTAAATCATTTATGGAATCATTGATTGAATAGTTACTTGGTAAATCGTCTTGTGGGAATCAAAATATAAGAAGTGAAACTGTTTTTTGGGAGGTATTCGCTAATCATGCGAATGGTCTGTCTTTAAATGACCGTTTTTCATGCTAATGAACAGAGACGCCTTTTGTCCAAATCGTCCAGTTCAAAAGCCAAATGTCTTAGGCACACGCCGCGGTTGCTTCGGTCTTGGTTGGTGCCTTGGTTTGCGGTGGATTTGGTAATGAAAAGATGTGTCCATGATGATAATTCGCCTGCGCGGTTCAATGGCAATGCCTAAGGGTTGATAGGGATTGGGCGGGTCGGTCATGTGCCTGAATGTCTTTTCATCTGATGTGGTTGTAAGACCGGCGCATCTTCCAGCATAAATAGTTTTTTGGGTTTATTATAATACGTGCTAGGATGAGGGCAATAGTAGGTTGGTAGTAGTTTGTTTAAGTCATTTATTTGAACAATGGGAGAATTATGGTAAATTTTAGAACAATAAGGTACAAATTATACCGATTAACCGCGAAACGTATATAAGATAGACGCTATTGATGACTGATTACACGAATTTGAGCGGGATATGCAAATTTGGGCGACACCAAACCAGAGGCTGCGATAAGCGGACCAGTCTTGTATAGAAAATTTGGTGCCTATGGTAAATTCTGTTTATTATCTCCCAGGATGAGGCTAAGGTATGGAGTTGATGATAGCATGTTTCTTAAAAATCTTGCTTTTTGCTAATTATGGAAGTTATTCAAAAGATTAGGGCACTTTAGAGAATTTACAGGATCGAAAATATACATGTTATCTGTACCAGGTTTTGGGGTTCTGTAAATCGACGAATAGCACTTTTAGGCAGTTCTGGAATAATAGTGTTCTTGGATTTTTAGCTTATAAAAAGGAGGATAGGTTTAAGATACAGTGTAGAATTAAATGAAAGTACGAAAATCATTGGCAATGGTCAAGAACCGGGTTCCCAAATAATTTGGCTCCATGTTTAGAAGTCGGTTTCCTTAAAGGTGGTATTGGTAAGAGTCTAGCATGTTGCTCAGAATCAGCAATCCGTCAAACTCACATTCCATAAAAACAATGTTGCGAGTACAATTCGAGTTGGAAAATAATCAGGAGTGGAAATAGGCAATTGCTCAATATTGTCGGACTTATGGAATAAGGTTTGGGCGGCAAGTTAAAATCGGAATTCTCTTTAAAGGTATCGATCAGTAATAAAAGGGTTACTGGGCATATTGAGGGATATCTACATCTTTTTGGTTTAATTATTAAATGTTGCCTCC
>Ga0163217_1118685_pt1 | contig 10991 bp, 18 predicted proteins | sample SynspAceP_FD_185933 | JGI IMG/M metagenome (GOLD analysis project Ga0163217, IMG submission 185933) | Saline lake microbial communities from Ace Lake in Antarctica - Synechococcus sp. Ace-P (PacBio error correction) | ecosystem: Environmental > Aquatic > Non-marine Saline and Alkaline > Saline ...
TAAAAGGGGAAAAGGGGAAGAAATAAAAAATTTTTTTTTTTTTTTTTTCCCCCCCCCACGCCAACCCGAAGGGTTCAAAGAAAGGCGAACCGGCCCCGGTCAGCCCCCCCGCAAATAGCGGGCGCAAAGGCCCGTGGTGAAAAAAGGAACCGGCGGGGCAAGCGCGCAACCCTCCGTCCCGCCCAAAATGCAACATCGGACGCCTTTGGCGAAATCCCAAATCCAGCGGCCAAAACCCATATGAATTTTCCGGCCAACGCAGCTCCGTCGCCCAGACCTGCAACGTATCCCCCTGCAATCCGCGGCGCAATTGGGGCCAGCCCGTCTGACCGTGGAAAACCGGATCAGCATCAAAACGTCGGTATAATTAAGCCAATGCCTCAAAGGTGTTGCAGCTTTTCGGACCACTTGGCGTCCGCCGGCTGATACTTCCTGGCCCCCGACCATTTTGCCAAAACCGGCAGCGATGGTGGCGCGGGCTCCTGCTCTGAAATAGCTTGCGGTAGCTTGGAGGTGCCGGAACCCGATGATATCGCGCCCGTCCGTCTGATTCAACAGCGAATTCCACCCGTCCAACGAGTGGCCGCTCAATCGCCCTGCGGCGCGCCAGGGGCCTTGTTTTTGCATCCGTGTCGGGTTCTTGCCCCTTGGCCTTATTCATCGCCTTTTCCTTTTTGTCTGCTCAGCACAGCCTATAGAGTGCACCACCAACACCCAAGCTGAGGGCAAGCACCAGTGACATACCCCCCCAAATCCGGTTTTCATCGCATCATGATTTGGAGCGCGGCTTTTCTCGCCGATTGTACGGACCTATCAGGCCTTGACTGACGCGCTGATGAAAAGGGGCTGTGCCTGCATGACCTATCGGCTATGAGCGACAGCGAAATCCCTTCCATGTGGGGCATCTGATGAATATCAACGGTGCTGCGCTGTTTGCAGAAATGCGGCGGCCAAAACCGATCACCCTGATCGGCGGCGGCACCACCAAAGTGGGCGATCGTCGTTCCGGTCGAAATGAACGCCCCCTGCTCGACAACGCGCCATCGACGCCAACATTTTCTGGCATGCAGCAGGTGTTCAGAAAAATACCTGTCGTATGGCGCCCGCTGACAGCGGACGGCGATCATGCTGAAACAAACGGCTGGAATGGCTTGATAATCTGAACTACCTCGAATTCCTGCGCGACATCGGCCGGCCATTTCAGCGTTGTAAACCGCATGCTGTTCGTTCGAAGTGGTGAAATCGGCCGTCTTTGATGCGCGAACAGTCGCTGTCCTCTCGATTCAACTACATGATCCTGCAAGCCTATGATTTCCTTGAATTGAACGCCGCTATGCGCTGCTTTGTTGCAGATGGGCCGGATCGGATCAATGGGGCAATATTGTCCACGGATCGACCTGACCCGCCCGCGTGCGTGGGACCAAGAGATCTACCGGCTGAACCACCGCCCTTGCTCACCACCAGCGACGGCCGCCAAAATGGGAAGTCCAAGGGCGGCGCAAGTCTGGCTGACGGTGACATGCTGTCGCCGTATGAGTTTCTGGCAGTTCTGGCGGCAAGCAACGACCGAGATGCGGACACAGGCAAGTTTTTTCCTCAAGATTTTTACCGAGCTACCGGTCGAGGAATGTGACCGTCTGGGGACTTTTGGAAGGGTCCGACATCAACGCCGCCAAGATCATCCTCAGCCCAATGAAGGTGACGACGCTGCTGCACGCGCAGAGGCGGCCAAACGCCGAAGCCCCGGCGCACGAAGTGTTCGAAAAAGGCGGTGTCGGCGGATGAACCCTACCAACCCTGACCGCTCAGCTGCTGCCGACATCGGCGAATGTATCTCTATTCGTTCAGCTGATTGTGACAAATCCGTCTGGCGGGCTCGGGTAAAGAGGCAAAGCGTCTGGATCACCGAAAACGGTGCCCGCTACAAATGACGCCCCCGCTGACAGATGCGGGCCTGAATGGTCGACGAGCCGCCACGCTGGCCACACCGATCAAGCTGAAGCGCGGGCAAAAACGCACGCGTGGTCAACTGGGTTAAGCTCTCAGAAGTATGCGAGGGGGGGCGGCGCGCCACTGCCCCCCCTTAGCTTTCGGCTTTCTCTTCCAGCATAAGCCACTCGCTCTGCATCTTGGCAGCTTTTCATTCCGCTCGAGCCACGCATCGGTCGCTTTTTTGGAACTTCACGGATGCCTCGGAATACAGCGTCGGGTCGCCTCATCAATTCTTCAAGCTTTGCGATCTCGGCTTCCAACGTTTCATCTCTGGCCGGCAACGCCTCAAGGCCGTTGCTTTTCTGTAAAGCTAGCCCCGATTGCGCTGGCGGCTGTGCTTCTCGCCTTTGGCCGATGGTTTCTTGATTTGGCTAGCAAGCTTTGGTCAAGTCATCTGCTGGCGCTGTGCAGATAATCTGTCCAGTCCCCACCCGCCGGCATACACGTCGCCTTGCCGTCACCTTCCATCGCGATGGTGTCGCGGCAAAACGCGGTCAGAAAGTCACGGTCGTTGCTGACACAGCAAGCACCGTCCGCGTCATAGGTCGACAGCAATTCCTGCATAGATCATGCCGTTTCGACGTCCAGGTCGTTGGTCGGTTCATCGAGCACAAGCATGTTGCTGGAAACGCGCCATGATCTTAGCTCAGCAAGTACCGGCTTTTACCGCCCCGACAACGACCGCCAACAGGTGCCGTGCCTTGCCCCCTCCGGTCAAAAGAGAAATCTTTCAAGATAGCCAACCCACGTGTTTCGGCTGCCCGCCGCACCAGATCTGGTCCGCCTTGCCGACACGCGCATTTCAGGGTCGCCCGTCAGAACTGTCCCATAGGGTCATATCCCGTCGAGCTTGCGCGCGCGCCTGATCAAACAGCGCAATCTCGAGTTGGTGGCCTTGCTTGATCTCAAGCCGCCGTCAGGCTGCTCTTTTCGTCAGCATGTTTCAGCAAAAGTGGTTTTTTCCCACACCGTTTGGCCCGACCCAAAGCAAAATGCGGTCCCCGCGCTGGATCGTGATATAAAACGGGACGCAGAATCGTCTTGTCGCATAAGCCCTTGGTGATGCCAATGGGCCTCGACCACCTTGCGGCAGACTTTGGCCCTGCCTCAAGGACATGGCTGCTGTGCCTGACGCCTTAATCTGGCGCACCGTTCTGCCGCACTAGATCTTGCAAGGCGCGCAACGCGGCCTGGTTTTGCGCTTTGCGCCGCGCTGAAATACCCCTCGACAGCCCACCGCGCTTCCGACTTGTCTTGCGGTTCAGCTGTGGCGGCTGCATGTCTCTTCTTTCCCAGCATATGGTTCCGCGCCAATGGTGGGGGGGGCTTCGAACCCGCCGACTCCGATATCCTGACGACGGACAACGCCCCGATCGACCCAAGCGTCCGCACGGGTCAATTCGCGTAGGAACGCCTATCGTGAGAAATGATAACAAATGCCGCACCGGGTCGCTCAGTCGTCTTCCAAGCCAAGCGGAATCGCCTCGATACCCAGGTGGTTCGTCGGCTCGTCCAGCACATCAACTCCGGCTGGATCCCATCAGACGTGCAAAAGTGCCAGCGCGGACGACGCTCACCCCGCCAGCGGCGGTGCCTCACGGGGCGTGCAGGGTCCGAACACTTTCACCCTTCGCCCGCACGGTTTCGACCTATACATCCTCGGATGCATCCAGTCCGTGTGCTGCGAATCGCCCAATGTCTCGAACCCGGTAAGATCCGGGTCCCCTGCTCCATATAAGGCCAACCGAAACGCCTGGTCGACGATCACATCAACCCGCTATCGGCTTCCGATCAATCCGGCATGACCTTCTGAGGGTGGATTTACCAGATCCGTTCCGGCGCAAAACCAAGCGCCCAAACGGTCCGCCGGATTGGACCCCACAAGGGACAATGTCTTCGAATACGGGATGCGCCGCGAAAGTCAAGCACGAGATCTTCGTTTACTGTAAAAGGCGGTGGCGCGTGCCATGACAGCCAAGCCTAGCGTCCGTGCCGCGTCAGCGTCCAATGCCCCTGTTTCCAAATGGGCAGACAATTCCTCGCCGAGGCATGAAATCTCTAGGCGGTACGCGCAGCAAACGTTTGCGCCCACTCGGGGGTATCGCCCGATCTCCGAGCCCGGTGAACACATGCAGCGTTTTTCACTGCGGTCGATCCACCGCATGACTCCGCTGACCCAGCCGCCCATTCATCAGCGTAACTGCGCAGCAAGGCCGGAAGCATCTTGAAGTGCAGCCTTCTCGCAAGGTTCTGTCCAGCTGCGCCGCTTTGCAAAACCGCCACCGTCTCGGGGGCTTTGGACCTGCGGCGCCATACCTGAGGTGCCAAGGTGACGTCCTGTTCGCAGCCTCATGACATCACGATAGGAGCCGGTCATGCCGCGGAAAGACGTGCACCCAAACAGCAGCGTTACCGACCATGGGCGTCAACAACTCTGTCGCGCCAGCGCGGCCCAAGCCATACGCACCGTCCCGATCCAGCACTTGGGTGCCCAGACAAGAACGACCCATTCCATCATCGGGGCCGTCAAAACCTGCAAGTTTTGGTCAGATCGTAAAACTGCGCCGCATAGCTTTGGTCTGCGACGCGCCCTCCATCACCCCGATACGTAAACAACAACAGCAGTTCGCCGCTGCCTTGATCACGCCACGAGGATATGATGCTTTTTCGCGTCGACCCGTTCACTATCGTGCGTTTCACATCCAAAACCAAACGGCCCGTGGCACAGCAACAACGCCTGCGCGGCATCGATATCTTGTGGCGAGCTCCGCACAAATAGGCCTCGGTACGGACCGCGCACCAGCGCTCCAGTACAGCGCCCGCGCACACCGCATAGCTTGCCCTAGCCGGCCAGTGCCGGGGTTAAACGGCGCGATGTTGCCCAAAAGCTGACGGAATAAAGGATTTGTCAGAAATCGGAGAACTGGTCACGCGACGATCAAAGCGTGACGACATTACCGCGCTCGAGCTCAAACCGTTCGACGTTCTGCACCACACCGTTCCTGTCAAAGCTCACAGCCACCACTTCGCGCTCTGTTTCGCGCGGTGGCCATGAACCCTTGCCTTGACGGCGCGACCCCGGACATAGTAATAGCCCGAATTTGGTCAACAGCCCGCCGATGCAGGCACACCCAGGTTCGGCCCAGTGTCCGCGCGTAATCCTGACCGACCGGTGATCCTCGACAAGTCTTCTTCGCGGCGGGATATACCCGTGGTTCTATAATTGGAGGGGAGCAAGGCCCCGAGCGTTAGAACAGCAAGCGAGAACTTGTGGCGGTCAGCAGTGTCTTTTGACCATGGCGGTCGATACGCATTCTTGTGCCCTCGTTGCCCTTGGGATCATGGCTTTTATCTCGCATAACTAAGCACGCCCATGGTTCAAGAAACGAAAGTACCCCTAACATGTCCCTCCGCACGCCCCCAAGCCCCACAGCATTGCGCCGTGCAAGCTGTTCCGGCCAGAATGCGCAAACCCCATTTCTCCCCTGCGCCCTGGCCGCCACATGCTTTGCGCAATCGCGAAGAACTCAGATCTCGTCAGCGCTACGTAAACCGTCGTTCGAGGGCGCTCAAGGCGCTCGGGGCGCATGACCTGGCAGCTGAAGCGTTTGGGTGCCACCGTGGTGCAGCCCTGTGTCGGTCAACGCTCGGCCGGTTCAAAACCCGGATAGACGTTGATATCACGCGTTTGTTTGTCAAGACTACGTGAGCGGCGGGCCGAGAAACGAAGTCGAGTACCAGAGGATGACCGTACCGAACTTGGTGCCTGGATCGACCCGCCGTTATCATGATAGAGGCGCTGCACTGGAAGTTCCGCGAAAAAAAAATTTAAACCCCCCCCGCGCCGACGGGGCTGACTGGGTCAAGCCGTCTACACAAGCCGGCGAGGGCCCCAATGACCGTGAGACGCCCGCCGTTCCGCCGGTCTGCTGATCTAAGGACCAGCTAAAGGGCCCAGTAACGGCGAATAACCCTGTCGGTTTGGGTGAATAAGGGTTGCTTCGAGTTTTTTCGCAGTATTTTGCGCCTCTTCAACCCCCATTAAAGGTTGGACATCGCGATAGGCTTCGGCTAAACGCACGTCACCGCCAAACTGGGAGTATTGAATCCTGAACACGGTCGTCTTTGGCATGAGCCGATGAACGACCCCGAAGGCAAGGCACCAGACATGGCTTGTCCACAGAAAAGTTTCCAATCGCGTCGCAACAAGCCGCCGCGCGCACGATTCGCTGACTGCAGCGAACCCCAACAGAATGCACCAACTGTGGTGAGCTCAAGCGCCACCCCACACTCGCGCTGCATGCGGTCACTATGACGACAACGAAGGTTGTTTCTCTTGAACCGGAAGAGATCCGACCTCGACGAAGACGCAGCGTAAGCTCGTTACGTCAATCGCAGTTCATAAGAGGCATCGCACCAGATGAACGGCACGTCCGATCAGCTAAGGCGAGTACTCCAGCGCAACCTAATCTTCAGTTGAATGCGTAGGGCGATCAGGGCCCGGCAAAATCGTTGTTTGCCAGGGTGTTCTGCGTCCGCGCTCAAAGATCCCATATCAGCTTTTATCCTGCACGGCCTGCCGACACGCTGGAAACCGCTGGTGGCCAAGCGCGCCCGAACTTGAAAGGCGGCTTGCAACCAATTCGGATGCCCAAGGGGTTGTCACTATGGATGAAAACCTCAGTAACGGTTGTCGCATTGGCAAGGACACCTCATGTGTCCGACCATCGACCGTGCGGCACAAAGAGGTTCTGTCATAGCTGCGGCAAACACCGCGCGCTGATGGCGCTGTCAATGAATCCCGCACTGAAAAAAGCTGCGGCGCGTCAAACCGCCTGCCATTGCCGTGCTTTATCGCGTCGACAACCCGCAAGGGTTTAATGCTGTTTGCTTGGAACGTGGGTGCGGATGTGCGTGCCGGATGCCGATGATCTGTTGCGCTATGCGTTGATGGGACATCTCTATGCCCAGTAAACGGCATGGATCATCGAACGCCCAGCGCAATCGGCCTGCTGAATGTGGTACGAAGAACACAAAGGCCGGGACCGAGCTGCAAGAAGCCACGAAATTGATTCGCGACCTGGCGGATGAAGCGGGCTTTTTGATTTTTTCTCGGTTTTTCGTCGGAAGGGGCGATATCGCGGGCAAATGCCGCGGAATTTGTGATCGTCACGGACGGATTTAAAAACTGGTAATATCGCGATCAAGACCTGGCGAAGGTACCGCCACGACTATCGGGTCAGGCTACGCCAAAGCGTTCAAACTCGCCGATCTGGTCCCGTGCGGCTTCGTTGTTTTGCCTACAGCTCGCTGCGCCGCGTCCAGCCAAACGCTTTTGACCGGAAACGTAAACGGCGGCGTGTTTTCTGGTTTCGAACGGAACTGTTGTGAAATCCCACGGGCCAGCCTGAATGCCAAGGGGTTTCATCAGCGATCAAGCTGGCCGCGCGATTAAGGGAAGTGAATTTACACATCGTCTGGCGACGCGTGTGCCTCAGCCCAAGCGAACGAAGAGACCCGAAGAAATGACAAAGAGCCGTCGTAATTGGTGCCGGACCTAACCTCCCGAAACGTATTGTCGGAAAACGCAGAGTTTGAAGGCAAGATCGAAACCACTGACGATGGATCAGGTCACGCTCTGAATCGAACGCCGCCACTTTTGGTCGGGAAGGCCGAAACCACATCGACGATGGCACTGCTGCGCCAAGGCCGCGCTGGCTGACGCAGGTAAAACAGCCGCAGATGTCCGATGCTGTCATCCGTCGCCACCATCTACCACGATCTCACGTTCTGTCTGCGCACGATGGTTGCAGGCCAGCTTGGTATGGAACGTGGCTTTGCCTTTGATGTTCAGGCCGTTTGTGCGGGCTTTGTCTAATGCCTTGGCTCAATGCCAACGCGGCCCTTATTTTGGTTTCTTTTTCCGGGCAAGCCGACCGCGTGCTCGTCATCGGGTCCGAGACTTTTCGAAAAATTCATGGACTGGGACGTGCAGCACCAGCGGTCCTGTTCGGCGACGGTGCTGGCGGCGATCACTGCTCGAAGGCAAGACTGGCGAAGGCAACTTCGATGACCGCGGTGTCCTGTTCGATGCGACCTGAAACTCTGAACGGGCGCTACACAAAGATCTACTGTAATGTTCGACGGCGGCATCAGCCACGGGCACCACCGGCTTATCTGCGGATGCCATGGGAATCAGGTGTTCCGCCAACGCGGTGAAAACTCGCCGCCTCGGCACACCTAACCGGCGGATGGAGCGCGCCGGCGTGAGCGCCGGATGAGGTTGACTGGATTGGTTCCCTCATCAGGCGAATATCCGTAAAATTATTCATAGCACTGCCAGAAACTGAATCCTGTCGATGGATAACGTCGGTCGTAACGGTTCAAGCACCACGGCTAACACTCAGCTGCATTCAGATTCGCTGGCTCTTTCAGTCCGGACAAGACGCGGCCAGATCAAGAAAGGGCGACCTGCCTGGTCACCGAAAGCGATCGCGGCGGGCTTTTGCATGGTGCGCAGTGGTTCTGCGCTGGTAAGCGGCTTTTCTTCGCGCGAACAGCACGTACGTCCCCTAGCTTTGTTTGACTTGCGGAAAAATGACAGCCTATGCTTGCTTAAAACACATGGGGGAAAAGTTAATGGCCGAACAAGACGTTTGACCCGAAATGGCATTTAAGCGAAGCAGTTTTTTTCGTGAGATCTAAGGTCTTTCCGCAATGAAAGGCGCACAGCTTGTTCGAATTCTGTGCTGGATCAATGTCCGACGCGCTGGTCGACGGCGAGCAGGTCAAAATTCCTCATTTTGGTACTTTCTCTGTGCGGCGAATAAATCGCCCGGTGGGTCGGAACCCTAAAACCGGCGAAGAGGTTTCCGATCAACCCGCAGCCGCGTTCTGAGCATTCCGCCGTCCGCATCTGATGAAGGACGGGCAGTGCAGACCGGGAACAAGCGATAAACTGATGCCAAAGTCCCCGGTGCATTCCCGAACCATCTCAGAGTTTGCAGAGTGGCTTTGAAATTCGGCCCATGTCTGCGTTTCTGGGAGGCAAAAGTTCACAAACAAGGTCAAACCGATCAAATCGCGCAGGCGGGCGGCGATATTAATCGCCCCAACGATCTGCTGGCTGCTGGCGGGATCAAACGTTTGCCTGCACGAGACGGTCCTGACGATCAAAAGGCGTTCAGAAAGTCCTAGCGCGAGGAAGGCATGGGCCATGTTGCCGCGCTTTCCGCCCGCTCTTGAAGGTGCTCACCCAGAGGATCTACCACGGGCAGGCGACACCATCGACATGGCCACCCAGATGCACGAAGATGCAGAAGCAGCCCATGAAGGCGTTGTGCTTGCGTTCGAATCGCGCGCGGGGCAAGCTTCAAAAGGTTCAGACCCACAACAACCCCAGTTTCGAGGTTGACAGAAGCCCGACGGCGGAAGCTGAACCCTACCCATCTTCTCTCCGCCAGTCGACGAGCGAAGCACCGCCGAAAAGCAGAGCTACCGCCATCCGCGCTGGATAAGGCATCGACGAAACCTGCCCAGTTTCTTTGCGCCATCCGATGACCTCTGCAACCCGTGACGCGCCAAGCGACAACACGCCTGACGAAGCCGCTGCTGCACGCAAGCGCGGGCAACCAGTCGAAGATGAAAACGGCCAGACACTGCCTCTGCGCGTTACCGCCAGAGGCAGATATTGATCATCGCGCCGCAAATCTTTGAGATGACGAGACCAAGAAAGAACCACTCGAGCGGCCCAAGCCGCGCGTGATCGACCTGCCCCCGCTGCTGGCAGATCCGATGCGCTTCCGCAGGCGAAACCCTCTGTGCTGTCTGCGGCGTTGATGTGCCGCAGATCCTGGCCACATGATCCGGCCTCAGGATATTGCGCAAGCATTAATAAGGTGCGAAATATCAAAAGTAGGAGTCATTGCTATAACCGCATTGGCCCGAATTGCGTGATTATCCATGCGCGGCTGACGTGGTGGTGGGCGTCGTTACAAAAGTCTAAGCTTGGCCGTGCGACTTTGCAACAATTCCCCTTTGCGCCGCCCGGTTTTTATCAGGTATGAAACGCCTCATCGTCGGGCTATCGGCGGCAAGCTGGTAGCGCGTCCGTCTGGGGGCGGAAGGTCGGGCAGGTTTCGAGTCTGCTAGCCCCGACCAACGACATACAACACACGCCCGTACCCCTGAACAATGGGTGCGGGTGGTTTTGCATTTTGAAGGCCACCCGGATAGATCGCGTAGTTCCACCAGGCTAATTTCAACCGACAATGGATCGCAATAGCATCGGGGTCAGATCAATCGGCACAGCCGCCCGTTGATGACGCTCAGCATTCAATCCCGGTGTTGGCCACGCCTGATCCTGCGTTTCGACGATACAGCGTGGCCTGCCGAGTGCGTGCAACTCGTTCCTTGCAGGAAAACACGGTGCCAAGGTGGCAGACGTCTGGAGACTGAGTTGAGATGCAACTCGGCGCTGTGGATTCTGACCGGAGGGTGCTGGTGCTGGGAAAGGGCCTGTGTCTACGTCGTTCCGCTGATGGATGACCCTCGCCTAGAGCCCAAGGCACTCTGACGGCGGGCCATGCAAAAGCTCTACGCGGCGGTTGGATCCTTTGCTCACACGGACAAATCACCGACGGTGGCACGGAATTCGAACCGCTCGCGCCGGGCTAACACCGGCCCGCTAGTACGCCGAGATTTTGCCCGGCGCCTCGTTTTCAGTGCTGGTAACGCCCCGGTATGCGGCTGAACCAGATCCGGTTGTTCAAACCGGGAAAATGCGGACGTTAGAACGACGACGCCCTGCGTGCCGCTACATCGCGGATACCCTGAGTCCGCTGGTCAGTATGGCGATGGCCGTGATCGACGAATGGTTTGGGCTTTTCCGTCGATCTGCGCCTGCCCGATACAACGCTTGTTGGCTATCGCGCCAAGCCGGCATACCGGTGTCGGATTGATACTGGACAAGCTCCGCTATTACAAGCAGGCCAATACCA
>Ga0163217_1112809_pt1 | contig 10987 bp, 3 predicted proteins | sample SynspAceP_FD_185933 | JGI IMG/M metagenome (GOLD analysis project Ga0163217, IMG submission 185933) | Saline lake microbial communities from Ace Lake in Antarctica - Synechococcus sp. Ace-P (PacBio error correction) | ecosystem: Environmental > Aquatic > Non-marine Saline and Alkaline > Saline ...
GCTTTGAAAATGGCTGAGAGAATGCGCTCTCGAGTTATCACCATAATGCTTTATGTGGCTGCCGTAAAATTGTCAACCTTGTACAGCGACCTCAATGCCAACACAAAAATACACTTAGAAGTTTGCATGTTGCGCCCAAAACATCTTATGAAGTGCATAGTCCGTATACGCGGTAAATGATTCAAGAGGATTTTTGGTCCCTAGACAGATAGGAAAGGGAAACGGCGTCGGGCGGTTCGTGCGGATCCACACCATCGGCAGCTTATAGTGTATATTTTACTGAAGCAACGTTGCAGCATTTGTTAATGTCTAAAAGTGGGCATTAATCATGGTTATGTTGAGAGACGGCAGACCTGTTGCCTGCCATTTAAACGATGATGGAGCTGCACCTGGCTACTGAATTTTTAGACATCAAAATTGCATATGTTTGATCTGAATACGCATAGGTGCTTGATATTAATCTTTATAGTCTACCTAAGACCGATTTTTAAATAGGACGTTAGACTTTAACAACTTGAAAATTTAGCTAATGCTTGTAGACGCTGTGGTAGAATTTTAGCAAATCGTCCTCAGGACGATGTGGATCTATATTATTTTCATCTTAAGCCTCGTCACTGAGCGCGTTTGAAATATTCATATTAAATACATCGCACACTCATTTATGTTATATAGGGTGAGTTTGTCTTTATCTCGACTCATACTCGGGCACCACATAGTTATAAGTTATAGTCACATGCGGAATCAAAAAAAATGAGCATTTATTACCAAAAGCGGAAGATTAAAAATACATACGGTTTGACTCACCTTAAGTTGCTGGCCGTATAATTCTCTTTTTGTCTCTGTCTCATCGATTGTTATGAGCAAATTTAAACTCGGATATAGTGACGCAAGAGAGAGAGAGAGAGCAATTCAAGAATTAGGTCGGCTTCTCAATACATACACATAATTCATATTAAAAAAGGCAGGTCGCAAGAATGGAAAATTCCTTATTATACGATGTTGCAGAACCCTGTAACAATACCACAAAAGGTAATCAAGTCACAATTTATTTGATCGAAATACGAAAAACCAGAGTATGAATACGCGCAGAAACCTGATTGATATTTATTGGGGCTGAGAAAATACACTAATCAACTAACATTTGGCACTGCGATTTCCAAATATAAACACCGCGCAATCCTCAGCCGTGAGATGACGCATGAGGCGCTGACCGTATATTAAGTACAAGCTAACTTATGACATTTAAGCTGACTGATAACTATTGGTTAAGAGGCATTGGATCTCGAGAGCCGAATGAACTGCTTAGTAATATTGGCTATCTACGTGAAAAATGACCATAGACCGTCAAAATGTCCTCAGCTTAAACATGAGCCTTGTCATAATTTTGGAAGGCGGCTAACTGAACATTATGCTTCATTTCGACCGTGCAAGTTTACTCGTTGGATGTTGTTGGAGTAATGCGTAACTCAGCTAAACAACTCCTTTGAAAAGTCACCCTCCATGACAAAACCAACTGACTTGTATCGACACTATTTCGAGAGCGAGTTGATGGGCATTTGGCACAGTAAGATGAGAAAAAGTTTGCCTTATAGGTGGCATGTTGGACATCGAATTATTAACGAGAACACATGTGGAGATCTTAGGGGTTTAGATTTGTTATCTTAAGCAAGTTTGGAAATACTTATTATTGGCAACCTCCCTAAGGAGTGAAGTATGCCCGAATTAGTAGCTGATGAGTTATTGGGCTTTATTTTACCTCTCAAGCACGATTAATAATTATGGTCGTTCTGACGCCCTGACCAAAACATGTGTGCTGGATTGTCGAATGCTGGCAAGATGGCCACGAAACTTAACCATGTAGCAATAGCTGGGTAAATGAACCTTCAACAAAGGCTTGGTGAAGATACCAAGAGGCGTATTAAAACGCGCGCTTTATGTCAGTCTGCAAGAAGCAAAAATCCACGGGTAGGAATGAAGTAGATGTATATGCTTAATGATTCAATGAATGAATTTTTTATTGTACTGAAAGACAAAAACAAATGCGAATGGTGTTCTCATGTTATTCTGAGGCGAGAGAGAGCAAAAAGACACGCCGCTTTAGGTCAACGCAAGTAAAACGCCGTCGACCTTGAAAACGTAATCCTTAATTATTACGAAGTCCTTATGAGAGTAAAGCTGAGGGAGTTTTCAATAGAGCCCATTACCTTATTTGCAAGCAGCGGAACGTTTCCATTTTAATTACTGGTAAGGGTCTGAGCGCCGCTAACATTTGTCAACCACAAACTGTTAATTAATCTGCTGCCACTCCTGGCGACACCGCCAAAGTAATTCAGTTTTTAATTTGTGCCGGGTCAATCATTTATCGACGCCTAACCTACCATGACTTTTTTTGATGGACTTATTTACGGCCGAGACAGGTTTTCAATCCAAATCGATTAGGTTTTGAAATAAACCAAACGGCACATTATCAAAAATTTACAATTTGGCCCGTAGTTAACGTGCAATATTTTGCGTAGCAAGGGTTTGCAGAAATATCGTTATGAATGATTTTTTGGAACCGGAATGCTCAATCCTATGCTTACCTTGTTCGGAGCTAAAAATTCGATACGCTTTAAAATATGACGGTGATAACTTGTTCCAAATTCTCAAAGGAATAGTAAGGATAAACAAAAACAGGCAATTGTAAGATATCGATGATAATGTTATCACAGAAACAATTAGGACTTTCAACGGTCGCTGAGTTTGTAGAAACCCGATATGCGGAGCAAGCAAGGTTAAAACGCTCTGGTATAAGACTATTGCCAAAGGGCTATCTTATTACACAAACCGGAAACTATTTTTTTGAAACCGTGAAACAAGCTGAACAAAAAAAAACACGACACCGTGCGGGTCGGTTCATAGAATAAGGACGCCGCTTTGTCTTTTCATATTTACAGCTGCGGCCAAATTATTACCCCTCAGCATATGCCGCTTGAACATGTCTTTGCGCGCAGTAACGATTACTTACAATTTTGTCCTTTAGAAGTGAAGGCCCTTAGGACTTAATGGCTTAATTGATCGCTCATTAATTTTCTGGGTGGCTTATCGTGCAACTGGTGCAGAGTTGCTCCTAACCCCCAAAAGGTAGGCGAACGGCCTTCGCGCTCTCTCGCGCGCGCAAGTCAATAACGCCCTCTAGCCTCAATCATTGGGCAGTGGTGGTGTTTTTGGTGCTGGGTTCAATCCTAGATTTCTTCATCGGACAATATGCGCCAGCTGGTTATGGCCTGGCACTTGTGGTAATTTTGCCTAGCATTTTGTTGTGGGCGGCCGACTCCGCTTTCGAAATATTAGATCTCATGCCTCATTGAGTGGCAAGAGAAGAAGTATTACCGCTGAAAGGAAAGCTTGAAAAAGTACTCTCATCTGGGGCCGCTGGCCTTCGCCTATTTATTTCGGTCGCCTATTACTTAAATCTACTTGGTGTCGTTTGCTGTTAGTGTTGTTGAACCGATAAAACGAAATTGCGTTCCATGCCTACAGTATAGTACGCAAGGTGCTAGTCATTTGTGCGTTTGGGTTCTCATGATTCGTTTGGGATGGGACGCAAGGGAATTGTCAGAGCGCGGTAAGGCGCATGGAACAAAATCACCGTTGGCTTAAAGCTCTCTGAAAGTCATTGCGCGCGGATGGATAAGACTATTGGTGGGTTGCTCTCGCTGGTTTTTTTGCGACAAAGATATGCAGCCGTTGAGGCTGTCCAGTGGGTCTGGCAACAGTATCGGTTTTGGGCACAGCGAGTTGCATTGGGGCTGCGGGCTTGGCTGGTTACGGGGTTCAAGATTTGAAACATCTCGCTATCTTGGCGACGATTACCCGCCCGCACCAAGAATTTAAGGTCAATGCAAGTTAGCCGCAATGGGTCCTCAAGCGGCTATCTATATGATATATATTGCTTTTCATAAGTTACTTATTTTATTCCTAACAATTTGGAGCCTGGATGAACAGCGAGTTATGCGATCTTATGGCTGTTGTCCCCCTATTTTTAGGGCCGCCCCGCTGCTGTAATTATCGCAGCCATTAGCGACCCAATTTAGTGGCCGGCAGTGGCAGATTACCGGCGGGGTCTGGTGGCTTAGAGTCGCCCGAACTAGCACCAAGGGAAAAAATTTCGCCAAGAGCTGGCATCGTTTAGTGGCATCGACTTGCTCCTGACTTTGGCGATGAGCGGTGTTGTTGAGACCTCATAGGAGTTACGCATCACGTGCCCTTTGGGCCTTTTATTTGCATTAAAGGCCTTCGATAGCAGCGAAAGGCCTGTTGGTCAGAAACGGGCCTTGGTCATTCAAAGGAATTAGGATTCTGCATGCTTGGCATATTGGGTTTAGCAATTGTGATATTTGGAACAACTGTCGAGTAGATTAGTTACTGTGCATGCGCTTACAATCACAACCCCATGGCAAATATCTGGTTTTAACTGAATCAGATACCTGAGTCATTCATCTATGTTTTCTGCGTTTTGACAATTAATAGAAATAGGTTCTGACTAAAAGTTTTATCTTAAAAAATAAATCGCCAAACCCCCACAATAAAGTCCCAGTAATCAGGAAGTGAAACTTCTAAAAATTCCCAGTTTGCAATGCCTAACTGCGTGTAATATTGTCTCGGTTTTATCTTCAAGAATCAATCTTCAATTGATTGATTTTCTTGTTCCATAATAGTCCGGATTGAAACATTTAAATTTTCTTATTTTCTTTTTAACCCGAGGAGCGGCAACCGGTGCTGAAAATTAAAAGACGACCAATTAATAAAGCCGCTCTTGAATTATGCCACCTAACCTAGACCAAACGCACCAAGTACAACAATTAAACAACCAGTGCGAGTTAGCCACTCTAAGCCAGCGAAATTGAAATGATTGATAATACACGCCCAAAACAATTATAGTATAGGCGACTAAGGCCAGTGTATTAATCGGATGACGTTTAGGATAGTCGAAACCTGTTGGCAATACTCAGTGGCTTTTTCCTTGACTCAGTTGACATAAACCCTGCTTTTTAATCAAATTTGGCATGCTAATCTGCGATCGAGAATTGGCGAAATAATAAAGACTAATATAATTAAGGCTTTAATATTAGTCTTGAGCAGTTAACAAACTGTTTTTATCGTTAATATTAGGCACTTAATTTATGCAAGGAGATACCCTAGGGTAAGGAGGCATAAACGACTGCCGAACAAGCATGAATGAACAGTCTAAACTGGGCGGCACTCAAAGCAAATGTCACTGTGAAAAGCATATATGTCAGCTTAATCATCTTCAATTACATGCTTAGCTAGCATATTAGCTCGGTATGCCGACAGAACCACAAATGTAAACCATGCTTAAGCGGTGCTAAATCCCTGTGATACTATTTTGTCATAGTAATGATTCTTTTTTGGCCATTTAGACGCGGTGTAGGCCACGAGGCAAACTGAGCATGACCTATACCCCAAATATCGATAGGCAACTTTGCTGAGGAAACATTGATATAATCCTCACAGCATCTAAGGCTAAATTAATAAAGAGAAAAAGACCATGGCTAACGACGGAAACTACAAGAAAAATAAAATCGGTGATCACCCACTTAAACCTGAAACGAATGAATGATGTCTTATGGTTATAACCCGCAAATTATCCGAAGGCTGCTGTCAAACCGCTGTCTTTTTTGAACCTCCACGTTTGCCACGCAGACACGGAAGAAGGTGAAGAATTTTCTTCACAGTCATGGCTGGCCGTAAACGGCGCCACAAGGCAGTGTTTGGCGCCTCTATACAGCCGATTTAATCATCCTAATGTCGAAATTATCGAAGACCGCTTCACTTTTCGAAGGCTCAGAATGCTCTTGTGGGTTTGGCTCGAGCGGCATGGGGCAATCAGCCGAATACTGCTGGAATTACTTTGCGACCTGGAGATGTGATTGTGCAAAAGTACGCCTTTATAAGGCGGCACTGAAACACTGATGCGCAAATTTTTTTGCCTGAATTTAACATGCGAAACGCGCTGAGTTCCATGATGGTCCTAGACGAAAGCCGGCATGCTAGCTCCTTGCGTGATGCTTAGGCAAAAAGTCCCGTCGAACCATGGGTCTTCGTCGAGTCTCCCGCCAATCCCAACTAACCTTTGGTCCGACTTCGAAGCGCTAAACCGCGCAACTGGACATATGAGAACTGAAACAGGTTCACCGCCCAATGACAGTGTCTGGCGACAACACGTTAATGGGCCCCGTTTTTTCACAAGTCGTGCCACAAAGGTATCGATATGGCCATGTACTCGCTAACTAAATAGTTGGCGGCCATAGTGATCTTGTCGCTGGCGCAGTATGCGGCAGCCGTGAAATGTTGCGGCAGTTCGCCGCTACTCGCGGGGCGATTGGTCTTAAACCTAGACCCACATACGAGTTGGATATCTCCCGCTCACTCGAACTTAAAAATTCGGTATGGAAACGCCTTCGCAGACAAGCGCCGTAAAGTAGCGCAATGGCTAGCAGGCAAATACTTATATCTCTGCAAAAATCCTGCATCCTGATTTCATCACAAATCAGGCCTACCAAACCGTCCTTATAAACGTCCAATTGCTGCAGGGCCACAGCTCGACTTCTCTTTTGTCCTAGACGAGCCAAAATACGAGACGGCTTTTTTGCTTGGATTAATAAATTTTGTCTATCTTCAAATGCAGCAGTCAGCCTAGGCGGCAGTTTGAGAGCTCGTTTTGTCATCCCGGCAGCACAACCCACTCGGGCGTGTTGCTGGACTTTACGTGACAAATTTGGGTAAAACGACGGTCTTAAATCCGCCTTCAATTGGTTTTAGACACCCTGACGATTGATCGCCGATCTTGATAACGCTTTCGTCTAACCTTTGGCGATAACAAAAACAAGCTAACGCTGAGGCTACTTACCAATAACCTAATATTTACTACCGAACACCCATTTTAAATATGGCTAATGACGCCTTAATATTTGACTGAATTACGATGGGTTGTCTCAATAATTTACCCAATGGGGTGGTTTGGCATTACTGCTTTGTAAGATGGTGCTTATCCGATAGTCTGCAATTGGGACTCGCTTACTCGAGACACCCATTTTTTAATATGCTAAATAACGCCTTAATATTTGACTGAATTACGATGGGTGTCTAATAATTTAGCCAATGGGTGTTTTGCATACTTGCTTTGTAGATGGTGCTTATCCGAATAGTCTGCATTGGCCTGCAAATCTCAATACAAGATCAGTCTGTTGAATATATAAGGTATATGGGTTTTTAATGCTTTTTTCACTCTTATGCTGTTTTTTTGCGCTAATGCTACTCACATTAAACGATGGTGAAAGGATACCACAGCCCATTAAGGCAGTTCCATAATACGTATGTAATCGCCTATTGTTTACCCCAAACTTATAAGAGGCGCTCCATGCCGGGACCTAAATAGGACAAGTAAAACAGCGTCTGAGCGATCTTGAGTCGCACTTTAGGCACGAGAATCAACTGCTGGTTGAAGTAAGTGAAGAGCATTCCCGCGTCTTGATCGAGTTGCTACGCTTAGGTTTGTTAAAAACCGCTCAGTCCTTCGCTTTCATGTGCCTTGGTGGCCGATGAATATCCTATTCTGTGGCATTTTTCTGCTGGGTAAGATCGAGTTTTATAACGCGCTAATATTGGTATCAAATTACAAAGAAAGTGGGCACTCAGGCGGTAAAGACGATAAGTTTTTACTGTATGTGTTACTCACTTAAAAGACCAAAGAGTCGCGCCGTTTGCGGGCGATAGCTCTAGACGGCGGATCCTCGTTTTCCTTTTTTAATAAAATGCGTGAAGAGTTAAACAAGGTATCTCAAAGTGAAGGCGCACGCATTGACAGCTACCTGCAGCTAAAGGACTGCCCTAGCGAAACAGCTAAAAGGTCAAATTCCTGATACGATTCGCCTGGTTTTTGATGCAGGATGCCGCAACGCACCCGCTACTGCGTATTACTGATCACATTTGAATATGTTGAACTTAGTGTTGGTCTTGTTTGACGCCGGGTGGGGGGGGGGGGGGGGGGGGGTGGGGGGCGGCGTCGGCCTGAGCCTGGCGCGATGCGCGACACTTTGCAGCACTTGTTTGGCGAAACAGTAAGCGCAGTGATGCTAAAATTTTTACTATAATTCTCATCAAATTGAATACCACTGCCAAGGAAAGATAATCTAGAAGAAGTAGTCATGGCAACGTGGCCGATTGCTGAAAAGGGACTCACTGCGGTAATTCTATACTATATTCAATCCTGAGCAAGCACGGTCCTATTGAAGATGAGAAAGGTGGCGCGAGCCGTTTTAGAGCAAAAGTAACAGACCGATATGGCAGATATTTATGCACGTAATCAGCACGAGGTTTAAAAGTCGAGCGTTTTTAACCGTATCATTGCTGATTTAAGAACCACTGCCTCATCAGATAGAAGATGAATTGGTGCGCGCTTAATAGAGCTAAAAAAGACATGGCCGTAAAGGCATTGCTTGGCGAAGTGCTTTGTTTTTTATTGCCTCTTATACGGCGTGACAGCCGCCGCAAAGCATCTATGGTCATTTGTATAATACGCCATGGTGGACTTGGGCTATTAGTTTTATGGCAAAACAGGGCTAATTGTAGGCTACCCATTGGTTGCCAATATTGCTGTGGTTTATGCGCAAATCAAACGTACTTCGGTAAAAAATTAGTAAAACGAATTCCTGTAACGCGAAGTGAACCTAGTGCAGAGCGACGGAAGGCCATGATTAATGCATTTAAACACAATACTGGTTTTTGGCAACAGTGTATTCGCACTAGTCCCTTGGGGTTTTGGCGCTCGCAAAAGGGCACTGCGCCAAGTGCTTGGCAAATGCAGACCGCATATGTGGCAAGACTAATAACACTTACACCGATCCCTCTGGCCAGCAGAAAAGCGCTGGAGCAGCGACAATAAAACCCATTGACAGAAGACCATAGCTGAAGACCGTCCAAACCTGCCGAGCAAAACAAAACAATTTAAGAATGATGCAGGAATTGACAGTTCTTAGCGTAATTTTTTAACTAAGGGCTGTCAATTGCTTAGGGGCCTAATTACCCAACCTTAATAAGGCTTTGGCTGTAATCTGCTAGAAACAAACAGCAGCGTTTTCAGTGCAGAAAAATACCAAAGAAAACGGTTTAAGTTACAGTAAGTTCTATCACTATCCCGGTCATGGGTTCTTTGTAAAAAAGGTGACTAAAAGTACAAAAATGCAGTGTTTATTTTCGCCGTTGTTAAACCTAATATTCCGGTAATACTGATTTCATTATCAGTCCTATTTCCACCATTATTTATTCAATTTAAATTCAGAGTTATTCGTTTATTTCACCTAGTTCATATTTATTTTTCAGCTATTTACTCGTGTATCAGCTCTGATTTTAATCTGCCTTTTTAGCGTCCATGTTTTAAACAATGCTTATCTCTTTTTTGAGTAAACGTTAAACCTTGGTAAGAAAAATGCGCTTCGAAACTGGAAATGGGTATTAAAGCTATAATAAAGTTAACCTTGTCAAGCATAGGTCTGGCTATTGTAAAATATACAGCTAATTGGACATGAATTTGCCGGTCAAAAAGATCAAACACACTGTATCGTTTAACACCACCGCAAAAACATAATATATACGTAAGACTGTATCTAGCCGATGATTTAATGCACTCTTAGTGCGTATATACAGCTAGCCGAGCCTAAGCTTTTAATCCTGCAGTTTAATTATGCAGTTTGTGATAATAACGAAGGTCTTTTAAGCCAATGAATACATTGCACGTACGCTGCACACATTAACATTTTTAACGAACAGTGACGGCGCGAAGCATGATCACCACAAAGTATTAGCATGGGTTGGTCCCCCATAACTGCCACGGCATGCGTCACTGCATGAGGCATCGCCTTCATCATGGCTGCACCTCATCATTTTTGATAGTCGAGCGGCCAAATATAACTGGTTAAACCAATATCCAAGCAATAACCATGATTCAACTTCTTCAAACATTGTTTAACTAGCGCTTAGTGAACATTAGCCCCCCTTGACTGGTTTTCGGGGTTTAAATAGCCTTCGTTTAAGTTGTCCTACCGCAAAACTGCGACACATCAGATGGACGGTAGGAAAACCACACCAGCCGCATTATAACATGTGGTCCGTTTGTGGAGAGTTAAGTAAATTGGCCTTGGTACATAACTAGTAAGCGGGCTCGGTTAGCGTATGATATTTGATATTGCTTCGTCAAGGAATAGGTTGATTGCATGCCAGTGGTTCAAAATACCTCCTGCTGCATGATTTTGTTTAAAACTGCGTTTTTGCCGCTGTCGGCCCTTCCCATTCGCGGCATCTGACTAAAGGTCCAACCAAAGGTGTGGTAGGTTGATGCTGCGTGCCAGGGAGTAAACAAGCAGGGCTTTTTCGTCTTTAACAGCCAATGCACTTTTTAATCGGCAAAGGTTGATTGAGTAGAAACTCATTGGAACGCCTGGTTTGTAAAACTGACGAAATACCTGAGGTGTGAAGCCGGGCTAATTGGCGTAAGCGTGATGTCAGCATGAAAGGTGGGGCCAATGCTTGGGGTGTATTTGGGTGACGGGAAGTCATCTAGCTCAATGGAAGTGTTTTTTGAATACATGCGCATGCATCGCTGCGGCCTGTCATCACTTTTGCCACAACTACCAAACACGCAGAGTGTGCCAACCGCGGGCTCACTGGCTACTTGGTTTTCTAAATCCAGCGATAACCAAACCTATCAGCCCACAAGGATGCCTGTTTTATCTCGACGAAACGGCAAACAGCTGGATGCCCAGGAACCGTTTCACTAGGTAACTGCTGCACAAACAATAGAACCTCCGTTCGCAGACTGGCGCGGGCCAAAGAGCTCGTTTGGCTAAACAGCTAGCGACTGTGAACATGAAGAACGACGAGGCCAAAACCGACAGCTTTATTTTTTCAGGTTCAACAATAAAAAGGT
>Ga0163217_1005488_pt1 | contig 10986 bp, 8 predicted proteins | sample SynspAceP_FD_185933 | JGI IMG/M metagenome (GOLD analysis project Ga0163217, IMG submission 185933) | Saline lake microbial communities from Ace Lake in Antarctica - Synechococcus sp. Ace-P (PacBio error correction) | ecosystem: Environmental > Aquatic > Non-marine Saline and Alkaline > Saline ...
AAAAGAAAAACAAAAGAAAGATTTTTTTTTTTTTTTGTCCCCCCTATAAAGCCAAAAAAATTCCCCCCCGAAAAAAAAAAAAAAAAATTAGTGGAAATCCCAAACCCGGATCCCCTTTTTTTAGAAAAAAAAAATTTACGTTTTTAAATTAATACCATGAAAAAAGATATGGAAATGAAAAAAATCCTCCTTTTTTAAAAGCCAACAAGTGGCAAGGGGTTAAGGGTGGGCGAATAAAAACTGGACGGAACTCTAAAAAAATGGAACGCGGAAAATCTTTTAAATTGGGATAGAACTTTTTAAAAAACAAATTCCCTAATCAAGAATTGGAAAAGCATCCACAGCTGGAAAAAATAGACAACGTTTTACACGGAAAAGATTGTGGGTTCCCCCAAAAGACCCTGTCCCATGAGTTTGGCGACAAGCCGGAAAGTTACACGCTTACTTCCGCCATGTGTGTTCAAATGTACACAAGCGGTCCCGTTTTTGAGTAATTTGGACTCAGGGCGTCTGACAGCAACGGCGATCATCAAAATGAATAATCCTCTTAAACACCCGAAATTAGGCAATAAAACCATTTACAGTGCCGTGTTAGCCAGGTGCAACATTAAATGAACGAATTTAACTAACATGAAAGATTTTATGACTCCGGTGAGCTAATCTATAACAGTGTCCTTTATTAGGCGCTGTCGTCAAAGGCCTAAAAAAACTTTAGCGGAGTGATTAAGGAGAAATTAGGTGAGTAACATACAACACAGGAATGGTGTGGTTTGGGTGACAGGACCAGTTCAGGAATGGCCTTCGCTAACCAAGCTTAATCTAGACGAAGGCGGCGGTTTTTTTGCAGCCGCAAGAAGCCCAAGGTGGCCTCGATTTGGTTAGCGACTTAGAACACCTCAACGTTTATTCCTTTTGAAACAACACCTGATGAGAGCATGGTTTGGTTTAAGAAACGCTGAGTTCGGCACACACTTATTGTAGACCGGCTGTTAAATGCGGGGAACCGTGTTGATTTTAGATATACGACACGGGACCCAGACTGGAAAATGAGATCGAGTGAATGTCGGTAAACTTTTTGGGGGTTGGTAAACAGTGTGGATGCCTGCTGCCATTGCTAAAAGAAATCGTCGGGCGGTCCCAATTGTTGCGCAAGCTTCTATCCAACGATCAAAAGCGGCTTTCCCACAAGCGGGAACTAATGCGCTAGCAAAGCCCGCCGGTTCGATACGCTGTTCGCGTTAAAGATGATATTGAGCAGTCGCATGACGTACTCCTTACCCGGTTCGTCGACACACCAAATTGACAAAAAAATTTACCCTTTCCATCCTTTCCTATGTCAGCAATGACGCCCGCAAATCGAATTATCGGCTTGCTCTCGGCCCTTTTCGAGTACGCGTTTTCCGAAATCGATTGCTGCCAGTTGTGCCGAAGACATTTCCCCGACATATTGGCTTTCTTGTACACGCCATAACAAAAAAAACATGCCACAATATTCAACAAATACATTCACGGGGGGGGGCTGGTAACTACACGTAACATTAAGGAAGACAATGAGTCAAAATGCCATTAAGAATCGGGATTTCAGGCTTAACCATCCTATCTTTGCAACAACAACATGAGTAACGATTGAATCCGCAAATCGTATTGGCGGACATACCGCCACGTTAATAGTTGAAGAAGGACGACCAATCCATTAGCACACGGGCTTATGTTTTAATACCGGACTACCCTATTTATTCGCCAATGGACGAGCTTGGCGTTCCTTCTAGAGCGACCTAAATGACTTTAGGTGAGCTGCCAGCGTACGGACCTTGAATACAGGCGCATGATCTAAAACCCTTGTTTGCCCCAGCGCGTAAATTCAACATCTCCGTTCTTGCATGTTTAAAGACATTGCGATTCAATAAAGAAAGCCACAAGATTTAGGAAAGTGTGTCAGTTAAAAGAAGGTGACATTTATTGAGTTAAATCTAAAGAAAAGGGCTATGGCGCCGTATTGCCAGCCATTATTTGATTCATGGGAAGCGCCATTTGGTCATCGACACTTCGACGAAAATGATGATTTCATTAGTCCTTTGTTCGCTTCCTTAGAATCATGGCTTTCGAGTGTTGAATGACCCGTCCGCCAGTGGCGTGTGATTAAGGCGGCGACATCGGCGTAATTTACACCGTTGTTGCCTTAAATTTAAAGACAGAATCCACTGGAGCGCGCATCACCAGTCCAGCGTTTCGATCATGATTGTGATTCAATTTGAAGGTGCCTCCCCAGCATACTTTTGATCAAGTGGTGTCGCTGTCTAGCGACGAACATACTTTGTTATGCGGACCCAACACAAACGACAAGAGATTCCTTGCTGCATTCCTTATCGAAATAACGAAGTCTGCTGCACACTGATACCAGATTGTTCCGAAGAAAAAATTGGCTGGTCACTGGAATATCATCTGCGCGGGATCGAACTAAACCTGCACGCCTCAGCTACAACATGAAATATCCTGCAGCATTTCTCCAGTGACACTACGTAAGGGTGACGTAATCAGACGACAGATCGACGAAGACAAAATAATAGGCGCTATCAGTAACGCTCAATCCTACTTCTTTCGTTGGAATAGGTAATTAAACGCTCAGACCTCGTGCCAAGACATTAATGGTGTTTCAAAAACGTGTCTGCGCGCGTATTGGCGCAATGGTTTCAGAAAGGTTTTGGAGCGGTGTGCGTGTTCGCCAAACGACTGGGTATTACTCTGGTGAACAAAAAGTGTAAAACAGAGCTTGTTTGAAAAGAAATTACGCTACGGCATCCCAAACACCAGCGCTATTAATCAATGGCAACGTCGTCATCGTCGATTTCCCTGGTCATCCCTTATCGCATATCGTACTTTATATGTTCTTTGAACTAGATGATTAGACATTATTTGGCGATGAGCCTTGTGGTCAACTGACGTCCTGGTCTTTAGCGAGTCTTTCTCGTAAAGAATTATGGTGATCTGCCTTACCGATCAAGCCAGGCTTGCAGGCGGAAGTGAATCAAGCGTCTCGATCTACGTTATCGGCGGTTTCAGATGGCCATGCTCACTAACTGTCGTTATTTTGGCTTTCATATAAATCCCATCACCATTTTACTCTTTGATGAAAAGAGCACGCAGCCATGTCTTGAAGTCACCAAATACACCGTGGGGCGAAAGTATGCCTATGTATTTACGTTTGATCAAACCAAGTAACCAACCGGTATCAATAGTAAAGCGTGCATCTTCCACCTTCTTCATCCATGGATCATTTTATGACTGCGCAGTAATGTCCTATAACAAAATTAAGCGTGCATAGCAAAACCAAAGATTGGCCTGGAAGAATTGCGTGTTTGACTGCCAACGTATCACTGCCTCGTATCCCGCTGAAGCGTCTTCTATTGCAAAGGTACTGTTTAGTTACCCTGTTATGAACGATGCAGTAGCATTGGAATTTATTGCAAGCACTTAAGCTTTGGTTGAAAAAGATTCCTTTCAACTCACCCTATCAACCATTCGTCTACCACCAAGTAGAAAAAAACACAAGAGACAATAATATGAACTCCGTCAGTAATGATAATCGTAAGTGAGCAAAAAACCGAAACAACAACCATGTTGGATAACCTAGCGCGTAAAATGGTATTACCATTTAGAACGATTAAGTCGTCATCTACCCTGGAAGAAATGGCGAAACTATCTATTTGGCGAGAAAAAAGGTTAAAATACATCGCTCACATTCATATCCACCGACATCCAACTACCGTAGATTGTTTTTAACAGCATAAATGGCGCAGGCGAAGCGGTATATGAAAGGTCTGTGGTCTTCTTCGGTTTGGTGTCCGCTGATTCGTTTTGATGGTGGCAACCTTATATATTATCAAAAGGCACGCCAAGCGCCCATTTGGAGCCGTCATTCGGGGCCCGCCCAAAAAAAAAAATTAAAGCTCAAGATTAAACCAATACCAAAGACGATCCGAAAAGAAAATATCTCGCCCAGTACGATCTTGGCAATGAATTTCTCGCTCTTTCTTGACTCCACATGCATGGTATCGCTCGTTTATCCTCAAAAAAGCTCTTTGGAGAAGCGTCCGTTCACAATTAGATCGTATTTGTCAAAGCTTCAAACTAGCAAAGACATCACTGGTAGAAATTGAACGGGTGGGTGGCAGGCGATTCACGCCGCGAAACATTATGCCTGCCAAGTAACCAGACGAACCCTTTCTAAAGAACAATATGAATTCTGCTAAAATCACGAGTCGAAAGCTGAAGGTACAAGATAAAATACCTTATGCAGACAACCTACCGAGTCTAGCAGGCCAATACGACAATTGTTTCTATCGAAATGATTGAAGCCGTCGACATAATACTATGAACAGCTAATTTCATGAAATGCAGTCGAGCATATTTAAAGTCGCAGTGTGGAGTCATTCCAAGCCATTACGATGCGGATCAACGTTAGATTAGCACAGTCGTTCGTGGACTTTAATCCAAACGTTACATTTTCCCCGGTGTTGCTTCCATCTAATCAAGTGATTTTGCTCATAAATCGCTCTAAAACCGACATGCAAATTAAAAATAGGGTTGGAAAACATTACCGAGCATTATGCAAGAACCCTTGCCTGATGCCGGCGCCGTCTTTCATGAGCCGCGTCCATGAAGTCGCGAAATGGGCTTTGACGATGTTTTTTTGCCGGATTGGATTTCTACCTTGCCTACTGTGAAGGCGCTTTAAAGAAACGAGCGATCAGTAACTGGGCAGTTTTTAATTTTTGCCAAGCCAGATCATCGCTCTCTATTGAACAAAAATAGACGAGGCGAATGACAATGCAGCGTTAATCAATGCCTTGTCTGTTTCACTCGTAATGGGTTCGTTGTTTATTGGCTGGCAATGTTTGGGCTCTTGTTTGGCGACAGCGCCTACAAATTTATTGCAATGATCGCTACTTATGCACACCGTAGGAGTGGCGTTAACTCCGATATTTTTGGGCACTTGGCATCATGAATGATGGTGCTTTGTTTCAGCTAGGGTTATTTTCTTTTGGCGCCCATGTTACCAGTCAGAATAGTTCCTCCTTTGTGTTACTGTCTGGCAGTGTTGCTACTTTATTTGCCTCACAGTTGGCTTTCTTGCGTTCTCGCTATTTATTGGCGCTACAATGGTTTGATGGGCCCGACATGAAGTTAGTTTTTGCGGCGCGAATCTGGCAGGTATTACGTTATCAGATTCAATTTGTTATCCTATGGTGGTGGCGTGGTTGGTCTGTGCCGCCATTTTGGGCTTTTCCTTAGCCGAAAATGACATCTAATTTCAAAAGTAAGGATAAATCATACAATGAAGCGTCTCTTAATTCTTATCTAAAAATGGCCTGTAGTCATGCACTTTTTACCTTCTTATTTAGCTCAGTTGCCTAATAGCTGAAGCGCTTTCTTCAATATTGTGGCAATGCTTACAGTTTAAAAACAGGGCTAACTGTCCCGCGAAACCTCATCAACCGCTCATATGCTTAAAACGTATAGAGCGAATCTCGAGAGAACCTAAATGGTACTGTTTTGGGCATAAGACAATTGACTATCTGAGTCCCTGCTATACACACCCACTTTAGTCAAGGTTAATGACGTAATGGGAAAGAATTGACGTTATGGCACGATAACACGTTGCAAATAGCGATCGGAAAATAGTGCACAAAGCAAAAAAAGACTCGGTAAAACTGTCGCAGGAAAATGAAATCGTTTGATGCGGGTTTTTGATGCTTTAAAACAATATATGGGACGCGTTAGAAACGGTAATCAGAAATGGACATGAATATTCTTCCTAGTAAGACAAACAACTTTACTTTCGTTCAGTTCCAAGCGTCTGTGTTCAGAACCCAAAAAGGCGGATGTTTCTCTTCTTATTCGGTCTTGGTTTGTAAAGCTCGCAGTGGATCCAAATCAGGGCATACGAACCAGTTCAAAAAAAGGCTATTACGATATTTACTGGCCGGCGAAAAATTTGTCGATTCGCAGGGTAAATACCAAAGTGTCGATATTCAAATAAATCGCTATTATATAGCTTCGATTATTTTAGTGAATGTTATGAAATCCATGATGAAACTTTTTTTTCGCCTGCTTACAATGCTTTTTGATCGTCCTTTTAAACTGTCCGCGTTGCTCGAACACCAGATGTGTCCTTGTACGCAAAGAATGAGCCTAAATTTGAAACGCAGAAATTTCTCTCAGGATCATTAAAAGCACATGCATCTTAAAGAATCGCAGCGCGCGAAGTAATACGTTACTACCCCGCCACGCAGAAGGTGAATTGGAAGACGGTGTGGACAGCTGCTGAGTTTTACCTTGATGAGGCGAAATTCAAAATCGAACATGATAATGAATCCATATAATGGAATAATACCCGCCACCGCAACGAAACGTTATTGTACCGGCGATATTAAAATTGCGGGCAACGCCTTGTCTTATGAAATTAAATGTTACAGTCTATGACGGTGATTTTACTGGACATGTGATACGCATGTACATGTGAAAAGACGTGTAGTGATGAACGAATCTATCTATGACTAAATTTGGCGTCGAAGTAGGCTTATTGTCATGTGATGAAAAAATAAACTCGGCATATAATTCTAAATAAATATTTGTGTTGAATATAATATGTTTTAAGTATTACAAGATGCATTTCATTTTTAAATGAGCACTGTTATTTTCTGTTTTCATGAAAGCTGGCCTTGGGCGGCCTTTTTTATGGTGTAAAGAATACTTGTGGTAATTATTTTGATGACAGTAACTTTTTGACAATATAAATTTTATTTATATCAGGTTCAATGGAATAGGAAATTGCTTAATGTTAAGAAGTATCAACTCAAGATGTCTTCTAAAAAAAGGTGTTCTTTTTATAGTTTATTTCTCTATCCTAAAGCTTTTGTTTTATGTTGGGGCTTTAATGCTATCAATAAAAGACAACTTAGAGAAAGATCTGAGTCTGCAAAATGCATTAACACACCGATATGAATGGTATTTTTCTCAGAACTGAAAGCAAACATTGGTTGACAGCAGCAAACTTTCTTGTGAAAAAGAAGAATTGATATATTACGTTACGTACGACCATGTCTATTCACAATCTTTAAAGAGATAGGTTCCTGTTTAAACGATGATTTTTCGACGTATATGCACAAACCCTCGGGCAAAGATATTGCTATTTTTCGTCGATTGTGGATCGAATAAAAGACACACGAGCGAAACTGTTTTTCTTTGTGCGCTCTCAGAGTATTGGAAAAAGTACTTTTTGCTTCGACAAGCTCACATGGTTTGGGTACAAAATGTTTGCTCCGCCCCAAATCCCTAGCGTAAGACGTAGATATACTTGTTGTCGCCTGACCTCCATACGAACTCACATATTGGTAAGCAAACTGTATGTCTAGCGAATATAGCCCATACAATCGCGTGCTGGCTAAGCAAGTTGACTCATTAGATACTGGGCCATCAAGTTTAGGGTCCCTTTTCGCACTTTCAGCTTGTAAGGAGTCAAATTTGGCTCTTTGTTGCCTTTCTATTTTATTTTTGTCTGTTTTGTTTGTCTTATTTTATGCTGCTTCACGGTTGGATTTTATAACTATCCGTCACTCTTTGCCGCGAGTATAAAAAACAATTCAAAGACAATCGCAATAGACGTACATTTCCAGCCGATGTGCACTTAAAGCCGGCGAACTTCATGAATGGGAAGAGCTTATTACGATGGCAAACTCCCTCACAATCGGTCAAATTTCTCCCTTGTGATGTTGAAACAGCAGACCCCTTGGTTATAGGATGACTACTTGGATGGTGTCGCAAAGGTGGGACTTTAGTGAGTATCCTAAACAAGTTAAAAGAATAAATATTTCTGTGATGTGGACCGACTACGTTTGGCTCAAAGAAAGCTCGCTCCAAACTTGGAAGGCATTATACAGAGTACCCTGATTAAACAGGTCGTTTAGGTCTTGAGTAACAAACCAGCGCATAACGGACATGAACTGCCAACTATGGTGAGTCCGCTTCGAGTACATTAAAAACATAGGTTATCCTCTTGTCTGGATGATTTTGGAACCGGTTAATCGGTTTAGATTTCTTCGCGTCTTCCCAACGACACTAAAGCTGGATAAAGTTTTCATCGACAGTTAAAGACGACAGTTTACGCTCAGATCTAATCTCCATCACTAACTAGCAAAAAAGAGTTAAACATGGCGTTTGGTGGCCGAAGGCGTCGAACGCAAGAACAACTTGAAGCAGTTCGAGCGCTAGAGTGGAATCGAGTACAATGCATTATTTGCGTCCTCTTCCAAAGGAGCAAGTTATTGCTTGGTCAGGAAAAACTCAACCAAGTACGCCAGTGGCTGATACAAGATGATATTGTCTGGCTCCTATACTCTTTAGCGCTTCATTTTTCACGCTCAAGTTATGACATGGCACTCTTTTCCGCGCTAAATATGTTCCTGATGAAGAGGCGGATGAATACGTCAATTATAACCCGAAATCCAGACATCGGGGCATTTTATGAAACGCATGCACGTTGGCAATATCCAATGGCAAGGACTTTGGGTAAAGACAAAGAAACAAGCATTAAAAGCATGGGCGCTACGAGAAGATCAAATTCTTCGGCCCAAACACTCGACCTATTACCCCTGGGCAATGGTTTTGGGTTACTTACAGCCATACTCGGCAAAAATCCAGCAGAAGCTCCTTTACCTGGTGCTGTCTCTCATCTTAGTATCTCGGATATCCTTCTAAGCAATCTGTTTATAAACAACCTCAGCTTTCTTAATACGCGTACCATGTTTGCAAGTAAGGCCGGGCTTTACGGATGTACCCTGCCCTACAATCGCAACTAAGGGCTGACGATCACAAACACATACCGAACAACTAGTAAGTCAAGCGTGAGAACTGATACGTTGCCACCAGCCGAATGCAAACACAAAACCAGTAAAATGAACGCCATAACCGGTTAAGGCGATAAGACGCACCACCTTACTTGGCAAATACCGCAATGGCTAGCAAAGCGGCCATAACCAATCAGTGATGAACAGCAAAATGCCGCAATCCAAGCGTCGGGCTGAAAGACATACAATAATTCTAGGATCGAAAGGCAAAAATGACACGACCAAGCAATAAGCATAAGGCTAATAAAAATTGGACGCGCTAAACGTGAACAAAAGACTTTGTAACCAATACAAGACCACCGGCGGCGAGCATTGGTACATCGCAAAAACCACCCAGATTGACCTTGAATTTCCCTGTCTCCAAAATAAGAAAGAAAAACCAACATGCCAATCCATAACCCAGAAACACATCCATTGTTGCCATGAATTGGTTCGCAAAAAGGAATAAAGCCCCTAATGCCAGAAATAATGGAGCATATTGGGAAACTTAGTTGCGCGGGACCCGGCAACAAAAAAATCCAAGCCCAAGCAGTGGTAGTTACAATCAAAAACGTACCAACCCTGGCCAGCTAACCAATCTTTTACAGATTTTTGAACTCTCCCATTTGCGCCGCCACTGCCATACGCCCAAAATATAACCCCCACAGAGAAACGTAACCAAGTGGAGTGAATGGTGTCGGGACGAAATCCCTACAGCTTTAAGCATGGTAAAATCATCCCCCAAAACAGTACGTAATAGGAGCTAAAGAAGGAGCCCGTCCAAAAAGTCTCTTGCGGGTTGGCAAACGATTAACCTTTATAAAAGAAGTTGTCTGATTTCCATAACTTCCCTTCATTAAAGCCAAGCAAATAGCTAATCATAACATAAAATCGGATTGTTATGCCCACGGGCATCTACAGGCACTTTGGACCTAAATCACTCACAGGACTGTATATTACTGGGGAAAGCCAAGTTGGCCGCCGCGGGGATCGCTTGTATCTGACCAGTCCGCATGAGTCCATACTCATCGACTGCGCGATGCCTTCAATGACCTTGTTATTTCGTAAACACAAAAGGCATGGGCCAACATCGAAAGCATAGCATTGAAGCGCCATTAAAGCTCATGCAAACAATGCAGGTCTTGCATAGTCTGAATTCCAGCCGCAAAGCAGTTATCCGTACTTTTCCGTATGCAACGACCGCATTTCAAGCTCAAGCCATATGCCCCATGCCAAGCAATTCTATCGAGAGCCGGCTTGCTTCGTAGAAACCAGCACCGCCTGGACGAAACGAGTTGCTTAGCCAACGGAACACCCCTATTTGCTTTGTGTAGCGAGTACATACAGCTTCCCCAATATTTAGAACAAAACCTACTGACGTGAAAAATTTCGCTGCGTTAATGTCTGCGAATCATGCAAGCCGCGAAAGAGCACAACACGCTAGATGACACATTTTCTTATCTCTCAATGTATTGGTAAATTTAGCCGTCTAACCCTGTGATTACGGGATGGCATTGCAGCCTAGCGAGCGAGAGGTCATTTGCATTTCGGTACCCTTATATGTTGCAAGCACTGGGAAACGTAGGCCGAACGTCTTATAATGAGCAACAAGCGGGTTTATACCAGAACGTTTGAAAGCAATTTGTTTCGGTTATAAGGGACCTGCGAGATTTTCCTATCATTATTTATCTCAAGCTGCCAAAATCCTGGGAAACGACCCGGTGTATGGTTCAGGGGATCTTGCGAGCGGTCGTCAACGCTAACCTTACCTAAAGAGTGACGGTACGCACTTAGTTCATGGTCAGGAATTCGCTTATACCTTTGGTTACTCAAGCAATCCACGGTCTTACAAAAGCAGAATAACAAAAGCAAACGTTACCAATTAACTAAGCTTCCATCCCTCGTAATCCGCATCCAGGCGCGTAAAGATTTGCGCTCTTAGCGATTCTGCCCTCGCGAGCTCTTCTGGCTTTTAATCCAACCAACAGTCATGGGCAAGATTCAGTAATTCTAATCCACATGCCGGGTTAAACCTTAAACCGCGCCTACTCATCAACTTATGGCGGCTATTTTGGGACATTCCAGCCCGAGTTACCTTCCG
>Ga0163217_1029969_pt1 | contig 10986 bp, 12 predicted proteins | sample SynspAceP_FD_185933 | JGI IMG/M metagenome (GOLD analysis project Ga0163217, IMG submission 185933) | Saline lake microbial communities from Ace Lake in Antarctica - Synechococcus sp. Ace-P (PacBio error correction) | ecosystem: Environmental > Aquatic > Non-marine Saline and Alkaline > Saline ...
AGAAAAGGAAAAAAAAGGAAGGGAAAATGGGGGGCCCCCGAAAAAAATCCCCCCCCCCCCGGCTTTGGGTTTCCCCCACGAAAACTCCGCCCGAAGTTGGGCAAATCCGCAAATAAAAAAATTGGGGGGGCCGGAAACGATCCATTGGAACGTTAAACGAAAAAAGGGAAATTTTACGATTGGATTTTTTTTTTTTGCCCGATTCAACAATCCTCTTCCGCTTATTCGAAATTTTTCGCGCTCGGGGCACGCGAGCGGATTTTGCCTGGTGCCCGGTGTTGTTTTGATGTGTTGGGCCGAGACGGATCCGATCAACGGAACACGCGTTGGACGCGTGGGCTTTCGTCAAACGGAATGTTCCCGACGTCGAATCGCCACCGTGATTTGAAAAGTACCCCGGTGGCGTCGCACACGCCCGAATTTTCGAAAGACGAACCCCGTTTCGGATAATTTCGATGATTTAACGCGTTTTTGGTGGGTCCGGAACCCGCGTGGAAGAGGGTCGCCCGTGGACGCCTGACGGATCGGAGAATGGTTTCCAGTTTTCGCTTCCTTCTGAGCCGACAACGCTTCACGCGCCGCTCCGTCACGCTTTCCGGTTTCGGAGAAACCGAGCGACCAATCTTCAGCGATGCGAATTGCTCGATAAATGAAGAGCGTTTCGAGGTCGGCGCCTACGGTGGCCGGGATGCGTTGCGTACGAATGCCCGAGGCGATCAGCAAGAGGATCGCGATGAATAATGCGATCCCCGGATATCCAAGAGGTTCGAAGTTGGGAACGCTGGCGGATTTTCATCGTCAGGTCTTTTTTGTTGGGACCGGTCGGGCTGGAAGGACGTCCCAGGGAATTGGAATTTTGAACCAATTTAAATTCTTGGAACGGGCCTTTGCGCCCGACACTACCCCATTATGTTGGATTCCGAACTAGCGTTTAAACACCTGAGCCAATTTTGAACGCAGTGATCGCAAACCCCCACGTTTTGGATGGCGTCTCAGGTTTGCCGTGCGAAACCAATCGACCGCAGTGTCGGCGTGAATTCCGGCCGATTTTAGGAGGTCCCGCGATACCGCAACGCCATGCTCGCACATCGTTGGGGCCACAGAACTGGACCAAGAACGGCACCTCGGGCGGCGTCTCGATCGAAACCCGATTCGTGAAATTTCGTCCTCACCGGGGCCCATGGGTAGCTGTAAACGACCAGAAAATCCGTCCAATTCAACCCGAGGCTGCGGTAAAACCGGTTCGCAGTCGTGCCCGAGCTAGGCAAAGGTTCGGATCGTCGCGAGGCCGATCGGCACGCCGGGCAAGAAATTACGCGAATCAATTCCGGCGGACGTGCCGGAAGGATGGTCCACCGCCGAGTGAGAGGCGGGGTCCGCCGCTGCCTCAAATCGCGAAGCATGTCCACACAGTCCGCATCGGGTTTTCCGCCCCGTGCCCCGATCAGCGTCGATTCGGATTCCACGCCGATGCAATCCCAACCGAGCGAATCGGCGATCAACGTGAAACCGCCGCCGAAAACCCAATCCCCATTCGAGGAACCGGGTTGCCCGATCATCAATCTGCGATCCCCGCAACCAAGGCGAGTGTTTGATAGACGAGGCAATGATAATCCTGCGCCAACGCAACTGGCTCGATTTGCTCGACATCCCCACATTCCTGAACGTCTCGATCCGGCATCGCAGGTCGTGAACCAATGGCGGATACCTGGGTCGGAATCGGAGTCGAGTCGAGGTGGGGGGCAGGTGGATGCCGTTGCAACATGAACGGCAGTCAGGGCGGGGCAGGAATCGGCGAAAGGTTCGCGAAACGTGGTATCTAGCACCGCGATCGGTCCCTCCCCATGGCTCGACATTCCGCCGAGCGGATAAATTCGGATTGGCAGTTTCGCCAGAAATGCTTTTTTCCTTTTTCAAAACACGCTTTATGCCCGACTCCTCCGATCCAATCCGCTTCTCGCCGCTGCCGGCTCAGGTCCGACGCTACATCGTCTGGATTCGTTGTTAGCGGTGATTCGCGTGAATCGCGGGCGTTTTGGATGCGTTTTTTAGTCGATTACCTCCCCCGTTCGGATCGGCGGCAGTGAGAATGCCTCGCTCGGCCCGGACCGTTGTTTTGATCCCACGTTGATCGTCGCGGGGGGTTGCGTTTGGCGGTTTTTCTCATCCTCTGGCGAATTGCGGCGAGATTTAACCCAACGATTCGTTAGCGTGTAATCGAGCGTCAATCATCCTGAGTCGGCGCGGCTCGTCACGCCGTACAACTCGGCGACTCCCCCCCGCGAGGCGACTCGCACAGTCCCACGTTCCTGCTGCCAAAGTCCAACGAGGAAAAATATCGGGGCAGATTGAGCGTGTTGAATTTGATAACGTAATTTTTCGTCCCGAGCCGATTCGGCAAAAACTCACGCTCGTCGTGCCGCTCGTGCTCCGCCATGCTCGCGATGGCGATCGCCAGCCGCGCAGAGTTCGCCGAGCGTCAGATCGGTTGAACGCTGTTGTCCGATTCGCCCTGGCCGCGTCAGGCGCAAAGCCTCGAAAATGATTCGGGTGGAAGTCCCGATCATCTCGGCGTTGGAACCGCCGAAGGAGCGCCGAATTGGTCGATGTTTCGCGACAGCGTCTGCGATTGCCACGCCGGCAAGTAACGCGACCGCTGCCGATCCGGCTGCCGGCGAAGAGTTCGGGCATCAGATTCCCCGACCTGTGTACGGTTTCTTATGGCCCGATGACGAAGGTAACCGCGGGCCAGAGCAATTCTCCGCCGCGGTACAGGACGCGTCGTCGACGGATACCAATCGTTTTCGTGTTGGACGGGCCGCCCGCTGACGTCGCTCTCGCAATCCGTTTTCACTCACATTCGCTGGACTCGACGATCTGTAGCGAACTAACCGGAATCCGAGGCGGTCGATCCGCCCGGCGATCGCCGACAATTGCTGAATGAAGGTCCGGTATCCGGATTACCTGCGATTGGTTTCGAGCGGACCAGTGTTTCTGAAGGCAGTGAATTCGATCAACACTTAACTACCAAGCCGGTGTTCGGATTCGCGAAGGAGTTCATTGACACTGGGTCGGGGCGGGCCAGTTCCCCGCTCGCCGCCGTCCGACGTGGCCCCGGCCGCCGTTCCAGCTCCGGTGCAACCACTGGTTCTGACGACAACGATTCCAAAACCACTCAAGCGCTTCGTCGCCGAGACTTGCCGACGACGCCCGGGATGACTTCACACTGCGGTCTTCAATGATGTCCGCGAGGCCACCGTCGATCGAGTCGTGCCGAGGATGCGGACGGAAATTTCACTGCCCAGGCCGCTTATCGCTATTTCATCGCGTCCGTCCGTGACGAGTCCCCCGAGACGAGTATGCGATTGACCGGCAATCGGGTCTGTCGATCAAGCCGTTAAAATCGCGATCTTGCCAGTCCTGATATCGCGACGGACGATTACGGCGGGTCCCGATCCATGAGGTTTCCATGAACGCGAAAATCAACCGGCCGATGGAAAACGAAGGGGACACCGGGCATTGAATCGGGTAACGAATCCACCGACCAAGAACACTCGCTCACGCCGGTTCTCCGACCCGCGAAGGCAAATCCGGTTTACAATCGACCTGCGACGAACTCGCCGATCAATCCGTTGTTGCCCCAGTTCGCACGGGCGGCAGCGTGATGTCGGCGCGACCGGCGCGGGAATCGATTCCAACCTCGCCCGCGAGCATCGATCACCCAGAGCGAACTGAATCCGATTGCAGTCGTCACACCGGAGACCTTTGCTTCAGCCACCCTCGAACGAACGCGAACTCGAATTCCGAATCCCGAATAAAGCAGGCGATCGAGAACGCGGCGTTGCGACATAAGTCTGACCGGCAATCAAAGCGAGCGGGGCCGAGGTGCTCGAAAAAGACGAGAAACGCTCGAAAAAGACGAAAAAGGGTGGATCCCCAGAGGAATCCGACCGGTCAAGCGACGAGGAGGATTTCTGCCGATCGCGACGATTTTCCGAGCCCGCCAGCGGATCCAACTCCGCATCCGCCAAGCCCGAATTGCAAGCCGCCAAATCGACCCGACGAACTCGCCGGGATCGTTGGCCGGAATTGGATGACCATGCCTGCTCGAAATGGTCAACAACCTGAATCGACTCGGTCGAACCGACGTGACGACTCGAACGCAGTGCCGCTACGCCGCTTCCGCGTCCGTCGTCGAGGAACCTTTCCCACGTCTGCGACGTCAAATTGGGAGCTCGAACGGATTCCTCATGACCTGGTTGAGGAATCCACGATGAGGCCGACGATGAGGCGAGGTAACGAAGCCGATACAACGACAACCGCCCGCATGCAATATGCGATCAGCCGTCGAAGAGGCCGTTGCTACGAAAACGAAACAGATTTGCTCAAACTCTCCGCGGTGCTCGATAAAATGGCTGGACTTGGAGAGTTTCAATGAAGAATCTTGGACCTGATGCGCGGGTTGATCCAAGATCAAAGAAAGTTTATTGCGAAGAACCGAGGACGAACAACAAAAAGGTGTGCTTGATCTGTTCCAATAGTAGCTAAAAAACCTGTTTCGACGCCTTGCAACGCCGGTCCATTTTAAACCCTGCCGCCCGCCGCTTTCCGGATTCGATTCGATCACCCCCTGACCCTGGCCCCGCATGGCACTCAAGCACCGTCCATTCGTTCTCGTTGTTTCGCCTTGGGTGTTTCGTCACCTCGAATGGAGCCTCGCCAGGTTTTCTTCGATCGATCGGTCGCCTCGGGCCCAAAGAAGCGGCTGAGCAGACCCGATCCGTTTGGTGAATAAACAATCCCAGCGTCGCGGCCCGCTACGCACGACTCGAAGAGTTGCTGTTGCGATTGTCTGACGTCGAAGCACGCGAGAATCCCGACGGGCCGCGTTGCTCAACGGGTGGTCCGACATCTCGTGAACGGTTTGTGTTAGAGAAACTCCGCGGCGTCCAGCGAACCTGCTCGCCAAGCGCCCAGTTATCCAAAGCTGTCGACGATCAAAAAGTAGCGGACCCGAACTCGAGGGTTTGCTCAAGCTGTTTACTCAGCGAAGACCGAAGCTCCAGAATTCGCCGACGAGAAGAAACGAATCGCAGAGATCATCAAACAACTTTCGTTTGAACCGAACGCAACGAACGCAGCCGTTCGGGCGAGAAAACTGAAAACGGGCGTCGAGCGGAAGAGGTTTCTCAAAGGAGCAAGGAGGAAATTTCCAAACGAGCTGAACAACCTTAGCGACGAAACTCCGTGAGGACGATGAGTCGGAGAATGCGAGAACAAGACGGAGAGAAACAGGACGGAGAGAAACAGGAACGGAGAGAAAACAAGGACGGAGAGAAACAAAGCGGAGCGAAACCAGACGGAGAGAAACAGACCGGAGAAGAAACAGAAGGACGGAGAGAAAAGACGGAGAGAAACAAGACGGAGAGAAACAAGACGGAGAGAAACAAGACGGAAGGAAACGGACGAGAAAGCAGAAGGAGAGAAACAGGACGGAGAAGAACAGGACGGAGAGAACAGGAAACGAGAGAAACAGGACGGGAGAGAAGCAGGACGGAAGAGAAGCAGGACGGAGAGAAACAGGACGAGAGAAAACAGGAACGGAGAGAAATCCGAGTCACAACCCAAATCACCTGAGCAAGAGGGCTCAGTCGCAAGCTCCGAAAAAGCGATCGAGCAGTATGAAGGAGGGCGCAAGAAAAACTCAAGGAAGAGAAACGCGGCGAGCGACCGAGAAGCAAAGCGTCAAGCCGAGGAAGAGGCTCCGCAAAGGATCGATAACTCGAAAAGATCCTTCGTTCCAACTTCGTGAGGAAGAGATTCAAACGCGAACTCGCCAAACTCGAATCGCGATTGCGAAGATGGCGTTATGCAGTCCGCCTGCTCGACGCGACCGTGCACTCGCCAAACGCCGGCAATCTCCAGCGTGACCGACGAACGGTGAAAGCCGGGTGAATTTGTCGTTTCGAAGAGCAAAAGAATCACGCCTCGAGGGCCGACCGGCCTGCTGTTGCTACGCGAGAAGGCTTCGAGGGTCCGCGTTCCCGGAGGTGATTTCCAAGCTTCGTGACGACACCCAACGGGTTCGCCACGCGACTCGGTTCCAATCCAAGATCGACATGGTGAACCCAAGGATTCAAACGATATTTGAGCGGCGTTTGGAGGAGATGATTTCCGCCGTTGCCAAGGCCCAACGGGACAATGAAGAAGAAACCAGCAAAGCAAACAGAACCAAAGAGCAAGGGGGCAACCCTCCGGCGCAAGGTTTTCACAAGGAGAACCGCTTGTCCAATCGCTCGCTGACTTAAAGTTGATTCGGACGAAATGCAAATCCGGATTCAAGGAACCGACCGACGAAACGGTAATTTGGTTGATGTGGATAATTGGCAGGCCGAGGTCCTCACCCACCGCGAAGAAGTCCTGCGCTTGTTGCGAAACCTGCCCAGCGACAGATCGTGTATCAAATCACCCGTGATTTGGTCCCAAAAACGAACCGCTAGATCTGTCTTTTTTAGGAGAGCGATGAATGCGATTCGTGATTGAGCCCGCCAATGCCTGGCCATGCGGCACTGTCCGCCGTTTCGCGAATCCACTGCCGTGTCTTTGCCCCACTCGTCGCCGTCGAACGAACTCGGAAATGGGCCCTTCGTGCGCGCGCTGTGTCGGGCCTGACCGGGCGGCCGTCCGCGTTTTTTGCGAATCCGACGACACTCCGCCCCGAGAACCGCATTGCAGGGAGAGCACCCGACCAACGCATGCCCGACCAACGTAATGCCGAGCAACGAATGCCGCCGGAGTCGTTGATCCCCGAACAGGACGCCGAGTCCTTGCAACGCAAACTCGCAACAAGCAACGCCGTTGAAGAACGAGGATCGCTCGCCAAGGACGCCGATTGGAGTCCGTCGATGCCCGAGGGGATGTCCCACTTTGCTCCGCACACGCTGGACACGATCGGGATTGTCCCGCACGATCACGATCGCGTCGGAACCAATTTCTGAGCGACGTACGCCAAAGAAGACGCCGAGCCGCTCACGCATGTCCCGCGCCGCCCAGCCCAAATCCAAAACCGTCGCTGAGATGCTCGCAAGTCGCGCCCGACAAGTCTTTGCTGGAGTTTGGTCCCCTCCGTTCTTCGACCCCAGCGGTCCCGGACTACGCGAGCCAATGGAATCGATGCCGCCGGAACTACGAGCGGGCGTGCGACCTGAATCGGTTCGCCGAACTCGTTGCGTGCTCGTTTTCTATGATGAGGGCTTGCCGAATTTTTTTTGCCGAGGTCGAAAAATCCGGAAGTCCGCGCCCGATGGCGGCTTCGTTGTTGTTCTATCGCGGGTGTGCTATCAACTCCGTTGCTGATAAGACGAAAAGAGCCCTCGCGATCGCGAACGTTCTGAAAAAAAAAAAAACAACACAAAGACGAAATTCCGATCCGGTTCGCGACCGGGAAACAGCGGAAAATGATGATCGCCGATATCCAACCGCTCAACAGGCATTCCCTTTGATGAAAATCTCGCGGCTGATGACGGACGTCAACCCGGCGGCCTCGATCTTGGGCGTGCCGATGAACCGACGAAACAACGTGACAAGGAGATCATCGACAAGCTGTCCAAACTGATCGACAAGAATCGAAAGAACAACAGCACAACAGCAGCAACAACACAACAACAAACAACAAAACAGCAACAACAAAACTCGCAGCAAGGGTGGGCGGCAAGAGCGGCGGCCAATCCAGCCGATGGACGACAGCCGGATCCGCCGGCGCGTAACGGAGAGGGGGATGTCGAGCGGAAGAATATTGGCAGCAAGATGGATGGGGCAATTTGCCTCCCGCCGACGTCAGGAATCGTTTGCAACGATCAGCCGTGATCTGCCCGACCGCACTATCCCGCGAAGCGATCGAAGCGTATTTCCGCAAACCTGCGACTCAAAACAGAAATAAGCGTTTTTGGCCGATTTGAGGTCGCCTCGCTCGAAGCGAGCAATCGAAATGGGACCTCGGCGGCGGATTCGCCGCTCGAGCCGTAGTGAGCCAGAAGACTCCGTCGTTCCAGGCTTGGGGGCTGACGCCTAGCGCGTCACCGCTATTTAGGCCACGTCCCGTACCAGCGCGCGTCTTCTCGATGGGATACGCCATCGATCCAAATGAATCCCACAGAGACTGAGCGTTAGTCCTCGTCCAGAAGCGAAGTCCGTGAGGGTTTGTATGTGCAAGGATGTGCAGCCGTCGAACTGCCCGCAAAATCGCTGGAAAAACGGTATCATGAGCGGTCATCTTTCCATGACGTAGACTTTCTAGCGCCCTCTAATTTGATGTCACATGACAACGGCCTGCGAGGGTTCTCGATGAGCGACCGGTTCCCTGCCCCAACGCATCCTAACGACGTCGCATCATAAATTGCTGGATTTCCCCGCGTGACGCAAACCGCCGACGGCGTACCGTTGCTCGGATCGATGCGTTCAAAGTGATCGCGAATGTGATGATGCGGCTGCGAACAAGCGATGTCGGTATTTGCAGGGGTGCTGCAAACGGGGAGCAGCTGCGGCGGCCGAGCCAATTACTCAACGACTCTCGTCGGCTCGGTTGCATTGCTGAACCCGGGTTTCCAAAACGCATACGACAACGAGCTGCGGGGGCGGCGATACCGCCCACTTGCCGATCTCCCTCCCCCCGAGCCAACCGGCACGATAAGAGGCGTTTCGATCCGGCCCGGTGATTCGATCGGACCTCGTCAACGTAAACGAGTTTCCCAGCCCTGCTGCGGTTGGTTGATGCCGATCGTGGGTCCAAGCCTTTTGAGCCTGGCCAATAGCGTGGAAATTCGGGATGTTCCGACCTGGCGGGTGTCCGCAAGGCGATGTCCCAAAAAGACTTTCCTGAAACACTCTAGCCGAGTAACCCATCACCCGGCCGACCTTTCGATCGCGGTTCCGAATTGAATTCTCAAACGCCGCAGTTTGGACGTTCGAAGCGGCGAAACTCCCGACAGTAACTTATTCAGTCTCCCGCAGTCAGACGCGTCCGTTACCGGTTCCAACAACAGTTCCAACCCCCGGTGCGAGCATGGCGGCAATCTTCGGCGGAAGCAAGAAGCGTTTGGATCGTTCGCCGCGATAGGGACGCGAACGGCAGGCAAACCGGCCAGATAACGACAACCCTCGCTGAATGGCCGATTCCTACAACGGGCCCGTTGCCGGTGCCAGAAGAACGCAACTCGAAGCGGCCACTCGATCGAATCAAGAAAAGGTTCGCGTCGCAAATCCTTGACGCGAAATCTCCTCACGAATCGACAACACGTTTGCCACGGTTTTTTTTAAACTCTTTCCGATGACTCCAAGCAGTGCGGGCGAAACAAATATGTTCTTTTGCAATGGCTTCAAGCATAAAATTTCCACCGCTAGCCAATGACTGCCAACGGGCGATGCGGGCGATGACTCGGTTGGAGTCTCCGGTTTTGACGTGGACCCTGTTTCGAAAGAATCGTGCGAGCGGCCGCCTAACGAAACTCAATGCCCACAACGTTTCGCCCCTCCGACCAGGTCCGCTGCCGCCGACCGCGCCGAGTCGATGATACGCCGAGCAAATCCGCCGGAGGAATACGTTGCCGCGTCGAACTTTGCAAGCCAGTAAAAAACTCGCGGCCGATTTTAAAAAAAATGTTCCAGATGGCCGGAAGCTTGTTCGCAAATTAGACAAGCCGCATTATTGAAAGAAAGTTGCCAACCGAAGGTGGAAGCCGCTCGGCAGAGACTGGAGAGGAACGCGGGCACGCCGGCGCCAGCGAGTACCTCGTCGATTGCTATGTTTTCGGTAAAATCGCAATGGAAACGAGGGCCTCCCGCGTCTTCGCGACGCCGAGAACACGAAACTCGCAACCCTCGCGCGGCGGAATCTGCAGGGCCCCACTTTGGCGACCAGTGAGCGGAGATGGCAGACCGGTGGTGGAGATCGCTTCTGGCAACGCCAAGACGATCCGTGCTGATTCGCGCGCCCAAGAAGCGTGCCGTGTACTGGTACGCGAGGCGATCAACCCGTGGTCTGAGCGGGTTTGAGCAAAAGCCCGCCGCGCGCTCCCGTTTAATCAGTACGAATCCATCACGAACGAGAAATCGCCGCACCGAAAACGGCCGCCGACGTGATCGACGAGAACCCAAACCCGCCACCGGTGCAAAACCCAACCGCGATCCCACTATGACGGAAAATTGGTATATATTCTGCAAGACAAACAAAGTCCGATTCGATGAGGCGGTGAAAGACCGCATTGAATTACGGTGGCCGTTGGTGGTCGTGCGGAGCCAAGCCGAACACGAATTTTCTAATTGAAACACGCGAGACGCCCGTTATGCTGGCATGCTTCGCCGCGACGGCGTCCTGGTATGATTCGCTCCGCGAACGCCCAGTATTTTTCTTGTGGGATGAACGCAAAACGGACAAACCCAACGATCATGGCCAGATCAACTGTCGCGGGATCGATCTTTACACCGATCTTGGCACGAACACTATCCGAACTCACGGATGTAAATTTTCCGCAAATTGAATGGGACCAGAATGAGTACGACCTAATCCGATCTTTTACCACGAGCGACACCGCCCCAAAACGAATCAACTCAGCACCCTTGGGCATCGATCTCGGCACGACGTTCAGTTTGTGTCCGCTCAGGTCGACGCCAAAGGCGTGCCGCGAACGTTGTCTCAACGTCGACGGTGACCCGATCACCCCCGAGCGTCGTGTTATTTGAAAAAGAGGGTTTCGGTCGTCGCAAGGAGGCGGGTCAAAGCCGCCATCGTTTCGCCCGAGATGACGCCCGTGCGGTCAAACGCCGAATGATGGGCAAACCGTTGTTTTGAACAGTTCGAAGGCGAAAAGCTATCCGCCGAAGTGGATCCAATCGCTCGTGCCTGGAAAAACTCAAATTCCGACGCCCAGTGGAAAGTCGGCCCGTCAAGGACGCCGTGATCCACGGTGCGGCGTATTTTCAGTGAACCGA
>Ga0163217_1036570_pt1 | contig 10986 bp, 4 predicted proteins | sample SynspAceP_FD_185933 | JGI IMG/M metagenome (GOLD analysis project Ga0163217, IMG submission 185933) | Saline lake microbial communities from Ace Lake in Antarctica - Synechococcus sp. Ace-P (PacBio error correction) | ecosystem: Environmental > Aquatic > Non-marine Saline and Alkaline > Saline ...
GAAAGAGATTAGGTCTCCCTGCCTTTCAATGGTAAATCCCGAATAAGTCCCGGCCGTTGAATTTGCCCACTGTTTTAAAAATATAGCCCCTAATGGTTAGATTTTTGGGAGGTTATTATGTCCAAAGATAATTGGTGTTTAACTTTCTCCCCATGCAATTTCCCGCAATTACCAATCTTGCCGTAAAATTCGCAAATTTAATTTTTTGCAATGTTCCCGTCCCAAAATGTTCTATCTAAAAATTAATGCCTTTCCGTAATCGTTTGCTTAGGTTAACACTGTGTTTTTTTTATTAGGTAGATCTTTAACCGTATATATCCAACTTGCATATTTTACGGTTTTGGAAAGTTGCCTCCAATTCCCAACCCAACTTATCTGTCCTTGTTAAAATTGTTGGTGCTGAAAACCATATGCTGTGGCCTCAAAATCCACCGCTTATTCCGTCTAACTTACGCCTGCACTTTTGTTTTCTCATTGTCCCCCCCGGTGGTTTTCAAGTATGTTACTTCAAATTGTACCCTCCCTTGGTTCCAGAGAGCTTATATTAAGAACTACCAAGCTATTGAGTTTCCAATAATGGCCGTCCGAATTTACGTTAATACTCTTTTTATGGTTTTTTCCTTGTATACTGCCTCTAAGGTAATACGTTGTTGATACTGAAATTAAAGGGGTGATCAAATAAATGGACAATATATATCTAAGGTTTAAATATTTTTTCAATTTTGTAGTTTTTAAAATTTTTAAATTCCTCCTTCCTATTTTTTCCTAACGACCCTCGTTTAATTTAGATCTATCTGTTTGAAAATTGGTAATCATGGTCGCTAATATCATTTGGCTATTTCCGCCATTTAAATAAATCCTGTTCCATTCTTGTAATCGTAATCCAGATTTCTAAGTTGTCCCATGGTATTCTGTAATCAATTTCTGTGTTACAGGAAAGTTCACTTTGCATTTTTTTAATTTGTTCCTCAATTAAACTGCGAAGTAGTATTCCGTTTAGTTGATTCTGGCTGAAATATTGGAAACTTTTTGCGCACGCTCAAAGGCCGTTTAAAGAAAATAAAATCCTAAATGCGCAAAATAAAAGCCAAGCGCTGCTATGGGAAAGCCTTTCCATCTTATGCTAGTTTTTTTTTGTTTCGTTATCACCCCCGAAATGGGGTCCTATTTTGCTAAAAAATCTTGACGATGTCCCATCATGGGTCTTCTACAATGTTCGAAGGAGCTTTAATTCCCAAATAGGTTTTCAAAATGGTTATTTTCCATCGTAAATCGTATTTAAATTTTGTCGTAGCCTTACTGGCCCCTTAGAAAATCATGTCCTCAATTGCTAATATGCTCAAATTCAATATTTCGCTATTTCGTCATAATCATAGCCTCCAATTAAATGTAAGGTCAAAGAAACTCGTAATGTCCTTTAGCAAGTTCATGGTTTCAATCACTTTTTGAGCCCTTAGTTTCCTATTCACACATTATCTGGACATTCCATCATTGTCTTCGACCTTGTACAGTAACATTGCCAAAGACAACCTTCCTGGCGTTTTAAATCGTTTCTATATGAATGATACAATTGTTTTCACAACTATCGCTTTAGCCAGGCCCCAAAAGTTTACTCGCCTTTAAAGGTGTCCAGTTGTTTAGTGCGCTAAAAGCGCGATTACTGCAATAACAATCCCAAAGCATAACACTAATCCTTTACGATTCCTATAGGAAACATTGACATTTCCCTGTAAAGCGATTTGTAAATCCATTTTGCGTTACGGTTATTAACTAAGGCACAAAATGTAATAGTTCAATCATATGTTTTCTTTCTAGGCCAAAAAGGAAATTGGTTTGCTATAGATGAATAATTAGGGAATGTACAGTTTATTTATAAAAATATGAACTTGTTGCTATAAGAATGCCCAATTAAGAATAAAGCAAATAACAGAACCATAACCCCTTATTTTAAAGGAAAGAAGGTGGATATAGGATGAAATGTAAAATTATTTTTCTGTCATTTAATGACAGAATGAAACCGATATAAACAATATGCTAAAACAAAAAAAATATACAATTTGACACTCAATCATTTAACATAGCATCGATGATGATCCGAATTAATAGCCATTGATGACCCGGAGGATGAAGAAGGAGATTAACAATGAAAAGTTTACCCTCGAAACCTTACCTATAGTGCCTGTTGCGAAATTACTTACTGTCCTGGCGTGGTAATTCCCCATTACGGCCTGGTAGGGATATAATCTAGTAAATTAATAAAGGAGCCAATACGGTTTCAGGAATTTGGTGTAGTGTTTCCCAAAAAGATGAGAAAACTGAAAATCCATGGGTGAAGGATATCAATACCTTAGGCACGGTACCAAGAATCCTGAGGTGCTTCAAATGCCCGATGGAAATACTACGGAACATCAGTGTAAGAAGCCGTTTGAAGTAGCCGAAGTAAACTTACAGAAAACCATAATTATTACTGGTACTGTAAGGGAAGACAACGGAATAAGACCTTAAAGTGAATAACAAGGAAAATCTAGGGCGATTATAGATTCTATTAAAAGAACTTTCCCCTGCAATATTAATAGGGAAAAACCCCCCAATATCCCCAGTGAGGCTTCCTTTGCGATAAAGAAATCAAGAGCGATTCGTTTTTAATCAAATTTTGTTCTCCAATCTCAATTTTAAGTGTAAAGATAAGCAATACTTAGAAATTAGAAGTCTGCAAGATCGGGCATGGCCACCCTAAATAGATTAACATAAAGCTATCAGAAGTTGACACTGAAAATATGACATTTCACCAAGTTATAGAACCGAATATGATCAGCCAGCAAAAGGGAAACTACTTCAATCAACAAATGAAGACAATCCAAAGGAATGGGCGGTAAATTCCGTTATAAGAATGGAAATGAGAATCGGTGCAAAGGCCAAAAATGAAAAAGTGGAGCAAGAAGTGGGCGGAAACATTTGACAAGGGAAAAAGGCAAAATTGCAAAGAATGAACCCACAGGCTTGCCTAGTAACTTCTATTCATACGTAATTTATTGGAATTTGTTATTGAGTGCCTGGAACGAATACCCAAAGATAAATTCGATTTAAAAAAGACTTCAAAATATTAGATAGGACATTACGGTGAAGTTAAAGTAGGCGAATTTATTGAATATTTGGCAGTTCTTAAAACCTTCGTAACGATATGAAAACGCCTATCTATGTTTGTCGGACCTCCCTGCGTTGTAAATACTTCTAAGGTAAAGTCTGTTGCGAAGCTTTGGGTAGGGAGTATGGAGGATACAACTGAGGACTTAGGGATTGAGGCAGAGATAACTGGCCATCGCTAAACATAAATAAAGGGCCATGCCCGGCGTATTGTTCAAAGTTAAAAAAGGCGGGTAAATCCAACCCTGTTTTTTTATTTTGATGAAAATTGATAAACCTGTCCCAATAGCCCATCAGGCGACCTCCTCGGCTATTGGAGTTTTGGAACCGGAACAAACAAATTGAGTTCCAATGACAATTTCTTGGAAAAGGTTATGATCGTCCAAGGTTATTGTATTGCAACGGCCCAATTGTTTAGCGTAATTCCAGCCTGCCCTTCGGATAGAATGGAAATAATCCACGTGACGGATATAACCCATAGAAGGAAAAGGTAGAATTTCTAGAAAAGCATTTATGCCCAAGCAATTTAAAAGAACATGGTTTAACAACGAACCCATTTAAAATTGGCAAGCCTCAATTGGAAAAAAATTGTTGAAAGCTATAACCAAGGGAACTGAGTTAGGTCATTGGAAAAACAAATTGCCAAGATGGTTCGTTTATTGCTGCAATCCAAGCAATGGAGGAGGAGTATAACCTTAAGTATTTCCCCTCTGAGGATATTGAAAGGATTTTGGCCCGGCGCGTAAAGGAAAGAGAACAAATAGGAGAATAAGGGATGTTGCAGGTGTGGTTACAGGGTTTGCTTTGACCATGTTGGGGTATATTCTTTTATTGAGTCCATTTTGTCCAAGGGAAAGGGACTTTAAAATATACTTGGTAAATTCTGGAACGGTATTAAAGAATCAGCCCACTATAGCCATTGAATAATTTAAATCCAATTTCGACAGCTATGGTTTGGATCCCTGAGATTTTCGATAAGTACAAGTGCATATCACGTTCCTGAAGGAGCGACCCTCAAAATAGATGGCCAAGTCGAATTACATCTTACCTCCTGTCGCTGTGTACCCAGAAAAAGATCAAAAGAGTTGCTATGACGGGAAATTACCCATTACCGAAGCAAAGGCTGCAGTGGGAGTATAATGAAAGAATATTGCTGCCAAAGCGTGGCAAGAAAAAGAGATAAAATACTTTGCAGAACTAGGAAGGATATATTGGAAATAAGAAAAGACCTATTAAGAAAGGGCTTACTTTCAATATGTACCCAGATATGGCAGGAGGTAATAGATATTGTGCTATCACAGATGATTCTGTAAAAAACCGAAGCAACTAAAGGAATTTTTAAAATAAAAATAGGATAAAAGTACCTATTGTAAAGTAAGGCTACGTTTTTTTTAAAGCATCATAAAGCGGGGAATCCTAGTTAAAAAAGGTGATAAGCTATTCTTAACATCTACTTGCTGTCTCCTGATGTATATTGTGGAACCTTGGAATTATCCATACTAATGGAATTGGGCAATCCTTATTATTTTTAAGACCCATGAAAAAATTACGTAATTGCGATCGGATAATTTTCAATCTACATAAGCACTAAGCAAAAGCAGTTGGCGTAAAGTACTGGATATGTTTATGTGATACCGGAGCCATGTATCAGGGCGGTAACACTAATTTGCTAAGCGGGAATTGTTTTTGGTCGGGGGTAAAAACTGATGATTAAGGGTTGTAAATTCAACTTTCCAATATAGTCCTAGTTTGTCTATAATAAATCCCTTGGATTCGGAATGTATTTGAATTCGAAAATGTTAGAAAAGATAATCAGGACTCCCTGTTTTTCGCAGCAAGTGAGCTAAAGATTGCTAACCATAGAGAAGTGCGATTGAAATTGGTAAACTATGCAGCAAGATATGTAACGAGTAAAAGGTGTTGTGAATGATGTAAGGAATTTGTAAAGTAGTTTTCCAGAGCGAATCAAAATTTATTGAACCGCAAATCGCCTGAAAACAGAAGCCTTAGAAGAATATAAGAGCTTTTGATAAAGGGAGAAGGTAACTTATGAGAGGTGCTAATAAATGTTCAAACCCCGGATTATATAGATCACAATCGTGGAATTTTTCACCTTGAGAAAACGATGAAAAATCCATTGGATTGAATAAAGGATATGGGTTTAAAGAACAATTGAACTGTATTTATAAGTTTTGCGCTCCGTAAAATGAGGAAAATGTTTCTAAATCCTTGAAAAATCAAATTGGGCGCAGTAATTGAATAATGGCCGATCGGCCTATTCCCGGAACTCCGCCAAATGAATAATTCAGCCTCTAATTAATTAGGGATGACCAAACAACTTATCTGGATTGAATAACTCCGGATTTTTTAGGATATTGGTGTGCTTCGAAAATTTTTTCTTGTACTCATAGGATCAACCAAATATGTATTTTTTGCAAAATCTTGCTAAGAGACCTCCCGGCCTTTTACAAGTGGTGCCCTGTGTAAACCCACTCGCCGGCAAACGCTAATATTCTTGATATCAGAAGGATTTTTCTCCACCTAATCTTGATTTATCCCACAAAAGGTTTTCTTCATACTGGTTGCAGCGACCTTTTAATTTAGATATCCTGCCCCTCCGGTTATACCCCATCTTATTTAAGTTCTTGCTCCAAGGTTTAATACAGCTTGAATACTTGCTTAACAACTCATAACGTATTATTAAACGGTTAATATTTAAATAATCGAATAAAAGACTTGGTATGTTTTTGCATCATAATTGCGCAAAAATAGTTAGTATTGACACTCAATCCTCAATTTTTAGTTGTAATGCATTTTTAGTTTGTATTTTGCACTCCTTTTTTTAAGCAAAGACAAAGAAAAAAGAACGAAAGAAAATCAATATAACTTCTTCTGTGTAATTGTTAACTTTGTAACCCAATGGAATACAAAATTATAATCAGCAAATGCTGAAGAAAAACAACATTTGAGGTAGATTTTAAACTGCCGCACTACACAAGAAAACAAATATAGGCCCCTGTACAGATCCAAAAGAATTTGGGGCTAATTTTTGATGGGAAAACAAGTACGAACAATGTAAATTGAGCCGTTGATGACTCCAAATAAAGGAATTTGAAAGAAATTAAGTGGGCTGAAACTTTGTAGATACTGGGGCCGATCGCGGAAAAGTAGTAAGAAGAACAGTAAAGTAACCTAAGAACGGAGCGTGAGGCAATTATTGATATAAATGCCAATCTGAAGTTATTTCACTTAACCGAATCCTTACAATCCTGAACCTAAAAGTTGGTGATAATAGAGAGGTGTTATCATACCCGTGAGATAAAGTGAACAATGGTACCTCACACAGAAAGCAAGAACCTATCATGGCTTGATCGCGGTAAATGCTGGCCATTGACAAAGAAGAAGATTGTAGGTGGGTTGTTAAGTGCAGAACCAAAGGATATGATTGTCGAGTTTTTGGGAATTGAGCAATTCTTGCCAGTTCCTCTAAGATCTGATGTTAAACCTATCCCGTGATTACACAATTATGTAAAACAAGACTATGGGAATTTAAAGGATGGAAGATAACCAACGAAATTTTAAAAACGAGTAGTTTCTCATAAAGCTATCGAGGCTGATATGAAGAGCAAAAAAAAAGAGACATTGTCATTGGAAAAAGGACAATTATTGGAAGGGTGTTAAAAACATACTTCTTATGGGTCTATTGATCTTGTGTGTAGACGATTGCATATTACCGATCTATACTTGGAGCGAATCAAATCCATCCAAATGAAGTGGTGAATTAGAGTCAAGAAATTGGAATGTTGTTAATCGAACTTGATGAAGAAAAGTCTAGAATCGCAATAAGGTCCTTAAAGCAATTGGAGAAACATCCTTGATGCCTTAGCGAAGACATTAAAATTGAGACCAAAGTAAAGGTAAGGTAGTGTATTGCAGACTACGCGCATTATCGAAGTGCAGAATTGAAGGAATGATCCACTTCTGAAATTCTTGGTCTACACATTTACGTTCCCGCCAGATTCGTCAAAAGTTGGTGATCAGTTGAGCCGATAATTGGGGGGACCTTTGGATAGGGAAACCGTAAAATGTCTCCTGGAATTAAGCATTAACTCCAACCACCAATGACTGATATCACACTAAAATATCCTGTGGATCCTAAGCAACAAAGGTAATGTTACGTAACTTCACTAATTGTGTGTTGTTGAATTGGGAATGAAGGAAATAGAACGGATTGATACTAATAATCTCCGATCTTCCTGACCCAAGAAAATAAAACATCCATCCAAGTTGTTACTAGGTGACACTGGAAGTGAAGTATGAATGGAATGTGATTGTCGTAAAATTAAGTTAGGAACACAAACAAACTAACTGATAATCCTTGGGACAAGTACGACTAATTGGCTTTGATACAAGGTCACAAAGAAGTTACTGAAATAGTGATAAAGAGCAACTTATCGATTTAATGAAGATATCGTGCCTTGACCTTCTCGGTCATTTAAAAAAGAAGTGCAAAAAATTGTAAATTTTTTTGTTTTGTTGGTATGAAAGCTGAGTTTAAGATCATGATCAACAAGATCAAAGGATTGTAGCCACAAACTGCTACTTAGAGGGATGAAAACACACGCAATAAAAGCCGGGCCGGGTTAAAAAAGGCCAATAACTGCAGAAACAAACCTACTTGACGGCAAACGAAGCTTTCAAGCGTAAAAAAGATAAAAATGGAACTAAACGATACGAAAAAAGAAGTAAGCTTTTAGATATGAATTAATGAAACCCCTGGCATTTTCCAGGGGGCTTTTATTGGATAAATCCGATAAATGAAAATTTACCTTTACCTACGGCCCGGGTAAATAATGTAATTAGATCAGGTTTTCGGAATAATATAAAATACAACTCAAAGCCCTCAGTGATGTACACATGGCAAATTTCGTCCTTTAGGTTATTACGTGTCTTTGTCTTTAAAACGCCAATATTAAAATAGAAATCCTATTTTGTTAAATCAAAAGCATTGGGCCAAATCATGCTATAGTCAAAAAGTATTACTTTCTTCCAAAGAAATAAAAATAACTGCATCGCTGCTGCAAAATATAGAAAATCATCTAGATTTTAAATATATCTATTCTAGTCCTATAAGTAACACAGCCTAGAGGCCATAATTTTGGCATCACTGCTTGGCCATAGAATCCTTAAAGAAAATTAACGATTAAAAAACGATTAGTTTTGGACATTACATCTATCGTGATAACTTAAAAATGAAAAAGGACCTTGAACCAATAAACTAAAATCGGAGCTTTCTTTTGGAGGATAGAAAAGGGTATTTTAGATGACTACTGTAAACGGGAAGAAGTAAAAGGCGGGCATTAACAGATACAATCTTGGGGAAGACCCTTAAGAGATGGAGTTGCTAGCTTAATCACCGGGTCGTTTAGTAACACTTGGCCCTACAGCCCAATATAGAGACGCAAAGTGAATGCAATAATGGAAAAAGTGGAAGGTAAGTGGGAGAAAAATGACGGGCGAGAAAGTAAATATTAGTAAAGACAATAGCAGGGCGAATTAAGTAAAAACACTGTTAGGATAAAGTATCTGAAAGAATCGATACAGTCCCATTGAAACGGGCAATCAATTTTAAAGAGCATAATCAACCGATAATTAAAAAGCCTCACTTCTGAACACCATACGAATGATTTTTTAAAAATAGTAACCGTACCGGCTTCCTTGAATTGGCCTGAAAAAAATTGCTGCAGACGTTTTTTTTAATCAAATTTCCTGCTGCACCAGCCCTCCCTGAAAGTAAGGAAAACCTTGGAAGATACGTAAATAATATCTATCAGAATGTAAGATATGTGGTATGCCCATCCTAACCAAGCCGGTATTTTCCTTTCCAAAAATGTAAAGGCTCTATAGTCAATGCAGGTGAGGCTCATGACACCGGACACAAGCCTTAGATTCATATCCATAAGGAAAAATAGTGACGTAGCGAAAAAATTAGCATTGTGGGGCGATATCCCTTCATTCCGAAGGCCCTGTCCAATATTCGCAACTCGATCGAAGCAAAATGAAAGGTGTGGCCTAAACTTACTGGGCCCAAACAACACATAGAACTTGGGGGTTTTCTTGAAACCAATTCGTAAGCTTAAAACTGGGTGCGAATTGCTTAATAAGCTGCGACATTCAGAATGAGCGATTGGATATTAAGTATTCCTACCAACAAGGATATAGCCCAACATTTGGGTTAACAAGCCAGTATTGAATAGTTTGGATAAAGAAATAGTGATTAATCACCAGGTGCCCATTAACGAGTGAATAACCATGTATAGCGGATTCAAAACAATCCATTATAAAATCAGTTAAAAATGGGGTGCCATACGTATGCGTAATCTATTATTGGCAAAAAATTAAATAAAAAGGCTTAATGATTTGGGATAAAGAAAGAAAATGTGACTACATGTCCCAGAAGATATCTTTAAACAAGTTTCCTTTCCAATTTAGGGGACCCTATCCAAAAATAAGAACGATCAATTATATAATCTCTTCCTTTGCAAAAACTTACTCCAAATTGATTTTGGAATTTGGAGCTTTCGGGGGTCCATCCGGAAAAAAATCTAAAAAATCCTTCGTTTTGGGGGGTTACCGAAAAATAATCCATAATAGTCCTGATACCTAAATTTGTGTTCCCCACAATCAAAAGGCGAAAGAATATATAGAAGATCGAAAAGATAGAAAGGATGGATCTTTAGGGATTAAAATGGAAATAAGAAGAATAAACTCAGAATTATAAAATTGTTGGCGTAATTGTAAAATCCCTACCTAAACTAAATGCTAGGTATTATCCGGTTTCCCCGTTTCCCCTTCATATTATTTTATAAAACTAACTATAATGGGTTATGCCGCAACGCCAAGATCTTGGAACAAACCCACATCCCAATACTGGAAATAAATGAACCATTGTTTATAGATTGGGTGAAGGGACACAGGTCAATGCGAAAGAGTAAATTAAATTTCACGAATCAATCATATCTAATATCCATGGCATGAGAATCATTTTTTGGGTTCCTGGTTATTCAACATTAAGATGTTGAAAGAAAAATAATACAATGTTTACGGACCCAAAGAATAAAAGGAGGCAATTACCTAATTTCCTAATGGGGGATTCATGACGAATATCCACTTAATTTCCCCACGGCTTAATCAGTCTACAGAACCAGAAATGATTTAATGAAATGAAAAAGTTTACATTACGACATTCCTTGAATCTAGGAAAATATACAACCAATGTTCTGTTTTAAAGAAATTGTCGGAACGGATAAAGAATGTTAGGCTGTGGCAAATACAAAAATAGAATAAGTGCTATTTCAGAAACAAGAACGGGAAAGGAATATTTGAAAGCAATAAATAATATATCATCTTATTAAACTTTGTACCCCACCTGCCTCCAAAGTTAAGCTTTTTTACATACCCTTCTCAAGAAAAATCCTTGATCAGGAAATTGGAGTGTGTATCATAACACTTCTGAGACCGAAAGAAAAATACCCGGAAAACAAAACAGCCACGGCCAAGGAAAGCGGTCACCAATAGCAAAGGAAGCTAAGGGTGGGCTGTGATATTAGTCATTTTCTTGACTAGATATAAATCATTGACCTTTTTAAAGGAAGTAAAGCCAAACCCATAATTTTTGCGGAATGGAACTTGGCCGACGACGCAAAGGATTTGATCTTATTAATATAATAGGGCTAAACAGAATAATCAATGATTGGATGTAGTGGCGTTTTTGCAAAAAGGCCTTAACTTCATTGTGCACTTCCATTTGGGCGACTAATAAGTCTGAATAAGCAATTGGTT
>Ga0163217_1030311_pt1 | contig 10985 bp, 10 predicted proteins | sample SynspAceP_FD_185933 | JGI IMG/M metagenome (GOLD analysis project Ga0163217, IMG submission 185933) | Saline lake microbial communities from Ace Lake in Antarctica - Synechococcus sp. Ace-P (PacBio error correction) | ecosystem: Environmental > Aquatic > Non-marine Saline and Alkaline > Saline ...
GACTGTCTTGTTGTGACACAAAACCCCACGGTCCGAGAAAATTTCCACCCGGCAGATTTCCCCACCATGAAATCACACCTACGGCGCCGCGGAGAATTACAGCCTCAGATAAGCATCCCACACGTGCTTGGGTGGATCAGGCTAAGTCGCTTGGCTACCACTATATGCGACACAGAAAGATGACTGGGCCGGGGGTGCAGCTTTTTTTGGGCCCGGATCGGGGATGGCCTATGCATGCGCAACGGCCGCCGAATCTGGGATAATTTGGAAAATGCAAGCATTCGGAAGAATGATTTTCGGGACACTCGATCCCCCGCGGCCGCATCGAGACGCTGGCGGAATCATTGCCTAAATCCACCACCCCACCAACCCGTGCCGAGAATTCGAAGGAGATCCCGCGGAGTGTTCCCGGTATCCGCGCGGACTTTGGACGGCAAGCTTTATTTGAAACTTGAACTGGATCCCCGCCTTTGGCCGCCCGTAAGAATGAACGGCCCGGCCGGCCGGTGACCTTTGTTTTGTGACCCAAGAGTTTTCTGGCGGCATTTCGGCCTTTTGGAAAGCCCGCGCGATCCTTGCCAGGTCTACAGAACTCCGCTCTGCCGGGCTGCTCGAGGGGCGCCCCGCATTCAGTGCAATTCCAGGTGTCGACAGCGACGAAGAACCGAGGCCCACCGAGGCCAGAGCGAGCTGTTCGAGGATTAATCCCCCGCGGGCCTGAAAAAATCGCCGCAAGGAATATGTTTATACTCAAGCCCAGAAATATAGACCTATGCGGGAGTGGAAATACGAAATGAACCAGATTGTGAACATGATCATGCGTCGCTTTTAAATGGCGGCGATTTGATCAATAAGGGTAATCCAATATCGGATTTGACGCAAGCCTCTAAACTGGGAAGGGCCGAAAAGTATGGTGGAGGTTGCAGAATAGCGATGCCGTGCCGCAAGCCCTGCTGAAAACGCACGGCGGAATAAAGCCGGTAACCAACAGGGAAACAGGCCGGCGCAAAATGGTGCGGAAAAACGATGCGCAAGCTGACCGCGGTTCTAGCAACTGTGTATATGCTGACCTTTACCCCGTCGGTTGGGGACCTGAATGCTTGCTTTAAGCTTGAGCCCTTGCCCCCTGATAGTTCGACGCGATGCCTTGCTCCGTAGAGCTGGGTTGGCACACTTGGGTCATTTTCTCGTAGACGAGCCGCCCCGAACCGACTTGACCCGTGGCTCCAAGCACAAAGGGGGCTTCGTGGCAGCGGTAACTTCTAGCACAGGAGCCGCGTGACCCTGGCACCGGCCTTGCGGAACGCATGGCCCAAACCGGGGTCGAAGATACCCTGCATATGCACCCCGAAATTTCGCCTACGCAATCGCGAGGTCGGGGGGCCATTTCCGGCGGCATATCGGGGGATCGTCACGGCTTCGCGGCTTACCAAAATATAGAAACGCCCCGGGATCGAGGATAATCTGGCCATTGTCCGGCTGTGGACCTCTTCCCAGTATTGGGGGCCGGCTTGTATAGCCGAGATTGTCCAGTCATCACACCGGTATGCGGCTTGGGCGCGATAGCCGAAACAAGCCGTCGTATCGGGCAGAGCGCACGCACTCTCTCGACGGAAAAGCCCCAAACCATCGTCGATCACGCCTCGCCATCGACCAGCGGGTTATCACGCATGTAGCGCACCGCAGGGCGTCGTCGTCTAACGTCGCATCCCCGGTTGAAACCGGATCTGGTCTCAGCCGGCATACGGGGGCGTAACCAGCACTGAAAACGAGCGCGGGCAAATCTCGGCGTACAGCGGGCCGGTGGTAGCCCGGCGCGATGGCGGTCGAATTCCGTGCCACCGTCGGTGATTGTCCGTGTGGGGGAGCTAAGATCCAACCGCCCCGTAGAGCTTTTGCATTGGCCGCGCGCAGGAGGTCATATCGAGGCAGAGAGCACACAGGCAGAGACAGAGAGGGTCTCCATCAGCGTGAACGACGTAGACCAGCCTTTTCCCAGCAAGAACCCTCGGGTCCAGATCCACGCGTGCATCCTCGAACTCAGTCAGACGGTCTGCCACTGGCACGTGTCCTGCAAGGAACGATAGCACGCACTCGCGTCGGCCCACTGTAACCAAACGCAAGATCAAGGCTGGCCGTTGAAATCTTGAGCGTCGAGCAACGGGCGGTGTGCCGATGATCTGACCGATGCGATTCATTGTCGGTGATTATCTTGGTTGGACTACGCCCGATCATATCCGGGCCTTTCAATGCAAACACCCGCCCCATCAGGGCGTACGGGCGTTTGTTGTATTCGGCTTGGTCGGGCTAGGCAGGAACTCGAACCTGCGACCGGTTCCGTCTCCCAGACCGGACGCGCTACCAGGCCTGCGCCATAGCCCGACATGGGAGGCGTTTCAACTACCTGATAAAACCGGCGCGCGCAAGGGGGAATTGTTGCAAATCGCAACGGGCAGCTTAGACTTTTGTACGACGCAGCACGTCAGCGCGCTGGAATCATCGCGAATTCGGCCGCAAGCGTTATGCAATTGGCAATATCCTGAGCCGATCTCATGTGGCAGTTGCGGCACATCAACGCCGCAGAACAGCAAACAAGAGGGGTTTCGCCGGAAACCGCAATCCTTCTGCAGCTACGCGGGGGCAGGTCGATTCACGCGCGGCTTGGGGGCCGGCCTCGAGTGGTTTCTTTCTTGGTCCTCGTCATTCTCAAAGAATGTTTGGCGGCGCTATGATCAAATATCTGCCTCTTGGCGGTAGCGCAGATGGGGCAGGTTGTCTTGGCCGTTTCATCTTCCGACTGGTGCCGGCGGCTTGGTGCAGCAGGCGCTTTCGTCAGGCGGTGTTGTCGCTTGCGTCACGGGTGCAGAGGTCACGATGCGCAAGAACTTGGCAGGTCTTCGTCGATGCCTTATCCAGCGCGGATGGGGTAGGCTCTGCTTCGGCGGGTGCGTCGCTCTCGACTGGCGAAAGTAGAAGTGGGTGTCAGCTCGCGCCGTCGGTGGGCTCTGGCCACGCTCGGAAACTGGGGTTTTGTTGTGTCTGAACCCTTTTTGAAGCTTTGCCCGCGGCGCGATTTTTCGAAAACGCAAGCACAACGCCTTCCATGGGGCTGCCTCTGCCATCTTCGTGGCATCGGTGCCATGGTCCGATGGTGTCGCCTGCCGTGGTGAGATCCTCTGGGGTGACAACCTTCAAGAGGGGCGGGGAAGCGCCGGCAACATGGCCCATGGTCCCCCGCCGCCTTTCCTCGCGCAGGACCTTTCTGAACGCCTTGATCGTCCCAGCCCGTCTCGTGCAAGCAAACGTTTGATCCCGCAAGCAGCAGCATATCGAAATAATAATCGCCGCCCGCCTGCGCGTTGATCGGTTTGGACCTGTGTGACAACTTGCTCTCCGCAGAAACGCAGGACATGGGCCTGAATTTCAAAGCCACCTGCAAAACTTCTGAGATGGTTTCGGAATGCATCCGGGACTGGCATCAGGTTTATCGCTTGTTCCCGTCTGCAACCCGGTCCTTCATCAGATGGAGCGGCGGAATGTCAGAAACGCGGACGCGGGTTGATCGGAACCTCTTTCGCCGGTTTTAGGGTTCCGACCTCCACGCGGGCCCGAGTTTAATCCCGCACAGAGAAGAGTCGCAAAGAGGAATTTTGACCTGCTCGCCGTCGACCAAGCGTGGTCGGACATATGTCCAGCACCAATTGCGACAAGCTGTGCGCTTTCATTTGCGGGAAAGAACTACTTCCGCACGAAAAACTGCTTCTGCCTTAAATCCATTCGGGTCAACGTCTTTGTCGCCATTAACTTCCCCCATGTGTTTTTAAGCAAGCACTAGGCCTGTCATTTTTCCGCATGTCAAACACTATGGGACGTAACGTAACTAATTCGCGCGAAAGAAAGCCGCTTACCCAGCGCGAAACCACTGCGCCCCATGCAGCCCGCCGCCGATCGCTTCGGGTGACAGCAGGTCGCCTTTCCTGCTTCTGGCCGCGCTCTTGTCCGACTGATATAGAGCCAGCGGAATCGATGCAGCTGACGGTGTTGCCGTGGTCTTGAACCGTTTTACGGACCGAAACGTTATCCATCCCGACGTTCGTTTCTTGGCAGTGCCTTGAATAATACGGATATTCGCGCTGAATGAGGGCACAATCCAGTCAACCTCATCCGGCGCCACGCCCGGCGCGCTCCATCAGTAGTTGCCAAGCGGCCGAGCTTTTCAACCGCGTGGCGGAAACACCTGAATTCCGCTTGCATCCGCAGATAGCCGGTTGGTGCCCGTCTGATGCCAGCCGTCGACATACAGTAGTCTTTGGTAAGCGCCCGTCAGAGTCTCTCAGGTCGATGAACAGGAGCACCGGCGGTCATCCGAGTGCCCTTGCGCCAGTCTGTGCCTCGAGCAGGATCGGGGCGCCAGCACCGTCGCCGAAGCAAGGACGCTGGTGCTGCGATCGTCCAGTCCCCATGATTTTCGAAAAGGTCCTCGACGCCGATGACGAGCAAGCGGTCGGCTTGCGCCGGAAACAATAGCGCGTTGGCATTGCCAAGGCATAGACAAAGCCCGCAACAAACGGCACTGAACATCAAAGGCAAAAGCCAACGTTCCATACCAGCTGGCCTGCACCAATCGTGCGGCAGATCGGGAACGTGAGATCGGGGTAGAGGTGGCGACGAATACAAGCATCGACATCTGGCGGCTGTTTTACAACTGCGTCAGCCAGCCGCGGCCTTGGCGGCAGCAGTTGCCATCGTCGATTTTGGTTTCGCCTTCGCCGACAAAGTGGCGCGTTCGATTCCAGAGCAGGTGACTGTCCATTCGTCAGTGGGTGTCGATCTTGCCTTCAAACTCTGCTTTTCGACAATACGTTCGGGAGGTTAGTGTCCGGCACCAATTACGACGGCCTCTTTTGGCATTCTTCGGTCCTCTTCGTCGGCTTTGCTGAGGCCACCGCGCGGCAGACGATGTGTAAATTCACTTTCCGCTAATCGCGCGGCCACTGATCGCTGAATGAAACCCCTTTGGCATCAGCTGCCCACCGTGGGATTAGTCAACAACAGTTCCGTTCAAACCAGAAATCACGCCCGCCGTTTACGTTTCTCGGGTCAAAGCTTTTGCTGACGCGCGCAGCGAGCTGTAGGCAAACAACGAAGCCGCACGGGAACCAGATGCGAGTTTTTTTTGAACGCTTTGGCGTAGACCGAACCCGATCAGCGTGGGCGGTACCCTTCGCCAGTCCTTTGATTCGCGATATTACCCAGTAAATCCGTCAAGTGACGAATCACATCCGGGCATTGCCCGCGATATCGCCGCTTCAGAACAAACCGACGCGAAATCAAAGCCCCGCTTTCATGCCGCAGCGTCGCGAAATCAATTCGTGGGCTTCCTTTCAGCTCGGTCGGCCTATTGTTTCTTGCGTAACCGAGACATTCAGCAGGCCGATGCCGCGGGCGTTTCGATATCCATGCCGTTACGGCCATAGAAATGTCCCCATCGAACGCAATAGAACAGCAACAGATCATCGGCATCCGCACGCACTATCCGCACCCACGTCCAGCACACATTGAACACCATTGCGGGTTTGGTCGACGGAAATAGCCACGCTAAATGGCAGGGCGGTTGACGGCCCGGCAGCTGTTTTCAGGCGGATCATTGAACAGCGCCATCAGCGCGCCGGTGTTGCGCAGGCTTACTGCGACAGAGGCCTCTGTTGCGCACGGATTCGATGGCGACGGCACATCGAGGTGGTCCTTGCCATTGCGTACAACGTGCTGGGTTTTGTCATCCATAGTGAAACCCTGGGCGATCCGATGGTGCAGCGGCCCTTTAAGAAGAGATAAGAAGATTTTCCAGCGTGTCGGCCACGCGCCGACTCGCACAGGATAGAGATGATTATCGGGATTCTTGAAGCCGCGGAACGCAGAAACACCCCACCCGGGGGGTGGCCAATACCCCAACGATTGCGGGCCCTGACTCGCCCCCCATCGCAAATCAACTGAGATTAGGGTGCGCTGAGTACTCGCGCTAGGCTGATCGGACGTGCGTCATCCTGGTGCGATGCCTGCTTATACTGCGATTCGACGTAACGAGCTTACGCTGCGTCTTCCGTTCGAGGTCGATCTCTTCGTTCAGAGAAAAAGAACTTCGTTGTCGGTCATAGTGACCGCATGCGCGCAGATGTGGTGTGGGCGCTTTGAGCTTCATCCACAGTTGTGCATTCGTTGGGGTTCGCTTGGAGTCAGGGGAATCGATGCCGCGGTTGTTGCGACGCGATTTGGAAACTTTATTCTGTTGGACAGCCATGTCTGGCTGCCTTTGCCTTCGGGGTCGTTCATCGGCTCCCTGCCAAAGACGACCGTGTTTTCAGATCAACTCCGTTTGGGCCGTGAACGTCGTTTAGGCCGAGCCTATGCCGATGTCACTAACCTTAATTGGGAGATATGTGTCTTATATAATATGGGCGAAACATGCGCGCGCGCAGCAACCCTTATTCACTGCCCGGCCAAACCGAGCAGGGTTAGTATCCGCCGTTGAGCTGTCCTTTTATACGCCTCGTCCACTTTAGATCAGGCCAGGACACGGCGAACGGGTGCGGGCGTCCTTTCATCGTCCATTGTGGGGCACAGTCGCCCGGCTTGGTGTAGACTGGCTTGACCCAGTTTTCAGCCCGTCCGCGCGGGGTATTCGGAGAACTTCCAGTGCCAGCGCCCTCTATCATGAAAACGGCGGGGTCGATCCAGGCACCCAGAGGTTCGGTATGTCATAATCCTCTGGTATCTCGACTTCGGTTTCGTTCGGGCTGCTCGTTCTTTGGAACAAACAAACAGGTGATATCAATCAGTCTATCCGGGTTTTGAAACGGCTCGAGCGGTGACGACACAGGGCTGCACCACGGTGGCACCCAAAACGGGCTTCGAGCTGCCAGTCACTGCGGCCCGAGCGCCTTGAGCCCGCCCTTCGAACGAGATTTACCGTAGCGCTGGGATCGAGTTCTTTCCGCGATTTTGCGCAGCCTGCGGCGTCAGGGGCGCAGGGAGAAAGGGGTTGGCGCAATTCTGCGCAGCTCTGCGAGCGCAATTGCTGTGGGGCTTGGGGGCGTGTGCGAGACATGTAGGGGTACTTTCGTTTTTTCTTGAACCATGGGCGTGCTTTAGTGTAATGCGAGATAAAGGCCATGATCCCCAGGGCAAGAGGGCACCAAGAATGCGTATCGACCGCATGTCAAAAAGACACTGTGACCGCGCACAAGTTCTCGCGCTGGTCTAACGCTCGGGCCTGCTCCCCTCAATATAGGCAACCACGGGGTTATATCCCGCCGCAAGAAGATCTGTCGAAGAATTCACCGTCGTCAGGATAACGCGCGACACTGTGGCCTTTTAAACGCGTGGGTGTGCCTGCCATCGGCGGGCCTGTTTTGACGCAATTCGGGCTATTACTATGTCCGGTCGCGCCGTCAGGCAATGGTGGTTTCATGGCACCGCGCGAAACAGAGCGCGAAGTGGTGGCTGTGAGCTTTGGAGGGAACGGCTGGTGGTGCAGAACGTCGAACGGTTTGAGCTCGGAGGGCGGTAATGTCGTCACGCTTGATCGTCGCGTGAAACCAGTTTCTCCGAAATTCTGACAAAAATCCTTTATCCGTCAGCTTGGGCAACATCGGCCGGTTTAAACCCCGCGGCACTGGCCGGCCTAGGCAAGGCTACTGCGGGTGTTTTGCGCGCGCGCTGTACTGGAGCCGCTGGTGCGCGGTCCGTACCGAGGCCTATTGTGGCGAGCTCGCGCACAGATATCGATGCCGCGCAAGGCGTTTGCGTGCACGCGCGCCTTTGGTTTGGATGAAACGACGATAAGTGACGGGTCTTCGACGCGAAAAAAGCATCATATCCTCGGTGCGTGATCAAGGAGCGGCGAACTTGCTGTGTTGTTACCCGTATCGGGGTGATGGAAGGGCGCGTCGCTAAGACAAACTATGCGGCGCAAAGTTTACGATCTGACCAACCACTCTTGCAGGTTTTGACGCCCGATGATGGAACTGGTCGTGTTCTGTCCTGGCACCGAAGTGCGGGAATCCTGACCGTGGTGCGATGGCTTGGGCCGCGCTGGCGCAGGTTTGTTTTGACGCCCATGCGGTAACGCTGCTGTTTTGGGTGCACGTCTTTTCGCGAGCACTGATTCCGGCATCCCTTATGCGTGAATGTTCATGAGCCTTTGCTGCAGGACCGTCACCTTGCACCTCAGGTATGGCGGCGCGACAGGTTCCAAAGCCCCCGAGACGGGTGGGTTTTGGCAAAGGGGCAGCTGGACAAACCTGCGAGAAGGCTGCACTTCAGATGTTCCGGCCTTGCTGCGCAGTTAACGCTGATGATGGGATCCGGCTGGGTCCAGCGGATCATAGCGGTAATCGACCGGCCCAGATATGAAACGCTTGCATGTGTTTTCACCGGGCTCGAGATCGCGCGATCCCCGGGGCCGCAAACGTTTGCCTGCGCGTACCCGCCTAAGAGATTTCATGCTTCGGCGAGGCTTTTAGCCAATTGGAAACAGGGGTGCATTTGACGCTTGCACGGCGGCACGACCGCTAGCTGGCTGTCCATGGCAAACGCGCACCCCTTTTACACAAGTAAAGCGAGATCTCCGCTGACTTTCGCGGCGATCCCGTTTCGAAGACATGTCCCTTTGTGGTTAATCCGGCGACCGTTTGGACGTGGTTTGGCCGGAACGGATCTGGTAATCCACCCTCATTGAGGTCATGGCCGGATTGATCGAAGCCGATAGCGGTGATGTGATCGTCGGACCAGGCGTTTCAGGTTGCTAATATGGAGCAGGACGGAATCTTAACCGGGTTCTGGACGACATGGGCGATTTCGCAGCACACGGACTGAATGCACCGAGATGGGTATAAGGTCGAACGTGCGGGGCGGAAGGGTTGAGAGTTCGACCTGCACGCGCCCGTGAGCACCGCCTCTGGCGGGAAGCGTCGTCGCGCGGCACTTGAGCACGTCTGATGGCAATCCGAGCCGGAGTTGATGTGGCTGGAGCGAGCCGACGAACCCCTGGATATCGAGCGATCCGCTGGCTTGAGACGAGCTGAAGGGCGACCCGTGGCGGCATTTGTTATTCATTTCTCACGATAGGTGCGTTCCTAGCGAATTGACCCGTGCGACGCTTTTGGAGGGGTCGATCGGGCGTTGTCCCGTCGTCAGGAGTATCGTGTTTCGGCGGGTTCGAAGCCTGGCGCGACCAGAATGTGGAGAAGAGGGAACATGCAGCGCACAAGCAAGCTGACCGCAAGATCAAGTCGGAAGCGCGGTGGGCTGTCCCGAGGAGTATCTTCAGCGCGCGCAGCGCACCAAGGCCGCGTGCGCGCCTTGCAAATGATCTGCCGTGCCAGAAACGGCCGGCCCCAGAATTAAGCGTCAGGGCACAGCAGCCATGTCGCTTGAGGCAGGGCCAAAGTCCTGGCCGCAAAGGTGGTTCGAGGCCCATTGGCATCAAACAAGGCTTATGGCGACAAGAACGATTCTGCGTCCGTGGTTGATATCAACGATCCAGCGCGGGGAACCGCATTGCTTTGGATCGGGCCAAACGGGTGTGGGTAAAACCACTTTGCTGAACATGCTTGAATCGGAAAAGAGCAGCCTGACGGCGGTGAGATCAAGAAGGCCCAACCTCGAGATTGCGCTGTTGATCAGGCGCGCCCGAGCAGCTGCGACGGGGATATGACCCTTGGACATGTCTGACGGGCGACCCTCGAAAATGCGCGTGTCGGGCAAAGGCGGCCCAGATTTTCTGGTGCCGCGGGCAGCCCGAAACACGTTGGTTGGGCTATCTGAAAAGAATTTCTCTTGACGAGGGGCAAGCACGGGCACCTGTGCGGTCGTTGTCGGGGGGTTGAAAAGGCGCGGTTACTGGCTGGCTAGATTAGGGCGCGTTCCAGCAACATGCTTGTGTGCTCGATTGAACCGACCAACGACCTGACGTCGAAACGCTTGATCTCATGCAGGAATTGCTCGTCGACCTATGACGGGACTGTGGCTGCTTGGTCACCACGAACCCGTGACTTTCTGGACCGCGTTTGCGCACCACCATCGCGATGGAGGGTGACGGCAAGGCGACGGTGGTATGCCGGCGGCCTGGACAGATATCTGGCACAGCGCCAGCAAGGATGACTTGACAAAAAGCGTTGTAGCCAATCAATAACCATTCGCAAAAGGGCGAGAAGCACCAGCTGCAGCGCAATCGGGCTGAGTCTTTACAGAAAAGCACCGGCTTGAGGCGTTTGCCGGCAAGATGAAACGTCTGGAAGCCGAGATCGCAAAGCTTGAAGAATTATGAGCGATCCCGGACGCTGTATTCGCAGCATCCGGTGAAGTTTTCCAAAAAGCGACCGAATGCGTTTGGTCGACGGAATGAAAAGCTGCAAGATGCAAGAGGCCGAGTGGCTTATGCTGGGGAAGAGAAAGCCGAAGCTACGAAAAGCTATAAAGGGGGGCAGGGCCGCGCCGCCCCCCTCGCAAATAACTTCTGAGAGCTTAACCCGCAGTTGTACAGCGCGTGCCGTTTTTTGCCCGCGCTCAGCTTGATGCGCCAGCGTTGGCGGCGGTGGCGCGACAGCCATCAAGGCCCGCATCCTGTCAGCGGGGCCGTCATTGTAGCGGGCACCGTTTTCTCGGTGCTCAGGACGCTTTGCCCTCTTTACCGAGCCCGCATTTGTAGCGCGACTTTCCACAATCACTGAAACGAATGAAGCAGGATACAATCGCACGAGATGCTCCGTCAGCAGCTGAGCGTCAGGGTCGATCGCTGTAGGTCATCCGCCCGACAACCGCCTTTTTCGAACACCTTCGTGCGCGCTGGCTTCGGCGGTTTTGGGCCGCCTCCTGCGCGGTGCCAAGCAGCGTCGGTCACCTCATTGCGAGGATGATCTGGCGGCGGTGATGTCGGACCCTTCCAAAGTCCCAGACGGTCCCACATTCCTCGACCGGTAGCCACG
>Ga0163217_1030424_pt1 | contig 10985 bp, 5 predicted proteins | sample SynspAceP_FD_185933 | JGI IMG/M metagenome (GOLD analysis project Ga0163217, IMG submission 185933) | Saline lake microbial communities from Ace Lake in Antarctica - Synechococcus sp. Ace-P (PacBio error correction) | ecosystem: Environmental > Aquatic > Non-marine Saline and Alkaline > Saline ...
AAAAAAATATAGGGGGGGGGAGAAGGAGCAGCAAGATACCTGGTCTCTCTCTTCACCATAGTCCACCACGGCCGATTTGGGCGCAAATTTGGCGCGTGAGCGCATTCCCCTGTTTCCCCCTGGTTGGGTTGGCTGGTGCAGAGAAGTGTCGCGCCTCGACCGAACGCTTCCCTATGGGATGAGGCTTCGGACTTCATCGGGCGAAACCAGTCTCTCTCGTTCCACGCGCTATCACGCCCGCAGTGCGCTAAATCTGGTAGGTAGGGCGAGGCGAAGGCTTCGGGGTTCTTCGCTGCGCGTCTAACTCACTCCAGAGCTGGGGTGCTGACGTCCCGTTCTATAGCGCTGGTCAGCCACGATGGTGCCCTTGCCTGGTGTTTGATCAAACACCTTGGCCGTCAGGCGCTTTTCCTGAGCAGCACCGCCTGCCAAAAGTATCGGCGCCAGATCCAACCCCAGCAATCAGTACCAGACTTCGGTATAGAAACAAACATCAGCAGCCCTCTTAACATCCTCTATTTTTTTGTGCACAAACTCTCGACCGGTCTCCGTGCGTTTGCCTACGTGCGGATACGACAATAATTGGCAGCTCCACGCCATGGAAAAAGCCCATGGCAAAATAGATGTAACCCTTTGGGGAACGTGGTACGTCACAAACCTTCCTGCAATCAAGCGTGAAAGCCGATCAAGCATCAAGGAAGACAGCGCCAGCATCTTTGATGGTCGGATTATTATCGACAAATTCGCACAATCGGGCCGGCCCGCAAACCAGCATTCACCATTACCGACAGCACGATGACAAAATGAATGCCCATGGGAAGCGCGATCACATGATCCGACCAGACCCTACTTGCCGGTTATCTAACCGAATCCAGGAAAATACTCTAAGGTTGCAAGCAGCCCCAATCATGGTATTAACACTGCAGCCAAAACTGCCTGACCACCTTAGGCGCCACCGGAATCATGAAACTGAGCAGCATCAAGGCCTGGCATGCACTTCATGGTCGCACTTGGCGAGCAGAAACAGGCCACCCGATAATCAAGCACCAGGTCCACGCCCGGAGATAAGCTTTGATCAAAAACATAAACCAGGGCTACTACCAGGGCCGATTGACACACGCCAGAGAAAACAATAGCCCCAGGCGCGTCAGCAATCGCAAAATGCCGATACCGCAGCTGCCGCGCAAGATCGCGTTTCCTCTGGCGGCAGACGGAACCGACCAAGAATGGAAATTGAAGATGATGTTTCGATGCCAAGACGAATTTCCAGCGCCCGACAACGTAAACCACCAAGCGCAAAATCCCCGCCTCGGGCATAAATCCTTCGAACAGAAAGTGCTTCCGCTAACACAGGTTAAAAGCCGACTCTCGCGGTAAGCGGGCCGAAGCAGTCATGCTTAATAGCAACCTTCATCGGAGCCCAGCGTTAAATATCGTAGCGCTGCGCTCCTGCCGAAATGCCTCAAGCTTGAGCTTGTATCCGGTCTTGAACACCAACCAAATCAAGTCAGGCAGATCAGCAGAACAGACCAGCCGTCATGCCAACGCTAACGCCAATAATGCAACGCGCCACCCCATAAAACTCAGCGAAACCCGCTGATCAGGTACAACCACCGGGTTTGAAAAACAGGCTGTCAACCGTCTGCCAGAACGGCGGCAGCAATGGTAATGGAGTAAAAAAGCTGCGCCCAGAAAACGCCAGCGGGGTACAATCATCAGCGGAAAATGAACTGCATTTTCTCGAAGCCATCAGCCCCAGATACCGATGATAAAAACCGAACAGACCTAAGGTAATGGCCGTGGAGACCAAAAGCCGAGCAATCCACACCGGGTGCTGAATTCGTAAGGGACGAACAGCCTGGCGGTCAGCCAGTAATCAACAAGCCCCCAGAATCACCGATTTGGTGGCCGCCCCGCCGCGCCGACATAGCCCCGATGACGATTTCGCTGGCGATACCGGCGCTGAAAGTACCTCGTAAATGGTCAGTGAACTTGGGCATAGATGATACCGGAAGGAGGCATTGGAGATGGCGTTTCCGTTGAGTCAGCATCCATGATCAAGCCGGGAATGAATGAAGGCGCCATGAGCCTTACGCCGTCTATTTCCGCCATGCGCGAAACCGATGCTGTCAACAAACACGACAAAGTACAGCGAGGTGGAAATGAACCGGCCGACGCGATACTTTGCAGCATGGTGCGGCGCAACCGCGCGAGTTCGAACTAGTAGATCCGCCCAGATTCCCGTAAGAAAGTCATGAGAGTCACCTGTAACTGACGGGGTGCGGTAAGTCGAGCCAACCTCGCCGTTGAACCAATTCCAACAAAGATATCCTCAGAGTGAGCTCTGGCTGGAAATGCAAGATCCTGTGGAAATCGAATGTCCTCCTGGAGCCAAATTCGCCCGCAGGGCCCGGCCCAGTCCGATTCGGGTCGTCCTGTCAGCGCACTCAAAGGTAATAAATCCGCTCGTAGGCCCTCATCGACCAGGTCAGGCGGGAATTAGCCGGGAGGCGGGAAAGGCGTTTACCAGAGGCTGCTTGAATCAGTGATGGATGCTCAGCTGCTTGGTTGCCGTGATAGCTGGGCGCAATGGCAGCTGCGAGGCCTGTGTCTGTTGGCCGATTAAGATGATCTCGCCCTGGCGGATAAGGGCCGATGCATCGGCCATTTCCTCCCGGCTTTCGCTGGTAGTGTGTGGGAGGATGATGGTCACACCGCTCTCGCGCAACGCCGTACCATGTCCACAATATCCCGGCGCAGTTCCACGTCCACCCCAGCGGTGGGCTCATCAAGGAAGAGCAACATCAGGGCTCGTGGACCAGCCGCCTTGGCGATCAAAACAACCCCGGCCGTTTCATGCCACCAAGAGCCCCATGAATCTTTTCATCTCGCTTGTCCCACCAGTGAACCAGATCGCGCAAGGACCTTCTCCAGCGTGCGCATCAATTGCGCTTCTTGCCGAACAGACCGCGACTCCAGGCCCATGGTCGCCCAAAACCGTTCGAACATGTATTGGTTCAGCCTCCTGGGTACCAGGCCAATGGTCTTACGCGCCGCGCGGTAGTCGCGCACAGATGTCATTGCCCATTGACCAGCACTTGGCCCGAGGTCGCATGACATGCCCGCAGATATACTGATAAGCGTGGTCTTGTCCAGCCACATTAGGCCGAGCAGGGCCGTAATTTCGCCACGCGGATAGTCCCAGATCCCAACGCCTTGAGCGCCTGAAACCTGAAGCGTAAGGTCCTTGGTAAACCCTGACGGTGATAAATAGGGTCCAACTGTGCCTCCTGGGAGATGGTGAACGAAAAGTCCTCTATCATCTCATGTCCCGGAACCAAACGCCAAAGCTAAGAGGCGGGTTTATTGCGTCCAGGATCGGGGCAAGGACTATTACGGGGAATCTAGTCAGAGGCGTATCAAAAGGTGCACCTCTGTTCCTCACACATACCCGTAGCGCAGCAAGATACAGACCATTTAACCGCCCGCCCATACTGGTCCGGATCCAGCTGGAAAAAGTACCGCCGCCTCCCGATTTTCCTGGGAGTCAAAAGTGCAATGCCGTGCGTGCGCCCTCAATGTCATCGTAATACCGACCAGACCCTTTAAGGGCAGGTCTCGCCTGTGCAGCATGGACAGACCGAATCGCTGGGCAGTTGTGCAAATCAGCAGCCAGCCGCTCGATCTCGACAGGTAAAACCTGCCGGCAGCTATCGACACAAAACCAAGAAAGGCTGCTGATGCTCGGTGGTGACCTCGCGCCGTGGCCTCAGCTGCTCACTCTCCTGCTAGCGCGCTGGCCGGTGCGGCGGCACAAATGCTGGGCATTGACGCCCGGGTTCACCGCAGGTGCATTGTCGGCGGGGGTCCAAATGGCGGTGGATCTGCACATAAAGCCCGCCACGTCAGCAGCACTGCCAGGCACAACCGCGAGGCCAGCAAGCCTGCAACTTTCCTGGCCTGAACTGAAATACGGATCACAGCACCACTGCACTAGAAATTCAATCTCTTCCCCGATAAACCCGGCACCTTGCACAGGGATGAATCTTCGACGCGATTTACGGGTCGTTGCCAAGTCGATGCAGAGCTGCTGAAAGCGTTTTTTTACCCAGGTAAAGCCAGCCTCCCCACGGCTAGCCACAGCCCGGCGAGCAGCATCGACAGCAACCGTTACCGGCACGCCACTGCGAAGCAAAATCGGTAAACCCCCCAGCCTGACTCCCTGCCCGGCGTGCTCCCTTCTTACCGACGATAAGATTAACACGCTGCCCAATCAGTAGCAGGTTCCCCCGCCAGGGTAACATCACCGCCAAGGCCAATCAAAACAGCTTCACTTCAGTTTCTTGGCCATAAACCCAGCAACAGAATCACAAAAGGAACATTGGCGATCAGGTTTACTAGCTACCCAAGGATAACCCAGGCCAGCACTGCCAATCCCTTCCGGCAGAGCACCATCGCAGTCAAACCTCGCGCCCGCGCCGATACTTCGGGTACTGCCGCAGCGCCCCGTGACGCAAAACAGACCACAAACACAACAGGAGTATAATCCAGTCGACCTTTTCGAACATAACGGTGGCTTTCCCACGCGCGGATAGCATGAGACCAGAACGGCAATAATCCAACGCTGAGATTGTCCCTTAGGGAATGGCACGAACAACACAAAACCAACCCCAGCGTCGCAGAGGGGCTTGTAGCGATAACTTCCTGCTTCTCCCCGCTTCTACCGATTGCTTCACGAAGGACCGAGTGACTGCCAAACGTCCTCGCCACTGCCACCAAGATAACCGCGTGTAGTATCCACCAACTGAGTCGCCATGAGCGGGTACCAGTGGCAACCAACGTATAGCCCCAGAAATCCAGCAGCGCACGCTTGGCCATCAAGAATAATTTTGTGGATTTGCCAATCAAGGTCGCCACCGAACCCGCATTGAGGACAAGGCAGCGCCAGCAGAAAACGGCCGCGGTTCCAGGCCACGCTGGTTCATTCTGGCAGAGCAACGGCGTTCAACGCAAAGGCGACAATGTCGTTCACAACAGGAATCGCCGAGAGTAGCCCGCCATCCGCACCAACCCAAACAAACAGCAACCCTGGCCCTATGCGCGTAACGCTCCAGCAGCCCGGTCAAACGCGCAAAAAGCCCCGGAGGAAATCAAAACGACAAAACTGTGCTGATACCAATCATCAGGCGCAACCACAGTAAATAACGCTCCTCCGTCCAGATACTCCAGGGGCCTGCACAGGAGAAACTGCTCCCTGAAGACCAGCAGCAAAGGAGGCTGCGGCGATGCAATCAGGCACGATCAACCCGCAGGCCCCGACCCCGCCCACCCGCCATGGCAAATATAGTGACAACAAAGGCAATCGGTATAAACCAGATGGTCATTTACCAGCGTACCCGTGTAGAGTTTTTGATTCAAGCGTTTAACCGCAATAAGCCCTGCAACCTGCAGACAAAAAAATCCCCACCGAGTTGCTAGCCAAACGGGGGACGGACTTTCTGGCATGTTTAAATTAAAAATAATAATATTTTAAAATAAATATATATATATATAATCATAAAATAAAAAAAAATAATATATATTATAATGTCTTGAGATAAATTATATAAAAGAAAATAAAATTATTATAAAAATTAAAAAATAAAAAAGATTATATTAATTATTTATAAATTTATGTATAATAAATAATAAAATTTAATATAATATAATAAATTTAATAATAAAAAATATATTTAAATATTATAAATAATATAAATAAATAATTTTAGTATTATATATAATCAAATAGATTAAAATAAATAAAATAAATTTTTAAAATAATAGGGAAATGAATGGTAATAATTAATATAATAATTATGACCTGGGTTATTTAATTATATTATAAAAATATTATAAAATATAAAAAAAAAAATTAAAATATTTATGGTTTTAAAATGTTATAATTAATTTATATTATTATAAAATTATAAAATATAATTAAAAATTAATTAATTATTATTTATATGTAATAATATTGTTATTATATAAAATTATTAAAATATAATAAGTATATGATTATAAGTAAATAAATATTATAAAATATAAAAAATTATGTTAAAATTATATATAATAAAAAATAATATATAATGAATAATAAATCTAATATTAAATATAATTTTTATTATATAGTATATTATAGTAATAATAAATAATTTAATAATTTATTAAATTAAATAATATAAATATATAAAATATATAATATAAATTAAAATTAATTATTAAAATATAAATTAAATAAAATTTATAATAATATATATTATAAAATTTATTATATTAAATAAAATTATAATTAAAATATAATGATTAAATTAAATTACAAAAATATATTAATATATATATTATTTATATAATATTAAATTATAAAAATTAAAAATATAATAATATTTAGTTTAAAGTATAATTAAATTAATATTATAAAATATATTATATTATAATAATATAATATATAGATAATATAATTATTTTAAGTGTAATAAAATATTAATTAATATATAAAATAATTATATATTTATTGTTATTAAATATAAAATTATAGAATATAATAATATTAAATTAATTAATATTTAGATTATAATAATATATAAGGGAACTGAATAATATTAATCAGTATTAATTATAATAATAAGTAAAATATATAAATATATTATAATATAAATAAATATATATATAAATTAATAAAAAATTTAAAATATATTTTAAAATATTATTTTTTAATTTTATTATTGAGATATATATTAAATAATAATAATAATAATATAAATATATAAATAAATACATTTATTAATATTATATTTACTAAAATTATTATTAATATAATTAAATAATTAGAGTAATAAAAATTATAATATTTAAAATATTAATTTTTAATATAAATAAATTTAATATAAATTAAGAAATAAATTATGAGGTTAATCATTGAATATGATGAATATAGTAGGTATATAATCTTCATTCGCTAGTAGGTTAATATTTAATGATCGTATTAATTAAAAAGATAACGGGGTAAGCGTCTATATATGAATATATATAATAAATGTAATTTATTCTTATATTATAACTATTTTTAATTAGTTTTTTGATATGAGTTATTTTCTATTAATTTATTTGATATAATATTAAATAAACATTAAGTCTTAATAATAGGTTTAAAAAAAGTAATAGATTTTATTAATATTAATTATATATAACAATAAAAAAATATATAAAAATTTATGATTAATTTAATTATATTAATAAATAAATTATTTTATTTTTAATATTTTAGTATATAAAATATATTCTGTGTATAATATATAAACTAAATGGTTGCGTTAAATATTGATTAGATTAAAAATAAATTAAATATATAAATATCAATTAAAACTAATTTGTAAAAAAAATTAATAAAAGGAAAAAAAACTTAATATAAATAAAAATAATAAATTAAATATAGTAAAATTTAAAATAGTTATAAAATTATTATAAAAAGTTTAGTTGCTGTTTTCTATCAAGTGTGAACGTTATTTTAATTAATTGAATTATTTATATTTCTATGGCTGGGAGACAGACTCATGATACTGGTTTTATTATGTATTGCCGTTGGTATTCATTATAAATAATTTTATTAATTTATTAAACTATTTTAAATCGTTACTTGGATTTATAATTATCGTAGGTCGTTGTAAAGATTATGCTAAAATTTGTATTAATTATGCTTTACTTTTTTTTTATAGTTGAATGTTCGCGTATATAGTTGAGTATGTGGGTTGAATGGATTAATCCGTTGATATAATGTCATAGGTAAAATAGCCGAGGTGCTTATCCTTGACTTGATACTATTGTTTATATTTAGAATTAAACGTAAATAAAAACCATGGACGGTAGGATCTTTAAGTGTTCCCTTTACCTGATCCTCCTTAGGACTACAATTGAGCGCCTACAGGGGTTCCTTGCCATGTCATAATAATTTACATACTTTTTAAAATTGGAGTTTTTATAGTATTCACATTTATTGTCATTTTTATAGCGCGCGTTTAAGTGCATTTGCGTTATCTTTTTTTCTTTTATTTTTAATAAAATATTATAGATAAAATTAATATCACTATTAAATAAAAAAAAAGAAACCTTATAAATATAGTAACTTATAAATAAAAAAAATAAATATAAATTAATAAGTAAATAATACAATTAATAGACAAATATATAAATTCTCTAAAAAAATATTATTTAAAAAATAACGTCTATAATAATAATAATTATTAATTAATAAATAATAATATAATATATATATATAAATAAAAAATTAATTCTAGTAATTCTCTTTTGAAAAAAAGTTGTGCCTGGTTGGTACTTGCGTTTACCATGATTACAAAATTAGTCTTTAAAAACTTGTTTTAAATAAATATACCACGGGAGTTTCTTACCAATAACATATGATGAAACTAGCTCATATCAGAGTGGGCGTCTCTCCATTAAATCCACTGCACTATAACAAGCCTTTCGAACACAAATATTATAATTCACTATATTTAAAATAAATATTAAAGGTATAATTTATGTATTACGAGAAGGCTTGCTCACATCACAGGTTTTCTTCTTAGCCGACATATACTTAAATAAACATAAAATTATTATAATGAACAATATTATAAAATAAAATTCTGATTAGTGATAAAATATATAACTCAAGATATAATATAAATTTAACGAGAAAATAATAAATATTGAGTATACGATACTGTTATTTAAAGATATTATAATATAAAATTTGAATAAACAAGTAATATTCATACAAGTCAAATAGAGTTAATAAGTTTGATACTTATATATAATCCAGTAAAGGCGAGATCTTGGACAAAATCATAAAATTCGGGGAGTTTGGTAGTTTCTCTGACTAGACTTTAGTTACATGCGCGAGCTCTCGATTGAAGCAACTCTGTAAAGAAGGTTTGATATCCCGCCCCGATATTATAAAATATACAAAAAGTAATTATCATTACTAATTATCATCATGTATATTAAATACCGCAACTAGTTATAAACTAAATAAACAATATTAAATTTAAAGTACTCCTTTCCATTATATGGTTTATAAATTTAAATATAAAATATTAATTAAATTAGGTCATAATTACTAAAAACTGACCGGAATTTTAGTTATAAAAATATTATATAATCATAATATTAAATAAAATAATAAAATAAATTATGTTATATATTGCCTTATTATTGGCTAAGTGTACAATACTGTATTTGAGGCACGCATATTAAGATATAGTAATAATCCTATAAATATAAAAATATAAAATAATTTATTTATATTTAATTTTGCCATATAACCACTAGTACTAAATCAATATACAAATTATATTTTATAATATATAAATATATAATAATAAAATAATAATAATATTATATTAAAAAATAAATCAAATTAATATATTAATTATTTATAAAAATAAAATAGTATCTTAATAATAAATAATATAAATAAAATAATAAAAAATCAAAAATTATAATTAAAATTTAATAATAATTTATCTAATAAAATATAATATAACTTTTCGACGATAATAGCAACTTTTCATCTCTAGTAAATTAATACTTCTTTTCTACTATGTCACTATAAAAAAGAAGACTAATAATAATATATTAAAATATAGTTATAAAGTAATTAAATGGTCGGAGTCCTAACATACTTTCGCTCGTTTATAAAATATTATCTCTAATATTTAGAACAGTGACCCAGAAAAGATCGGTGTCGAATTCACAGTATACCTATGCTTATAATTATGTGTGACAACGAGTCCATCATGCGAACTTAATTTTCAAAACTAGACCATTTTAGCTTACTTAAGTAACACTTTATAGTATATCAACGTAAACGTTCGCCTACTGGCTGAGAGGGACCTCGTCTAGTGTTTAAATAGAAATGAGAGAGTAATACCTAGATCCTTACCCATGGCAAATAAATTCATCTGCCGAGAAGAAGTGTAAGAATACTCCGTCAGATAGTGTCAATTATAAACGTCAACTTAATGTGCCTCAAAAAAAAAATAATATAAAAATAAATCATAAATTTTAACAGGCCATAATATTCTTTGCGCATAATTGGAACATCACATAAAACATTTATTAATATCATTTAGATAGTAAAAATAAAACGTAATATGAATATTCGCTATCACAATATAACAGGTTCTATATTCTTGGTTTATTGGTTGATTATAATCACAAATGACTCTGTTAGATTCTGGTTACCGTTATAACTATATCTTTTATTAACTGTTTGATAAATATTATTCTTCCCTTGTTGATCAGAGGAGCTCCACCTTCATTAATTATATTTAATTAACTCTTACCCGATTTATCGAGCAGCCTATTTTGAGCGCTTTCGTCTCTAATTTTTTTTTGTTCAACGACCCTTAAGTTCGCTGCAAGGTTAAAAATTACAAAAAATTAACGAAACATTTATGCGAGTGGGCGTACGCAGGCAGCCAACTAGACGACCCTGCGTTTGGCTCACGGGAACACTCATGTGTTTGCGGATTGCATTCACATATTTCTGGAACTTCTTGAAGGGTCGGAGATGCTTCGCTCGAGATTCTTTACATACACAATTTATTATTATGATTTTTCCAGTATTTTAAATACACTTTAACATTATGCTCCGATCCAGATCTGGCATATCCGTCAGCAATTATAATTTCAACTATTTTTTGAGGGCCTAGACCACACCGAGTTTATAATTAAACTTTTAGTTTTATTCTATCAAATTTTAGCAATTAAAGATATTATAAGCTCGTGTATGGCTGTTACACTTTGTCATTAGGCTCATTTACAAAAGAGAGTGTGATTTTAAGTTTCACGTTTAATTATATGACGCATTTAAACGCATACCACTATGTTGGTATTACTTAATTTAACCGCGTGGTCAGTTGGGAGATATAATAAAATAAAATATACAT
>Ga0163217_1020930_pt1 | contig 10983 bp, 8 predicted proteins | sample SynspAceP_FD_185933 | JGI IMG/M metagenome (GOLD analysis project Ga0163217, IMG submission 185933) | Saline lake microbial communities from Ace Lake in Antarctica - Synechococcus sp. Ace-P (PacBio error correction) | ecosystem: Environmental > Aquatic > Non-marine Saline and Alkaline > Saline ...
AAAAAACCCCCAAAAAAAGAGAAAGGAGGAAATTTCGCAAAACAATTCCAGAAAAATGGAAAAGCGAATGGATTTAAATTAGTTATTTTTTTTTTCCTAACACAAAGGGAGGGATATAACCCACAAGTTTTTTGGGGGGTTACAAGCATTATTGAATAAGTTTTTTTTTGGATAAAGAAATAGTGATTATGGCACCACGGCCCATTAAATCGAGGTGTGGAGATAAACAGTGAATTGGGTAGCGGATTTCAAACAATCCAATTATTAATTTATCAGGTGGAAAATGGGCGTGGGCCATGAAGTATGGCTGTAATATATTTATTGGCATAATAAAATTAAAATAAAGGCTTATGATTTTGGATAAAGAAGGAAAATGTGACTACAAGTTCTCCAGGAGGAATATTTTCTTTAAACAAGTTTTTTTTCCCCAATTTAGGGGGAACATCTATCCTAAAAATTAGAAAGATCCATATTAATTTAATTAATACTCTTTTCCTTCTGCAAACTTTACTTCCAATGATTGTTTTTGGAATTTTTGGAGCTTTCCGGATGCACATCGAAAAATCAAAACATCCTTCGTTTGGTTACCGAAAAAGTTCCTATGATGAGTCCCCTGATACTATTTGTTTGTTGTGCCACAATTCAAGAGGCGAAGAATATTATAGAGATGGAAGGATTCGAAAAGGGATTTTTTGGATCCTTTAGGGATTCAAATTGGATAAGGAAAGAATTTAAATCAGTTTATAAAATTGGTTGGCGTCAATTGGTAAAATCCTCTTAACTAAATGGCTAGGGAATGATTTTCCGTTTTTCCGTTTTCGTTTTTTCAATATTTTATTTTTTGAAATAACTATATGGGTTGTTTAATGCCGAACGCCAGATCTTTGAACATTCCACATCCCAAGTACTGGAAATAAGAACCATTTGTTTTTTAATAGATTGTGGTGAGGGACACAGGTGCATTGCGACGAGTAAGATTAAATTTTCACGAATCCATATCTAATATCCATTTGCATGGAGATATTTTTTGGGTTGCTGGGTTGATTTTCAACATTTAGAATTTGGAGAAAAATGATTAAATGTTTTACGGACCAAAGGAATAAAAGAGGCTATTACCTTATTTTCTGAATTGGGGGACTTCATTGGACGAATTATCCACTTATTTTCCACGGAGTTATCAATCTCAGAACCAGAATGAATTTTATGAAGATGGGGAAAAGTTATCATTACTAAATTTCCCTTCTGGACTAGGATTAACCCAATTGGGTTCTTGTTTAAAAGAAAGTTGGGGATACGTAAATTGAATGTTAGGGCTGTCTGCCAAATACAAAATAGATAAGTGCTATTTTCAGAATATAAGAACGGAAAGGATTTATTTTGGAGAAGCAATAGATAATATCCAAGCCTTATTAACTTTTGGACACCACTGGCTCCAAGAGTTTGCTTTTGTAGCGATACGCTTTCTCAGAGAAATTGTTCCTTGGATCAGGAATGTGGATGTGTTTGTATTTCATGAAGCACCTTTTTCTGGAGCCGAAAGAAATTGCTCCGAAACAAAACATGGCCACCGCCAAGGAGGCGGCCTACAATAGCAAGGAAGCTTATGTGGGGCTTGTTGATATTAGGTCATTATCTACTAGTATATAAATCATTGGCACTTTTTAATCAAGGAAGACGCAAAACCATATTTGGAATGTGAACTTGCCGACGACGGCAAGGAGTTTTGATCTTAGTATAATAGGGCTAACAGTATAATCATGAATTGGACTTGGGTAGTTCTGCGTTTTGGCAAGAAAGGCTTTAACTTCATTGTTTGTTCAGCTTGTCAGTTTTGGGCGACAATTAATAGGTCTTTTGAATGCAATGTTTTTATTTGCCATTCCTAGAGTGGAATGACTCTAAAAAAATCGGCTTACTTTTCGTGTTTCAGATTTGTTTTGTGCAATTTTGTGTGTACTAATTAGATTTAAATAATCCAAGTTTACCATCGCAAAAAGACTAGGAAATTAAATAGAAAATCCTATGACAAACGGCTCTTACGAAGAAAGTATTTCAGATAACCCTATGCGAATTATTTCAGAAATGGTTTTATGAGGTAGAGGCTCGGAAGGGGTGATGAACCAATGCTATGCGGTTTCCACTATAGGGTTTGGACGGATTTCCAAAGAAGTAGGGTAGTCCTAATTAAAAAAGTACTTATGAAGGTTTTTATCTTTTTATACCATTAGAAAGTGAAAAAGGGAGGGCATAAGCAGATCTAATCCTAATATTTGGTATTTTCATTTTTTGGCCCAATATGGCAGAAGATCATTATAAGGGAAAGGCCGAAAAATTGCTGAAAATTTAATCCGATGGCTACTTTGAATCTAGCCGGACGGCAGGTAAACGGGTGCCATAGTATCTAATCAGAGTCGGTAATACAAGTTGAGAGTTTTTGGAGAATAAATTAAAGGATTTGGAGAAGGAATATGAAAATAAGGAATAGAAGGCAAAGGTATTCGGGGTGGATTTATAGTGAACTATATCTATGGAGTTTGGCAGGGAAGGCCCAATAGGTTAACATGATAGATACGGTATAGCTTACAGGATAATTTTCGATTGGGAAATTGGAAAGGTTTGACCCTAATGCTTTCATACATTGGATTGGTATAGCAGCGGAAAAGTGCTGACAATAAATGTAAATAATGATACCAGCATTTTAATAAATTTTTAATGTGAGGGTAGAAGGTTTTTTACATATAATCTCAATTTGGATTTTCTTTTCATAATAAAAAGAATTTTCAACGTATGAAAAGTAATATTGGTAGGCAAGGTAATGTCTTGGGAATATAATGTTTCGGATAGGGAAGGGCCCTTAATGGAAGGTAATCAGATGTGAATAAAGTGGCAAATGCTTTCAGACAGATTATGATGCATATTGATTGCCGCCTATCAGTCCCGCCAATAGGGAATGCTACGGCTATGATTTTTCCTAAGAACTTTTGAACTTTCGTTTGCCAATTTGAATTGTCCAATGAACTTATTGATTTTTCAGGGGAAGTGTTTTATCAGTTCATCAGAAGGTTAAAGTGATAAGAATACAGTAATTTATTATTTTGGGCCACAATGAAGCCTTTACACTATTGCCATTCCTTTTAGGAAACATGTATATTGACAAGTTCCTATAGTGGAATGGTACAGTTAAATTTGGACATTTAATGATTGGGAGTGCCGTGCGAAAAGGTATTACAGCGCGGACTTATTCCCTAAACAATTAAAAGAATGATTAAGAGTAAAATCAGTAATATAAACAGAGAAATTAAGTTTGGCTTAAGTTTTAATGAAAGGTTTACAAGAAGTGCTGATAAGAATGTTCTTTAATAGAGCGGACTTCGATTTTTAGGAATATTTTTTTCCAATAATTTTGGGATGAATTTTTTAAGGGTTAGGTATGCTACTGGTCAAATAGAATAGTAGAGCGGGTAGGTCTGGAAAATGTTTTTGGGCGGCGAAAGTGCCAAGGATCTGTTTAGAAGAATTACCGATAAGATTGTTATTGAACAGCAAACCAATTAGTTAAAAATACTACAGATTGATATTGAAGGAATTGAACCCAGAATATTTTTTTTTGATTAATGAATACAAAATACCGAGCCCATGTTTGTTTATTACGAATATATTTCATCGAAAGGTAAGTCCGGTGTTAATGACCATATTTTGACGATTTAGCAGATTTTCCCATTGTTAAAGGTACAGCGGCCTATCTGGGCGGTAAAATTAATTTTTTAAGCAAACCGGAAAAATAAATCGACCACCAAGGGGAGCGCTATGCGTTCTCGAAATCCCTAAGGTTAGATCGTTTTGTGGTGCTTCCGAGAGGGAGGATAAAAATTATATAATGATCTTGGATGATCTTATACGATATTGCTTGGGGAGTATTTTTAATATGTTCGATTACGAGTCCATATCGCCACATATGATCAAAATTAACGTGATGCCGAGTGGACCATTGATAACGATCTAAGTAAAAGTTTTATAGAGAAAATATCTCGAGTGTTAGAACATCCGAAAATTAGGATCGGTTTCCGATTTTTTAGGACAAAAGCAAGGAAAGGTCGCTAGATTTTTTAAAAGAAAAAATGGAACATTGAAGAAGGATAGTGTAATTCCTGGTGGAAGATACCACAATGCGTGACTATAATGGGGCTTTTTCCAAGTTGGGCGCGTAACGATTTAATGTAATGAAGAAAATTACTCCTGCAGGGTAAAGGGATTTCGATGGAGGCAGTCTTTTTGAAAAAGATTTCAGAAAAGGACATTTGGCATAACTCCATATCCAAACCTTTTCCCTATATCATTAAAATTTTTAAGGGAGGGCATTTGGACCCCCAAGGTTACGAATATCAAGATTACAGTTTTCGACTAGCAGATATTTCAAGAGTAGCAGCATCTTGCTCAATGCCGTGAAAATGGAAAACTGTAAGGTACAGTAGAGTTTACGGCTTAGGTTTTGAAATGAACAGGCAATATAGAATAATGCGGAACGTTAACAGGCAAAGGGGTTAAGCTAATTTTTGGCGTGGCGTGGTATAAAGTGCATGGTAAATATGTTTGGTGGAGCGGGGGAAAAAAAAAAAAAGAAAAGGGGGGCCCCCTCACAGACTAAACGTTATGGGTTTGGTTAGTACCCGGGAATTTTTTTAAATGAATCCACAGGCGTATATATACACGATTATACCTATTCTGCCCGCGGGTTTCAGGAATTGACAAGGTTTTTCGATTTCTTTGAACAACTATAAGATTAACAAATATAAACATCTCATTGTTTCTCCACATTACACTAAAAATGTTGTTTCAGATTGATCGCAATAAGGAATTCACAATGCCAAGGCGGAAAGAGGGCGTAATATTAAATAAAAATGACAGCTTTACTTCCTAGTAAATGGTGGACAACTGTAAATGAAGCTAGTAGGGCAGGAGGGAACTTCAACTTATTATCAAGAGGTATTTGTTGTTTTAGTGCCATTGGTGTTAAAGGGATGAGTGAAATATAGAGGCCATTAGTATAGTGAATAAGTTTGGAGCACCAAGGTTTTTTGTTTTTGAACTAATGGTAATTCCAAAGTATATATAGTCTTCTGCGGATTGGATGACGAGGCATTTGGATTTCGGGTAGAGGTTGGGTTCCATTTATGATGAGATTAAACAGGACTCTTGACTTTGATATCTCTTGGAGGGATAAAGTAAAAGATAGAGTTGTTTTCTGAAAAGCTGACAAATGCCTTAGAATAAACGATTAACCCAAAGTGCGATCGCAATTCGCAACTATTGATTATGTACCTGATAAATTGAACTCTTAAAATAACTAATTTGAAAAGTACGGGAATATGCTGCAATAGAATATGGTTCAAGCTGTTCGTTTACTACCATAACGTAATTGAAGAAGAGGGGAAAGATCCTTATTTGAAAACGTGCCTTGTTAGTTGGCCTAATCAGATTAGGGAGGTATGTCTTTAAAATGGTGCTATTTTCTAACGCAATCAAGAACGCTTGGTTAAGTGCCATGAAGGTCATTCAAGCTTTTTAAATGGAAGTGCAGGAGTAGAACAATATATGGCTGTTACCTCGGCTATGAAGAGAGGCGGATATGGTCAGCTTGTTTATTTTGATACTTTTTGAGGCTTAGGGGTAATGTATTCACTTATCGATGGGGAAAAGGAGGCTGTCAATTATCGCCTCTTTACAGATCTTAAGAATTTGATAAAGAAGACGAGACTTATACTCTATATTGATGTAGGAGCGAGGTAGCACGAGTTCACGTCTTTTTCTGAAGGGAAAATAAAAATTTCAAAGTCCTTCAAATTGGAACGTTAGACTCTAAATGGGAATGGTAAATGACGAAATGTGGGATGAACTGGAGCTTTGGATTGAGAAACATTGTAAGGGCTGCAATTTTCATTATTGGTTCTGGGGGGCAACATTAATAAATTACATAAAATTGGTCGGGTGAAAGAATAGGGGAGTCCTTTCTTATATTTTTGGCTGAGGGGCAAAATATCCATTTTTCTGGCCAGCTACTTTTGAGGAAGGGTGTCAGACTCGGGCTTAACCCGCAGGGCGCATGTAATAGATTCCTGCAAGAAATTTTTGCTTCTTCTGCAAGTTGGATCGGAGCAAAAAATTTCTGTACCAAATAGGGTTGTCGATGGATTATAAATAAGCTGTACTACACGCAAAGAGTAAGGAAATATAGAATTATATTGGGCATGTAACCGCTTTACTTTGCCCGCGCCATTAGCCATGAACCGATTCATTTTTGCCCAGGTCTTTCATGATGGATGCCTCATAAGACAGCAGCTCATCATTTCTTGTCATTCTTTGCGTTCATACTGCGCGTGCAAATTCAGGACAGGTGTAATGGCCAGCTTCACTGACCTATAATTATGAATAAAAATAGCCAACTCTTTATCTTTTTAATTCTCTGAGAGGCCTGAGCGTTCACAGCTGCGAGCTTCCATTAAAGGCTGATATAATTAAGCGATGTCCAGTTTGCGTGGTTCTCTACCGTCCTTTTTGGAAAGAATTTTAAGGAACGCACATCTCGTCCTTTTCTATCCTTCCCAATGTTTTTCACGCGCAAGATTACGACGTGGACCATTTTAATGTCCCATTCTCCGGGACAGCGATATCAATTTCTTGGGTAAGCTCAGTATATTCCAGGAAAACTAACAATTAAGGCAATAGATTGTACTCGCCGCTTTTTGTTCGCAATAGGCGTGATATATAAGTATTTCATTATATTTTTCTAGCAAATATTGACCCATTTGGGGTAGTGGGTAAATTTTAAACCTAACATATGGCGATTTTTCCTGTTTCAAATAGAAAGAATCCCATAACGCGGTATTTATGATGATATAGTTTTTATTTTAACACCTAGGTAAGTAAAAGTGAATCTATTTATTCCTAAATTGGCTTATTTCTCTGGTCTTATTAGACTTTTGGTTTAACAACATAAACAAAGTTATTTGTTATATGTTATTTAAAAATATTGGTTTCGAGATCTTTAGAATTTTAGAGGATAATGTGGATAAGGACTCAATGGCTAATTGTCCAAATAGAAAGCATGTTGGAAACTGAATCCTAGGATCTTTTTTGACTATAGCCTAGTTCCAACTAAAATTAAGTTTGGAAAGTATCTTTCCTTTCATAGATTAATAATGAATTAAGAGGCTTATTCTGGGGTTCCAAAATGCCGATATTAAAAGTTGGTAAATATTTTTGTTTATAGGTTTGGAAGGAAAGGAAGAATTTTTTAAAGGGCAAAAGTGGCAATATTCTTGAAGTGGCGATAAGCGGGAATGGAACCCTTTTTTTGAATTTTTAGTGTGCTACACAATCCAGAAAAATTATAAGTTCAGGCCGTGGAAGCACTTAGAAAATATCGCTACTGTTTTGATGCCTAGCGCTAAACATCCTTCCGGCTCTTTATTTTTAATGACAGCAGTGGAATCAATGTACCTTAAGGCGGCGTTTATGCCAAACCTCAATGACATTGTACAAAGTGGATAAGAGCGAATAGGATTACAAGATTAATTTTCTGACTATGCACATGAAAGTTGGGCAGCATCTAGGGAAATTGATCCTAGCTTTTGAGACCTGTGGAGTAATTTTATAGAAGAAAATTCTTTGCTAAAGGATATGAAAGCGATTATTTTTGAGTGGATAATTTGGTTCGAGAGAAAGCCTGCAGCCTGTGCTTGTTATTATTCCAATTCTAGCAGAGCTAAGGCTTTGTTGGCAGAATTCCTGACCTTGCAAAGGAATTGAAAATGGTTATTACTTGGGAGAAATATCACAAGAATAAACATATGTACATAAATAAAAGGGCGGTATAAAGTGCAAAGAATTTTAACCGGCCTTTTTTTTATTGTTGGCTAGTTTCGTTGGTTATTTTTTTAATGAGTTGATCCCCAAGTATTTAAGTGCTCATCCTTTGGTATGGGGCATTGGAGCCATGGGTGTAGCGTATTCTGGCCTTTTTGTAAGGTTGTTGGATTGTAATTAATTTACATTTTCTCATTGTCATAATTTCGTTTTGAATTTCGGTAAAGGAAGGTACCTATAACCTTTTGTCCTTATGGTGGCATGCCACGCAAGTAATTGGTCATTAACAATGGCTGTATTCAGTGTTCCGTCAATACCTTATTTGTCACTGTCAATTTTTTTAGGTACAAGATTTTTAGCGGCTAACTGCTTTTTTTAATTAGGCCTGGGCGCTTGGTGGAGAACCCAGCTGTTGGTATTTTAGCTCCCTCGGGTATATTGTTCAGGTGTAATACGTGTTGGGTTGTAAAATAGTATTACCGGACGCTTGACTTTACACCTGGTTAATAAATTTTCATGTACAATATATTGAGAAGATTTTACTAACTAACGGACCCTCATACCGTCGTCAAAATTATTTGGACCCTTTGATTTTAAATCTCTTCAAATGGCTTGTTTTGTGGGATATGCCGTAGGCTGCGTGTAATTTGTAATGTAATCTTGCCAAATAGGAATCTGGTTTCCGCAGAAGCTTTTTCCACGGGCATTGTAAATTCAATTCTTCATAATCCATCTGGTTGGCCGTTACCGTTTTCTTTTCAAAGGGTGGCGCCCTGTCCAAGTAAGGTATTCAGACCAGAAAATTGGTGGTACTGCAGAACCCATCTCTAATTGGTTTCACCAACAAAAGTCCTTCTCCTATCAAATCAATTCGCATAACTCCGATTTGAAAACCGTTCTGACGTGAAAGCTACACCTTGGTATCGCCTTTATTTTTTCGAGAAACCTACCTATAATCTTACTCTGTTCCATGTCTCCAACAGTAATTGGCCATTCCAAATGGTCCAATTTTTACCTTGGGTTTTATGACCTTTATTTCGGCATTGGATATGCCCAAAATGCATGTGGTAAGACTACCGCAGGTTAATTTTAGTTCAGGGAAGATTCCTTTATTCATCATGCAAAATGGGGAATTCTCTTCATCATGATATTTTCAGGTTTTCACATACGTCCATTTACTTGACTTGTATTTTTGTCTACATTGCTGTAAAATTCTTCCTCGTAAGTTTTATGCGAATCCTTTGACGGACCTAGGCCTCTGGCAGGTGATGCAAATGTCTTTTTGGATAGATGCCATGGCGCCTGAGCTACCAATACCCTTGTTTCCTCCGTATAGAATAATTATCGTCCCACCAAGCATAAGCCAGCTTTGGGGATCCGCATCCGGTAGCCCATGGCTTCAATATTTCCGTCTCGGTATCTTTCATCAGTCAGGCTCCATGGCACCTCTTTCTCCTTCCATTCTTCGTCGCAAAGCACTTGGCGGTCACGAAAAAGGTATTGTCTTGGGGCCAATACAGGTCCAAAGAATATTCATTGATAGTGGTGTGGAAACAGGCCAGGCCTAATAGTCTTATATTTCTTCGGCAAATGTCATCCCGTTCGTCATCGTTAGTTTGTTAGTTTCGCCTCTTTGTGCGGTATAAAGAGCTTGGTCGTGATAAGCTAGTCCAAAGGCTCGGTGTAACCTGGAAAGCGAACTTTTTTTTAAAAGTTGGTGATAACCGCCATTGGCCATGGAAGGATTTTTCAATAATCCATACATCTCCTTTCTGGTGCAGACGGAAAGATTGCCATTGGTAGGGCTAGAACACCTCCGCCCTCCCATTTGGATTCCTTCTGGTGTTTTGGTATCGTGGTTAACCTATTAATAATCATCCTCAATTGGAACATTTTGCCCAATATGATGGTCGGTTGAAAGCATCAATCTCTGAAGCGAATAATTCCACAAAAGGCTTTAATTTATTTTTTTGTAATGGTTATCATATCCATTACAAATATATTTCATATTTAATTGTACTACCATACAAGGACACGATTATCATTTCCGCCTTCTCATTTCCTCTCTAATTGGGTTCTTTGTCCGGAAGTCGTTTATGTAGAAATTGGTGATGTTCATATCAAAAGACCCATGCTAATTTATTGGCCTTGCCGGAAGCAATTTTATAATACCATTGGAGTTCTCCACCGTTTTTTAAGAAAAGTCACCTCATTGATCCAAAATGGGTGTTTTTTGTCGTTTTGATAATGCTGTTCTTTACTTCAACACCTTTGTAGGTATATTAAAGATTGGTAGTCCGTTGGCGGGGTTCATAGGTATTCCCCCCCAGGTTTAAAATATGGAGCAGTTCCCTGTTTTTTGGAATGCAACTTTGTAGTCCGCAAGTTCTGCCAACGGCTGATTTAGAAAGTCCATTGTACGGATCCGTTTAGGTTTAAAAGATCCGTCGCCTCGACTGGTGCAATTGGGGTGGCATCTACAAAAGCCGCCACGCCGCCACATGCCCACAAGATTTTTTCGGCCCCGCATATAATAGAATGAAAATTAAGCCCTCCAGGGGTTCACCCTAAACCAATAGTATGGGAAAGCCGCTCTCCTTTTCCCTCGAAGCTTACAAACCTCTTAACATACGCGGTGTAGCCTCTGCATTTACTAAAATTGGGGAAACAGAGGTTATATTTAGGGTGGGTAGGAGTCATAAACATGGAAGTCTTTGGGGGGTTGGTGCTGAGCCGTCGCCACTTGAAGGCCCCTAGCCTACAGGGCTCTCCCACCTGCGTTTTTTTTCTTGGTCTGTCAATACACTGTGCACCCGCCTTTAAATGAAACGTTTTCCAATCTTCTTTTGGGAAGTCAAAAGAGGAATTATTTGTGGCCATGGGTTTTAACCATCAATAGTGACTTATTCTATCCGGTATATTCCTCGGAAATAGGTAATCATCCGCTTTCAGGAATATTTTTTTCCTGTATAGGTCATGCGTACGATCTCTCTTCCTGTAAAGTTTAATGTCTATTAGCTTCTCTGATTTCCTTTTCGGATGCTCTGCACCTTCCAATTTCTTCCAAGGCCTTTAATATCGCTTTATAGGTGATATTATTAATCGGTTATGGTACTCCGA
>Ga0163217_1033235_pt1 | contig 10983 bp, 4 predicted proteins | sample SynspAceP_FD_185933 | JGI IMG/M metagenome (GOLD analysis project Ga0163217, IMG submission 185933) | Saline lake microbial communities from Ace Lake in Antarctica - Synechococcus sp. Ace-P (PacBio error correction) | ecosystem: Environmental > Aquatic > Non-marine Saline and Alkaline > Saline ...
TGTGCGGCCTTCGGCGGGCCGCTGCCCTCGCGGGCGGGCCGCGCCGCGGGCGGCTCGCCGCGGCTGGCTCGGTGGTTGTGCCTGTTCGCCGCGCCGTCGGCGGCCGGCCGCGCACGCCTAGGGCCACGTCCGTGCCCCCGGCGCCGCGTCCGGCCCGGCTTTGTCGGGGCAGCCCGTCGGCCGCCGAACAGCGGCTGCGCGGCCCGGTCCGCTGCCCGCCGTTGTGGCCCGGATTTGCTTTGCCGGCGCCGCGTGCTGCGCGCACGGCTCCGCGGCATTATTGCCAGGGGCCGCGCTTCCGCGCCTTTGCGTTGCGGCCCTGGTACCTTGCCGACTCCCGGTTTCTTCCTCTGCTCCCGGCCCGCTGCTTCTCTTCCTGCCGCCAGGCCGCTCTCCCGCCGCTCCTCCCCGCGCGCCCTGGTGCGCTCCTCTGCGACCTCGAGCGGGCCTGCCCGCCCTGCGCCGCGCTACCCTGCTCGCCCGTTCCGCCTGCTCCGTCACTGCCGGCGGTGCCTTGGCGCGCTGCGTGCGCGCCGGCCCCCGCCGGCGCGGGGCGCCCTGGCCTGCGCCGCCGGCTCGGCGACCGCTGGCTGCGCGCGCCCGGCGGCTGTGGCCGCCCCCTGCCGCCTGGTGGTGCCGGGCGCCGCCTCCCCCGCGGCCCTGCGCTGCTCCAGCCTGGCTCGGCGGGCCCGCTCGGTCTGGTGGCGGCGTTGGCCGTTCGCCCCCCCCGCGGACTACCGTTCCCCCCTAGCTCGGTGGATTCCGCCCGGGCTCCGGCGCTTTGCCGCGGCAGCGCGCCCCGCTCGGCGCGCCCCTCCGCCAGCTGCCCCGCTCCCGCAGGTCGCATGGCTGCAGCGGCCCGTGGCGTCCCCGCCTGCGCGGCTGCGGGCGTGGCGCTGCGGCGCGCGGCCGGCTTCTCTTGCCGGGCTCGCGGCCCCCGGTGCGCTGCCCCCGGTGGGCGCCGGCGCGCCGGTGCCTCGCCCTGCTGCCGGGTCGGCTGGCCCTCCCGCGGCCCCGTCCGCCCGCTCGCTGCGGGTGCATGCGGCGTGCCGGAGCCACTGCCGGCGTGCCGCGCGCTGTGCTTGGCCCGCCTCTGGCTGGCGTGCCGCGGCGCTCTCCTCCCTCCTGCCCGGGCGCTGCGCGCCGCGCCCGCCCTCCTGCCGCCGCGCCCTCGAGGCTCCGCCCCCCCTCCCGTCTGCCCCCTGGCGGCCTCTCTGGTGCCTGCGCTCCCGCCCCTGTCGCAGTTGTGACGTCCCCGCTTGCCTGCCGTCGCCCTGCCCTCGCCGCTCCCTGATCCCGCGGCCGGCGTGCCCCGCCGCGCCGGCCCGCGGGGTGCCGCCCGCGCCCGCCCCCCTGCCCGCCCGCCCGCCTGCCCCGGCGCTTCCCGGCTGCTTCCCGTGTCGGCGGCCCCGTTCGCCGTGCCCGGGGGCCGCGCCGCGCCTTTCCCGCCTCGCCGGTTGCCCGCTGCAGTCGCGCCGCGCCCGCGTCCGCGCCGGCCGGGCGCCACCGGCGGTTGGCCCGTCGGCCCGTCTGCCCAGCTTCCTGGGGTCCGCTCCTGGCCCCCGGCGGCGCGCGGGTGCTCCTCCGTCGCTCGCCTCGGCGCTCCGGTGCAGCGGCCTGGTCGGCTCGCGCCCTCGCGCTCCTGCCGTTGTCCCTGCTTCCCAGCGCCGGGCCGGGGTTGCGCGTTGCGCTTCCCGCCCGCCTTGACGGGGGCCCCGGTGCGACGCCCCCTGCGCGGCTTTGCCTCTCGTGTCCCGCGGTTGTGCGTCCGCTCCGCGCGCCCGTTGGCGCGCCTGTCGCCCCGGGGCCCGAGCCGGCGCCGTCGGCTCCGCCCCCGGCCCGGTCGGCGTTGGGCCTCCTCTGTTCGCCCGGCGGCCGGCTCTTCGCGCCGCTGCGTTGCCGGCCAGCCCTGGTTGTCGCCGCGCCTCCGCAGCTTTGCGCACGCTCGGGGTGTCCTGCCCGCCGCCGGCGGGCCGTCGGGCTCGGCCCCGCTGCTTCGCCGCTGGGCTCGCCGCCGCGCCCGGCCCTGGCTTCCTCCGGGCCGGCTGCCGCGGGCCCCGCCCGCCGGTCCTCGGTCTCGCCCTCCCTCGGCGCCGCCGTGCTGCTGCCGTTTGCCGCCCGCGTTCCCCGCTGCGCGCGCCGTTCCGGGCCGGCCCGCTCGGGTGCGGTCGGCGTTGCCGGCTGCCGCCGCGCGGGTCTGCACCTCGCCGCCGGGCGGACCTCCCGGTTGCTTCCGCTGCACCGCCCGGCCGCCGGGTGCGGCGATCGCGTCCTGTGCTCGTTCCTGCCGACTCGCCGTCGGCCCCGGCCTCGCCCGGTTTGCGCAGTGCGGCGGTTCGGGTGGGGGTCGCCGTGGACTCAGCGCCTCCGCCGCTGCGCTCGCCTCCGCGGTGCGCTCTCCGGGTTCGGCCCCGGGTGGTGGCCGTCTCGTGGCGATCCTGCCCTTGCTGCCTGGCTTCAGCTGGTGGGTGCGTCCCGGCCTGGCGCGCCGCCCTCCCCTTTTGGCACCGTGCCGGGGTTGGTGGCGCCGGGCGCCACGCGTCGGCATTGTTCGCTTCGCGCCGTCGTCCCACCTTCTCCCCAGGTTGCGCCCTCAGCTCGGTGCCGCAGGCCCCCCCAGGTTCGGGGCGGCCTGGCGCGCTGCGCCTGCGCGCCGCCGTCTCCCCCAGCTGCCGCGCCGCGCTCGGCCGTTCGGCGCCGCCCTTGCCGGCCCCCCGTGTCCGCTGTCGCTTCCGCTTGTCGCCCTGGCGGGCTGGCCGTGCCCTCGGCTGGCGGGGCGCTCGCACCTGTCGCCGGTGCGCGCGTCCTTCCCTGCCGCCGGGCGCTCGCTGGGGGCCGGGCGCGGTTGTCGCTGGCGCTGCTGCGCTGCTTCGGCCCGGCGCGCTCCCCCGTTCGGGGGTGGCGCGGCGGCCGTTGCTGCCGCGGCCCGGTCGGTGAGGGGTGCGGCTGCGTTTTTCCACCTTTGCTGCACTTTGGCGTTTGGCTGGTTCCCTGCCGCCCGCCCGCCGCCCGCACCTTGCCCCGCCCCCCCCGCCGGGCTCCCCCCGGGCGCCCCGCCGCCCCGCGGTCGGCCGGGGGTCGTAGGCGCCACCTTGGGGTCCGCTCGTCGTGCAGGGTGCCCCGGGGGCCGCGCGCGGGTGGCTGGCGGCGCCTGCCGGGCGGCTCCCCCCCCCCTCTACGGGCTTCGGCGGTGCCCTGGCGCTGGCAGCCCTTATTGCCCGGGCCCCCTGCCGCTGGCAACTTTGCGGCTGGTGCGTGGCCGGGGTTGGTCCCGGGTTCGCCGGCTGCGGCCGTTGCCGGCCGCGGGCTCTCCGCGCCCTGGTCCGTCGGCGACCGGCAGGCGCGGGGGCGTGGCCTGCCGGCGCTGCCGTGCCTGCGGCGCTGCCTTGCTGGTTCGGTTGCCTGTGCGTGCCTGCTTCGCCGCCCTGCGGCCTGGCCCCCGCCGCCGGGTGTGCTGCCGCGCCCCCTTCCCGCCGCCTGTTGCCGGTGCGTCTTTGGCCCCTCCGGCGGTGCTGTTCGCCGCTTTTCGACCGCCCGGTTTGTGGCCCCCGCGCGGTGGTGGCGGTGCTGCGCAGCGCGGTCCGTGGCGGCCCGTCGTGCTTGTCCTCTCCCCACTTCAAGGGGTTGCGGGCTGGCGGGTTTGCCTCGCTGCCCCCCCGCCGGCGCTTGCGTGCTCGGTCGCTGCGGCCGGCCCTTTCGCGGCGCTGCGGGTTTGCAGCGGCGCTGTTGCGGTCCCGGCCCTTGGGGCCGGGCGGACCTGGTTGTGCCCTCGTGCCCCCGGCCGGCGGTCGGGCCGCGCGGGGGTGCTGCTGCCCGGGGCGGTCGCGCCCGCGCGCTGTGGCGTGGCTTGCTCTGGCTGCCGCTCCCGCCGTGCCTGTGCTCGCCGTGAGGCGGCCCTGCCCGCTTCCGTCCGGCGGCGCGCTTCCGTGCCGCGCGCTACGGCCCGCGCGCGGTTGCGCGCCCGGCTGGCGCCGTGCCTGCCGGTCGTCGCCCATCGGTCCGCCGTCTGGCGCCCCGGGCCTTGGCGTCCGGCGGTGGCGCGACTGGTTGCGCGCGCGTGGGGTGCTCGCGCGCGCCGCTGGGTCCCCGTCTGGGGCTGCCGGTTTGCGTCGGCGCTTGCCCGTCCGCTCCGCCGTTGCCGGGCCTGGCGTGTGCGCTGCGGCCTTTCTGCCTGCGCGTGCCGCTGGTGCCGCGGAGCTGCCGTTGGGGCTGGCTGGCGTCTGCACGCGAGGCGTCCCCTGGCCCCGCAGTGGGCCGGCTGCGCCGCCCTGTGTCCTACTCCGCCGGAATTCTCCTGTCCTCCCCGGGAGGCTCGCTCCCGGGGCGGGCTGCGTGGCCCGGCGCAGCGCGGCTCTGGCGGTCAGCGTCGCGTGCTCGCGTGCGGTGTGGTCTGCGGCGTTGGCTGGGGCTGGCAGCTGGGCCTCGTCGCTCCCCCGGTTCCCGTGGTCTGCCGGGCTGGCTCTGGCGCTGCTTGGCCTGGGCATTTTGTGCCCCCGCTCCCTGTCCGCTTGCCCGCCGCTCCGTCCCTCCGGCGTTGGCGGTGCCTGCTGGCTGGCGCTCTGCGCCCGGGCCCGCCTCCGTGGTCTGGTGGTGGGCGGCGGCGGGCCCTTGGCCTGGCCTCGCCCGTTGCTGCCTGCGCCCGTTCCCCAGGCGCGGACCCGCGCGGCGCTCGCTTGCTGCGGCGCACCCGTCGGCGCTTTGCGCTCGCGCATCTCCCATTCGGCGGCCGGCCCCGCGCCTCCCTCTGTGCCGCCCCTCCGGTCGGTGCTGCTGGCAGTGGGGCGCCCGCCTTTCGCGTGCTCCTGTTGTCTGGCGCGCCTTCAGCTGGCGGCCGGGTTTGGTGTCGTCGGCCACCTTGCGCGTGATGCCTCGCACCGCTGGGTCGTTTGGGGCTGGATGTGCCGGTGGTTCCGGCCCCGCGGTCCTCGCACTGCCGCGTGCGCCGTCAGGCCGGTTGGCGGCTGCTGCCCCTGTTTCGCTCGCGGCGCGCGGGTCACCGGGTGCACGCCGGCCGTCGTTCCTGCCCGCTGTTCGGTGTCCCGGTCTTGCGCAGGGGGCTTCGCCTGGTGGTTGTGGCTGGGCCGCTGGGGTTTGCCCTGCGGTGGGCGTGCTGTGCACCTGGTTGCTGGCGTTCTTCGCCTGGCCCCGTTCCCCGGCCTCCGCCCTGCGCCCCCCCCCTGGGTGGTGCCCGTTGCTGCTGCTCGCCCCGTGGGGCAGCGGGGTGCCTGGCCGCCGCCTGCTGGAGCTGCGGTGCCGTGCGGTGTCCGGGCGGCATGCTGTGCCTGCTCCTGCTGCCGCCGTCCCGCCCTCGCCCGCTCTTGCGTCCTCCCTCTTCGGGGATGTTCCTCTGGCTTTCTTCCCGACCTTGGTTGCGGGCTCGCGTGCCTCAGCGCGGCTTGTGCCCGGCCTGGCCGCGCTCGGCGGGCCGGCCCCTCGGTCCTGGCTCCCCTGCTGGCGCTGCGCGTGCTGGTGGTCGCCCTGCCCCTCGCTCCTCTGTGCTGCGCCGTCTCGGCGCCTCCCCCTCTCGCGATATTTCGCCGGCAGCCGCTTGCAGGGCGCCTCGGTGTCTGGCTGGCGTGTGCCTGGTCGGTGGGTCGGTGCGTGCTGCTGGGCTGGCCTGGGGCTGGGCGCCGGCGGCCGCTCGCGCTCTGGTCTCGGGTTGCCCTTGTGGGTGGCTCGCCCGCCTCGCTGCTGCGCGGGTGCGGGTGCAGGCTTCCGGCCGGCCTTCCTGGCCATGGCGGCATCCTTGCTCGCTGCCCTCTCTGTTCCTGCCGGCGGGTGTTGCTCCTTCGTGCACCCCTGGTGTTGCCCTGGTCGCTGCGTTCGGCTCTGTTCCGCTGAGTTCCAGGCGCTCCCGTCCTCCCCGCGTTTTGCCGGCTGCCGTCCTGCCGCCGGCGTCGTCTGGCTGGCGGCTCCTCGGCCGGGTCGCGCTTCCCAGGGCCTCGGGCCGCGACACGCTGCCTCCCGGCCCCGGGGCGTTCCATTGCTCGGTGTTCGCCGGTGGCGTGGCGTGACCTCAGTGTTCCGGTCAGCGCATCGGCCCGCGAGTGACTCCCGCTCGGTTGTTGGCCCGCGGCTGTCGCCCGGCTGCCAGCGGGCGTGGCCCGTTCCCCCGGCCCGCCCTGCCGGCCCCTGGCCCGACCGCTGCCGGGCTGGTCGCGCTCCCCGGCCTTGCTCTGCTCACGGGCCGCCCCTTCCCTGGCTGGGCTTCGTGCGCCGGTGCCCGCGCTCCTCGCCCACCCCTGTCGCCCCGTTGGCGGCTCCCGGTGCCTGCACTTTGCCCCGCGCCGCCCTTGCGGGCGGTGCCCTGCGCTGCCGCTCCCGTCTGCCGGCTTCGCTTGCTGCCGCTCCCCTGCCGTCCGGCGCGATGCGTTTGCCGGATCGGGCGCGGCGGGGCTCCTGGTTTGGTCCGGCCGTGTCCCTCTGGCCTGCGCCAAGGCTGGTTGTGGTTTCCGCTGCCCCCGTCAGCTCCGGCTTGTCCTGCCTTCCTCCCCCCTCCGGGCTCTGTGGGGCGCTGCCCTCTCCGCGGCCCGCCCGTCTCTCGTTTCCCCGCCATCGCCATCCTCCGCCTGTGGGGCCGTCCCTGCGTTTCCCCGGCTACTGGCCGACCTTTCCCGCCGCCACGGTGCTCGCGCGACTTCGCGGCTCGGTGCGCCCCCGGAGGAGCGTTCTTGATCCCTCGTGGCCTGCCCGCCCTGGTTCCCCGGCGGCGCCCTGCTTGGGGCTGCTCCGCTGGGCGGTGCCCGCCGTCTCGCGCTCCCTCCGCGCGCGGCCCGCGGGCCTGGTGCCGCTTCCGCGGCGCGCCGCACTCCGGTCGTGGTTCCCCCGCCCTGCAGCGGCGCGCTGGCGCGGCTGCGCCTGCGACCCCCGCTGCGGGCCCGCGTGCCGCCTCGGCCCCGCCTGGGCGTGCGTCCTGCGCGGGCGCGCCCTCAATGCTTTGGCCGGCCCCCCTGGTTTCCTGGTCCGCGCCGCCTGGCGGCCCGCGCCGGGCGCCTCGTGCCGGGCCGGCTCACCACCCCCCGCGCAGTTCCGCTCGCGCAGGGGGCATGGTCTTGCGGCGGTGCGGCCCCGCCGGCGCCGCCACCCGCGCGCCGGCTCCGTTCTGGTCTGCCGGCGGCCGTTCGCCCGCCCGCCCCCCGTGGCGGCGCCTCTCCCCCCAGGCCCTGCTCGCGCGGCGCTGCCCTCACCCTGGATCCCGTGGGCTTCGCACCCCGGTGGGGCTAGGGCCACTCGCGGCCCCGGGCTGCCTCCGCCCGGTCGGGCTGCCCCTGGCGGCCTGCCCCCGCGGGGGCCGCGCTGACCTCGCCCGGCGCTCTGCCGCCGTGCCGGCGCCGCCGGTCTCCTGGCCGCCGCTCCGGCCTTGTTCGGCCCCCCGGCCCCGTCCCTCCTGCCGGCTGCGCCGTTCCGTCCCCCGGGCTCTTGCAGGCTGTGCGCCTCCGCGTGCCCGCCCCGGCGTGGCGGGGGCGGGTTGGGGAGCGGCTCCAGCGCGCTCCGGTCCGGTGCGCGTGCTTCACACGTTGGCTCGTTGGCTTTGGCGCTGCACTGCTCGTGGGTGGCTGGGCGCCGCCCTCGCCCCTTCCGTGGTTGCTGCCGGCGGCGCCCCCCCCGTGGGCTGCCCGCACCCGGGGGTGGTGTGATTCGGCGCCGGGGCTGGCGGCGCCGGCCCTGCCTCTGTTGGGCGCTCCTCCCGGGCTCCACCGGCTCCGGCCCCGGTTTCGCCGGCCGCGGCGCCCTGTTTGCGCCCAGCTGCTCCCTGCCGGCGGCGCCCTGGACGGCCCCCCGCATTCTCAAACGCGGATTCTTCGCCGCCTGCCTGGAACCCCCCCCCACAGCCGCCTTTGGCGCCTGGGTGTCGTGCCGCACCGGCTTGGGTCGGCGTTGTGGCCGGCGGGCGCGCCCGGTGCGTGCGCTGCACCCCGCGCCGCCGCTCCGTCCGGCGGTGCGGCCGCGGCGTTGGCGCCCCTCCCGGCTCGCTGCGGGTTCTGGCGCTCCCTCCGCTTCGCGCCTCCGTTGCAGTCCCGCCCCCCCCTGCTTGCTGCCGGCCTGTTGCCCCCTCCCTGGCTGTTGCTGCTGCTTGAGCCCTTCGTCTCCTTGGCCTGCTCCGCGATCGCTGGTCACGGTGCCGGTGGCGCTGGCGCACCCGGCTGGTCGCCGCCTCGCCGCTGGGGTCCGCGCTCGGGTCCCGTCCCTCCCGGCGCCGCGCCGTTGCGCTCGCGCTTGGCCGCGGCCGTCCCCTGCGGCGGTGGCGCGCCGCTTGGTCGGGCTCGGTGCCTTGCCGCCCGCCCCGCGCTGGGCCCCCCGCTTGCCGCGCCTCCACACTTGCCGCGCCGCCGGCTCCCGGTCCCATGGCCTCGGTGTGCGCTTTTGGCGTGCGGCTGGCCTGGCGCTGGTGCCTGTTGCCCCGGTGCTGCGACTCGGTTTCCCGCTCGCCTGCAGCTCTGCGCCGGGGGGAGCCTGCTTCCCGCTCGCCAACCCCTGGGCGCAAGCGCGGTCTTGTGTCGTCCCCTGGCGCCCACAGCAGCGGCGGGCGTCGGCCCGCGGCGGCGCGCGGGCCGGCGGCTTTCCCGCGCCGTGCCGGCCGACGCCGCGGTGCACCTCGCGTGTTGGCTGGCCGCGTGGTCGCGCCGCCCGCGCGTTGGTGCGGGCGGCCGGTTTCCCCTTCGGCGGCTCCCGACCCCTGCTTGTGTCCGTCGCGTCGACGCCCGCGCCTCGCTCTTGACGGCGGCCCGCGGCCCTCTCGCCGGCTGTTTCGCGCTCGGCGCATCCCGGCCCGGCGCCGGGCTGGCGCCGTCCGGGTTGTTCCTCTTCGCCCGGCGCTCCTTGCCGCCGGGGTGCCTGCGAGTTTCGCTGCCTTCTCCCGCTGCGCTCCCCCGCCGGCATGCTTCGCGCTCTCCTTGCTCGCCGGCTGCGTTGCCGGCGCCCTGGACTTTCGTCGAGCCGGTTTGCGGCTTCCGGGCGAACGTCTTGCTTCAGCTCTTCCTCCCCGCGCTCGGTTGTCCTGCGTTCTCGCGGCGGCCCGCACCTCGCCGCGCGCCCCCCCCGCCTTTCCTTCATCCCCTTCGCCGATGTTGGGTCCTGATGCTCCGGTGTTCTTGCCTCCCTCGTCCGCCTGACTCGTCGACCTCTTCCCGCGTTGCCGCACGCTTGCTCCCCCGGGTGGGCTTCTCGCTTTCGTCGCCCGCCCGGTGTCGGGGCGCGGCGGACCGTTCGGTGGCTGGCGCCGTCGTGCCGCGCCTCAGCGCGGAAGCCGCCGACCGCTGCTGCCGGTGGCGCTCCCTGTCTTGCCGCCCTGTCCGCCGCGGCTCTGGCGTCTTCGCTCCCGCCGCCTCGACGCCCTGGACTTGGTGCTTCCGTCTTTCACCCCGCTGGTCGTCCGGAAGCGATGCGCTGGCCGCTTCGGGCGGTTCGGTCTGCAGCCCCCCGGGCCGCCGGATCGCGCGTTGCCCGCCTTTGCCGCCTCGTCTTGCCCACCTCCATCGCTGGTGGCGCGGTTTCTCCCTGTTCGCCGCTTCCCCGATCGCTGTCGGTGGTTTTTCGCCTGGCCCCCTCCCGGCGCCCCACGTCTGGGCCGCATCTCTCCCTGTGCCCCCCGGGCTGCGGTCGCCCACTCCCGCCCGCTCCCGCCCCTCCTCGGCCGGCCGTTTCGGGCCCGCGACGGCCGGTCGCCGTCGGTGTTGCCCTCCGTTGCGGAGGGCTCTTCTCGCGCGGGTCGGACGGCTGCGGCGCAATCTGCCCTGCGGCCACCTCCCCTTCTTTGGTCCGAGTGCCGTTCCCGCCTTGCCGTATCCTGTTCGCCGCCAGACATTTCTCTTTTTCCTTCTGCACGCATGCCGGCTGCTTCTCCCTCCTTGGGCTGGAGGCGCTTGGATTCCCCGGCGCCCGCGGCTGCGGCTTCCCCTCGCCTCGCTTGTGTCGGGCAAGCAAACGTCGTTGTGTCGCGGCTCGCCCCGGGTGCTGGGCCCCCCCGGCCTCTCGCTGCTCTTCCGGCGGTGGGCTGCTGCTGACCGCTGCGGCACGCGCCCCGCAGCATCGCCTGTGTCGCCGCCGGCCGGCCCCCCCACTGCCGGCTCCGGCCGCTCCCGGCCGCCTCCCGCCCATGTGTTTTGCGGTAGTTCGTCCGTCGCGGTGGTGGCCGCTGCCCTGCCAATTCGCCCGGGCCCGACGCGCTTGCACGCTGGTTGTGCGGTCGTGGCCTCCCTTCCGCCGCTCAGCGCCGACTCACGGGGTGCACTCTCCGTCCCCCGCTCCCGCTTGCGAGCGCTCCGGCCTCTCCTCCATGCTCTCTTGAGGCGTTTTCGCTCCCCAATTCCCCGCGTCGTGGTGCGGCCCCCCTCCGGTTTTCGCTACGTGACGTCCTGCCATGCTGTGTGTCTTTCGGGCTGTGGGATTGCCGCCGTGGCGCGCTGCGCCCTGCTTCTTCGCGATGGTCGTTTTTGCGCCGCCGGCTTCGCCGCTCTGGCCAGGGGGTTTGTTTTTGGGTGGCGCCCGCGGCTCTGCATTGCCCGGCGCCCTTGTTGTGGCGTCCCCCGGGGTCCCGCTTGCCTTCGCTTCCTCCTGGTGTGCGGGTTGGCTGCCGCCTTCATCGCGGGTGGCGTTTTGGGTGCGCCTTGTTGCCGCCCGCTGTCCTCTCGGCGGTTGCCGCGCCATCGCGCATCTGCTTTGGCCAGGTCCGCCCCGGTTTTTCGCTCCTCGTTGCGCTGGCGCCTTCGCTTTTCCGCCCCTCCGCGTTCTGTGTGTCTTTCGGTGGCCGGTCTGTGGTTGTGCCCGTGCGTGCTTCTTTCTGAGCGTCGTTCTGCCTTTCTGCGCTTGGCTTCGCGGCCGTCCCGGTGCTTTGCGCGCCCCACGCGCGCCTGGCAGTGCTTTTTTTTTTTCTTCACCCCGGCGTCTTGGCGCTTGCTCACCCTGGTTTCCCCTTTGCGCCCCCCTGGCTCTTTCGCCCCTCGGCCCGCCCCTGCCTTCGGTGGCGCCGTTTGTTGGGCGCGC